>ERZ1034998.1385-NODE-1385-length-14204-cov-3.997809_pt1 | contig 14204 bp, 11 predicted proteins | sample MGYA00520621_ERZ1034998 | MGnify/ENA primary metagenome ERZ1034998 (study PRJEB33766, sample SAMN09781748) | gut metagenome | biome: gut microbiome | host: Homo sapiens | place: Madagascar | study: EMG produced TPA metagenomics assembly of the PRJNA485056 data...
TGGCAGCATCACCCTGCGCGGCAGGGAAGAGGACTATAATTATAAGATGTCCTGCGGCATGGGGGATCTCACGGTAAACGGAGAAAGCTATTCCGATCTCAGCGGAAGCTACAAAGTCACGAATGCCGGGGCTGTGGGAACGATTGATCTGGACTGCGGTATGGGAAGCATTGACTTTGATATAGAATCGTAAGAAAAAAGAAAGAGAAAGTACGAGAAAAAGAAAAACTGTCCAGATGGTATGTTCAGACGTGTGAAAAAGAGGTATCCGGGTCCACAGGAGGAAAAAATGACTGTGAGACCCGGATTTTTGCAAAAAACGGGTCTGGCAGAGGAAAAAATCTGCTCTGGACCCGTTTTACAACTGCTTCGTGGATTGTTTTCGGTAATCCCGGGGCGTCATGCCGAATCTTTTTTTGAAAGTGCGGTTAAAGTACGACAGATTCTCGTAGCCGACTTCCTCTGCGATGGCAAGAATCGAGGATTCGGAGGAGATCAACAGGCGGGAAGCCATGGTCAGGCGGTATTCATTGAGATATTCGATGAAGGAAGTGCCCATCGTATTCTTGAAATACTTCATGAAATGCGACTGGCTCAGCCCGACCTCCGCCGAGACATCTGCAATCGTAATGCGCTCCATATAATGGTTCTCCAGATACTTTAAGATCAGCTTCATCTTCTCCAGCGACTTGTGATCGCGTTTCGCCGGCTCTTTTAAGAGGCATTTGCTGAATAAAATGTAAAAAAGCATAAAGAGCTGACTCTTGATAAAGAACTGATAGCCGGGCGGGTTCGTCCGGCTGATTTCATCGTTGGCGTCAATGCAGGCGGCAATCTCCGCATAGCAGGGAGATCCCGGCTGATATAAGAGCGGAACGGACAGGACGCCCGACAACAGCGGCGCAAGAAATTCGGTATTGCTGGTGTCCGTTTTTTTGGAAATGAGGATGCCCGGATGGAAAATGATATTTTCGTATTCCATGCTTTCCTGCATGTACTGTTCAATGCTGTGTAGCCTGCCCGGCAGAATCAGCGCGATGGTTCCCCCGGTTACCACGTAGGATTTGAAATCGACCGTGATTGCTCCGGTTCCTTTTTTGATATAGATGATTTCCATCTCATCGTGCCAGTGCAGAGGCACGCGCGAAAAGTCAAGCGGAATCGAGCAAGGGTAGGTGATATAAGGAAACAGCGGGTTGCCATGTGGAATTTTTTCCTGATAGTTTTCATACTCTAAAATGTTCATGATAGGATTGTACCACTTTTGGGGATAATATGACAAGAAAAAAAGTGGACTTCTGCATATAATGTTCTCATACAGCAGGGAAATACAAAAAGTAATTGGGGATGCAAAACAAGGAGTAAAATCCTCTCCTCGTCAAAGGACTCAGATTTTGCTTCGCAAAACAAGGAGTAAAATCCTCTCCTCGTCAAAGGACTCGGATTTTGCTTCGCAAAACAAGGAGGATATCATGAACGTACAGGAAATCGTAAACAACAGATACGGTAAGGGCATTGCACAGTGCTCCAACGAAGAGATTTATTACGCGCTGCTTGAGATGACAAAGAGCATGGCGAAGGAAAAGGAGAGCAACGAAGGAAAGCGCAAGCTTTATTATATCTCCGCCGAGTTTTTGATCGGTAAGCTGTTATCCAACAACCTGATCAACCTCGGTATTTATGAGGAAGTAAAGCAGGTTCTGGCGGAGAACGGCAAGAACCTGGCAGAGATCGAGGAGGTTGAGCCGGAGCCGTCTCTCGGAAACGGCGGTCTGGGTCGTCTGGCAGCATGCTTCCTGGATTCCATTGCAACGCTCGGATTAAACGGCGACGGCGTGGGTCTCAATTATCACTACGGTCTGTTCAAACAGGTATTTGAGCACAATTTACAGCACGAGGAGCCGAACCCGTGGATCGAGAAGGAGAGCTGGCTGACAAAAACGAACGTGACCTACCCGGTACAGTTCGGCGGTTTTACCTTACAGTCCAGACTGTATGATATCGATGTGATTGGTTACGAGAACCGTACCACAAAGCTTCATCTGTTTGATGTGGAGACCGTGGACGAGAACCTTGTAGGGGACGGCATCAATTTTGACAAAGAGGATATTGCAAAGAACCTGACGCTGTTCTTATACCCGGACGATTCGGATGACAAGGGACGCATCCTGCGTGTATACCAGCAGTATTTTATGGTCAGCAATGCGGCACAGCTCATCATCGACGAGACGCTGGCAAGAGGCGGTGATCTGCACAAGTTGAATGAGTACGCGGCAATCCAGATCAACGATACACACCCGAGCATGGTGATTCCGGAGCTGATCCGTCTTCTGATGCAGCGTGGAATTCTGATGGATGAGGCGATTGAGATCGTATCGAAGACCTGCGCATACACCAATCACACGATTCTTGCGGAGGCACTGGAAAAATGGCCGATTCATTTTTTAGAAAAGGCAGTTCCGCAGCTTCTTCCGATTATCTACGAACTGAACAGCCGCGTGGTACGCAAATACGATGACAAGTCGGTTGCGATCATTGATGACGAGAAACGCGTGCATATGGCACATATGGATATTCATTATGGCTACAGTGTCAACGGCGTTGCCTACCTGCACACGGAAATTTTGAAAAATACGGAGCTCAACAACTTCTACAAGATCTATCCGGAGAAGTTCAACAATAAGACAAACGGCATTACCTTCCGCCGCTGGCTGCTGCACTGCAACCACGAGCTGGCAGATCTGATCGAATCCCTGATCGGACCGGGCTTTAAGAAGGATGCGATGGAACTGGAGAAGCTCGGCGCGCTTGTCGATGACGCTTCCGTTCTGCAGCGCCTGCTTGATGTCAAGAACAGCAGAAAGACTGAGCTGAAAGATTATCTTGCAAAAACACAGGGAATCGTGCTGGATGACAATTCCATTTACGATATCCAGATCAAGCGTCTGCACGAGTACAAGAGACAGCAGATGAATGCGCTGTATGTCATCCACAAATATTTCGAGATCAAGGCAGGAAAGAAGCCGACCCGTCCGATCACTGTGATTTTCGGCGCCAAGGCAGCTCCGGCTTACGTGATTGCGAAGGATATCATCCATCTGATCCTCTGCCTGTCCGAACTGATTGCAAACGACCCAGAGGTATCTCCGTACTTAAAGGTTGTGATGGTAGAAAATTACAATGTCACGCTGGCTGAAAAGCTGATCCCGGCGGCAGATATCCACGAGCAGATTTCCCTTGCTTCCAAGGAGGCATCCGGAACATCCAACATGAAGTTCATGTTAAACGGTGCGGTAGCGATCGGAACCATGGACGGCGCAAATGTGGAGATGCATCAGTTTGTCGGCGACGACAACATTTACATCTTCGGTGAGTCCTCCGAGGAAGTCATCAAGCACTACGAGAAGTCGGATTATGTGTCCAGAAGCTACTATGAGAATGATGCGAACATCAAGCGTGCAGTGGACTTTATCGTCAGCGACGAGATGATGGCAGTCGGATGCAGAGAGAACTTAGAACGTCTTTACAACGAACTTCTGAACAAAGACTGGTTCATGACGCTTCCGGATTTCAAGGACTATGTGGCAACCAAGGAGCGCATCTATGCGGATTATGAAGACCGCATGGCGTGGGCGAAGAAAATGCTCATCAACATCAGCAAAGCCGGATTCTTCTCCTCTGACCGTACGATCGCACAGTACAATGAGGACATCTGGCATCTGTAAAACCGGGGAAAACCGTCCGGAAGAAAAAGCTTGCTTCAAAATTTATATATTTCTTTCACAGAGAGGAGTGCCGCAAGGCGCTCCTTTTTGCATGAAAACAGTGGAAACAGAGAAAATGCTGTACAAAATCCGGCGGCCGGCATATTGTATAAAGTCCGCGGGTTCTTTATAATAAGAAAAAGACAGGGCAGCAGTCCGGAAAATAAGAAGGAACTCTGCCCGGAAATGGAGAAAATGATGCGTTATATTGACATGCATTGTGATACATTGGGAAGCGCGTTAGCGCAGAAAACAGAGACGTTTCTGGAACTTGACCGCACGATGGTGGATGGACTGCGCCTGCAGCAGGCAGAGGCAGGAGCGCAGTTTTTTGCGATGTTTCTGCCGCAGAGAAATGATCCGGACTGGTTCGGCTTAGAAGAGATGCCGTCGGCGGAAGTACTCATGAGGAAAATGTATGACATTTTCTGCCATACCATGGAGCAGTACGGTGACCGCTTTGCTGCAGCGCACAATGCAGAGGAATTAAAGCAGAATCAGAATGAAGGGAAAATATCGGCGTTTCTCACGATCGAGAACGGTGCTCTGATTGATGGGAAAATGGACAAAATCCGGGAAATTTACGATCTCGGCGTAAGACTTGTGACACTGACCTGGAATGACGACAACTGTCTGGGACACTGCCATTCCCAAAAGCCGGAGGAGATGAGCCGTGGGCTGACCGGATTTGGAAAAGAGGCAGTGCGCTATATGCAGGAACTGGGAATCTTAGTCGACGTCTCCCATTTATCCGACGGAGGTTTCCGGGATGTCGCAGAAGCGTCCCGGCAAAGCGGCGTGCCATTCGTGGCATCACATTCCAACTGCCGGGCACTGGCGTCGGCAACGCGCAATCTTACTGACGCAATGATCCGCGAACTGGCAGAGTGTGGCGGAGTGGCGGGACTGAATCTGGAACCGACTTTTCTGAATGAGGACGAGATGGATAAAGTGAGCCGTATCGAACGCATCTGCGACCACGCAATGCATCTGATTGACAGGGGCGGTATCGAATGTGTGGGACTCGGTACGGATTTTGACGGAATCTCAGGCGAATTTGAGATCAGTGACTGCACGAAGCTGCCGCTGCTTTTCGATGCGCTGCGAAAGAGAGGACTCTCCGAAGACGCCGTGGAGCAGATTGCCTATCAAAACACGGCGCGCGTGATTCGGGACGGCATGAGATAGAAAAGTCATGTACCTGGAAGATATCGCCTGTTGCAGCGGGAAATCACCTTGCGGGGAAGGAAAATATCGTTTATACTTTTTGGTGGCTTCATTATAGTAAAAAGAGGAATTAAGATGAGAAGACGAATGGAAATCAATCACCATAGAACATACAGGGGAAAAGCGGCGGTGTTTTTGCTTGTGACAGCCGCGCTTCTTGCCGGATGTGCGAATGAGCGCACGGAGGATGAGCTTTCCTACCGCAAGATTGGCATAGAGAGCATGCAGAGCGGGGATTATGAGGGGGCACTGGCGGCATTTGACGGAGCGCTTGCGTGCTGCACCGGAAAAATTACCGATCTGGAGATCGACATCTGCTATTACAAGGCGGCAGCCCAGTATGCCGCACAGGACACTGAGGGAGCACTTGAGACGTACAACGCCATGATTGATTATGACGGGAAGAACGCCAATGCTTACTATCTGCGCGGATGTTTAAAGCTTGGCACCGGGGATACGGACGGGGCGAAGCAGGATTTTGCGGACGCGGTCAAGTATAACCATTCGGATTATGAACTTTATATCAATATTTACAAGAATCTTGCCGCCTATGATCTGGCGGAGGACGGCACGGCGTACTTAAACGATGCGTTTTCCATCAAGGGAAATGATGCGGAAAGTCTTGCATACAGAGGGGAGATTTACTACCTGCTGGGGCAGTATGACAATGCAATCAAAGAATTGACGTCTGCGATCGATGCGGGCAGTGCGGAGGCGAATCTGACGCTTGCGCAGGTATATGAGGCGCAGCAGGACACGGCGAACGCGCAGACGTATTATCAGGCTTATGTGGATGCGGGTGTCGCGGATTCGGAAGCGATGAATGCATTGGCACAGATTGAGATGGGCAAGCTGAATTATAGCGGTGCGCTTTCCTACATCGAGCAGGGGCTTTCGATGGAGAGTGTTCCGAACAGGCGCGCGCTGCTGCAGAATCAGATTATCTGCATGGAGTATACCGGAGATTTTGCGGGAGCTTATGAGGTGATGACCGCTTATACAGCCGCGTACCCTGATGATGCGGAGGCACTGCGTGAATACACATTCTTAAAAAGCCGGGTGGATACGCCGGCGGGCACAGAAGTGCAGGGGGAAGTGGTCGTGACGGAGGATAGTGGAACCGATAACGCAACGGACGGAACCGACAGCGGAACGGACGGAACCGACAGCGGAACGGACGGAGCGGATGCCGGAACAGACGGAAGCGGAGACAGCGGACAGTAGAAAAGGAGCAGCATGGCAGAAATTATTGAATTGGAAGATCAGATCGAAAAGGTGATTCTGGTCGGCGTGAGCGAGCAGGATGGGGATGATGCCGAGGACTCTGTGGCAGAGCTGGCGGAGCTTGTCAGGACAGCGGGAGCTGTCGTGGTCGGCACACTGATCCAGAAGAGGGAACTGATGCACCCGGGCACCTATGTGGGAACCGGAAAAGTGGCGGAGATCGCGGCGATGATCGCAGAGCGGGGCGCGACCGGCATCGTCTGTGACGATGAACTTTCACCGGCACAGCTTAAGAACTTAGAGCAGATGTTAGACACCAAGGTGATGGACCGCACGCTGATTATCCTGGATATCTTTGCGGCACGCGCCACGACGAGCGAGGGAAAAATACAGGTGGAACGGGCGCAGTTAAAATACCGCCTCAGCCGTCTGACCGGCCTCGGGCGTTCCATGTCCAGACTCGGCGGCGGAATCGGAACGAGAGGGCCGGGTGAGAAAAAGCTGGAGATGGACAGACGTCTCATCAAAGACCGCATCGCACAGCTGAACCGGGAATTAAAGGAGGTGCGTCAGCACCGCGAGATCACACGCGCGAAGCGCACGAGAAACGGGATGCCTGTGGCGGCGATTGTCGGCTACACGAATGCCGGAAAGTCCACACTGTTGAACCGGCTTACCGACGCCGGGGTGTTAGAGGAGGACAAGCTGTTTGCCACACTTGACCCGACAACGCGCGTCTTAGAACTTCCGGGCAGACAGGAGATTCTTCTGACCGATACGGTCGGTTTTATAAGGAAGCTGCCGCACCATCTGATCGAGGCGTTTAAGAGTACGCTCGAGGAGGCAAAATACGCGGACTACATTCTGCATGTGGTGGATGCTTCCAACCCGCAGCACGAGAAGCAGATGCACATTGTCTATGACACGCTCTATCAGCTGGACATCCGGGAAAAGACGGTCATCACGCTCTTTAACAAGCAGGATGCGGTGACGGAGCGGGAGCCGCTGCGCGATTTAAGGGCAGATCATACCCTGGCAGTCTCGGCAAGAGAGGGAACCGGGTTAGATGAGTTAAAAGAACTGCTTGCGGAACTTCTGCGCGAGAACAAAGTTCTGATTGAGCGAACCATCGCCTATGCGGATGCCGGAATCCTGCAGCAGATCAGAAAGCAGGGAGAGCTTTTAGAGGAGGATTACCGCCCGGAGGGGATCTATGTGAAGGCGTATGTGCCGCTGGAATTGTATGGAAAACTGTAGGCGGATATGATAAGATGAACTCATACAATGGAGGAAAAAAAGATGACCATATTGATCAAAAATGGACGCGTAATCAATCCTGCCACCGGAACGGATGAGACACTGGATGTGCTGGTGGAGAACGGGGTTGTGGCCAGAACCGAGAAGAGTATCAAGGAAAAATGCGACCGCGTGATCGATGCGAAGGGCTGCTTTGTCATGCCGGGGTTTATCGACATGCATGTGCATTTAAGAGATCCGGGATTTGAACAGAAGGAGACGATCGAGACAGGCGCAAGGGCAGCAGTGCACGGCGGATTTACGACGATTCTTGCCATGCCGAACACCAAGCCGGTCGTGGATAATCCGGATGTTGTGAACTATGTGCACAACAAAGCAAAGACCGTCGGCGCTGCCAACGTGCTGCAGGTCGGTGCGGTGACGAAGGGACAGCAGGGAAAGGAGCTTTCCGACATCGAGGGCATGGTGAAAGCCGGAATTCCTGCCATCAGTGAGGACGGCAAATCCGTCATGAATGCACAGCTTTACAGAGAGGCGATGGAACTTGCTGCGAAGTACAACATTGCGGTGCTTGCTCACTGCGAGGACATCAATCTTGTCAACGGCGGTGTCATGAATGAGGATGTCAACGCCAGAGAACTTGGACTTGGCGGCATCACGAATTCCGTGGAGGACATCATCATTGCCAGGGACATCATGTTAAGCCGGGATACCGGGGCGAGACTGCACTTGTGCCACTGCTCCACGAAGGATTCTGTCAGCATGGTCAAGCATGCTAAGATGGAGGGAATCCATGTGACGGCAGAGGTGTGCCCGCATCATTTTACACTGACTTCCGATGATATCAGGAAGATCGAGCCGACCGTGGATACGGAGAAAAAAGTGGCGATCGAGGCGGATGCGGACACGAATTACAAGATGAATCCGCCGCTGCGCACGAAGGAGGATGTACAGGCGTTAAAAGAGGGACTGCGGGATGACGTGATGGATGTGATCGCAACCGACCATGCGCCGCACACGTTTGAGGACAAGAATACCTCCATGAAATCCGCACCGTTCGGTATTGTGGGTCTTGAGACCGCCGCATGCTTAACGTACACGGAGCTTGTGCTCGGCGGGTATCTGACGCCGATGCAGATGGCGGAGAAGATGAGCTACAATCCGGCGAAGATCATCGGAATCGACAAGGGAGATATTGAGCCTGGAAAGGTCGCAGACATCGTTATTTTTGACCCGGACGAGACGTACGTGATTGACAAGAATACGTTTTTCAGCAAGGGCAGGAATACCCCCTTTGACGGCAGAAAAGTCACCGGTAAAGTGCGAATGACACTTGTGAACGGACAAGTGGTATATGAAGATAAGGAAAAATAAAAGATCATGCATACAACACAACAGAAATTTGAAGAGACGGCAATCATAATCAAACAGGAAGAGATTGCGGACGATATTTACAGCATGTGGCTGCACACCGAGCAGATCGCGGCGCATGCAAAGGCAGGGCAGTTTGTATCGGTCTACTGTAAGGAAGGCAGCAGGCTGCTCCCGAGACCGATCAGTATCTGTGAGATCGACAGAAAGGACGGCGCGCTCCGTCTGGTATACCGCGTGGCGGGAAAGGGAACCGAAGAGTTTTCTTCCATGCACACCGGTATGCAGCTTAAGGTGATAGGACCACTCGGCAACGGCTTTCCGAAGCAGGAGAAAAAGGCGTTTTTAATCGGCGGCGGCATTGGGATTCCGCCGATGTTAGAGCTCGCAAAAGAGTTAAACTGCGAGAAACAGATTGTGCTTGGATACCGGGATGAGCTGTTTCTGCTGGATGAGTTCCGCAAACAGGGAGAGGTCTATATCGCAACGGAGGACGGCAGTGTGGGAACGGAGGGCAATGTGCTCGACGCCATCCGCGAGAACGGGCTGACCGCGGATGTGATCTACGCCTGCGGACCGCTTCCGATGCTCCGCGCCTTAAAGGAGTATGCCGCAAAGGAAGGCATCGAATGTTGGATCTCCATGGAGGAGCGCATGGCGTGCGGCATCGGCGCCTGCCTTGCCTGCGTCTGCAAGTCCACAGAGAAGGATGCGCATTCCAATGTGAAGAACAAGAGAGTCTGTAAGGAAGGACCGGTATTTCGGGCAGAGGAGGTGGATTTCTGATGAATCTTGGCATTGATCTGTGCGGTGTCGCACTGAAGAATCCGGTTATGACGGCATCCGGCACGTTCGGTTCCGGGGAGGAGTATTCGGAGTTCGTCGATTTGAATAAGCTGGGAGCAGTTGTGACCAAGGGCGTTGCGAATGTGCCGTGGGAAGGAAATCCGACGCCGCGTGTGGCGGAGGTCTACGGCGGCATGCTCAATGCGATCGGTTTACAGAATCCGGGCATTGATCTGTTCGTTGACAGAGACATTCCGTTCCTCAAAAAATATGACACGAAGATCATCGTCAATGTCTGCGGACATACGACGGAGGAATACATTGATGTGGTGGAACGCCTCTCCGACCAGCCGGTAGATCTGCTCGAGATCAATATTTCCTGCCCGAATGTAAAGGAGGGCGGTATTGCGTTCGGACAGAATCCGAAGATGGTCGAAGAAGTCACAAAAGAGATGAAACGCCATGCAAAGCAGCCGGTCATCATGAAGCTTTCCCCGAATGTCACCGACATCACGGAGATGGCGCGCGCGGCGGAAGCGGGCGGTGCGGATGCACTCTCCATGATCAATACGATCACAGGAATGAAGATTGATATTCACAGAAGATGCTTTGCGCTGGCAAACCGCACGGGTGGTATGTCTGGTCCGGCAGTGCATCCGGTCGCGGTGCGCATGGTCTACCAGAGTGCGCAGGCGGTAAAGATTCCGATTATCGGAATGGGCGGAATCCAGACGGCGGAGGATGCCATCGAGATGATTCTTGCCGGTGCGACCGCAGTCTCGGTCGGTACGGCGAACTTCTATCATCCGCATGCGACGGAGGAGATCGTTGACGGAATCCGCGCCTACATGGAGCGCTATCAGGTGGAGGATATCCGGGAACTGATCGGAGCCGTCCATGACCGGTAGGATCCGTCGGACACCGAAAATATCAGAGTTACGCTGGGAGATGGATTCATAAGGTGAGAGAAAAAATATTTAACATTATCCAGATTGGAGATAAGAGTAACCGGATCAGCCGTGCGTTCGATATTTTTATCACAATTACGATTGTCTCAAATATTCTGGTTACATTTTTACAGACGTTTGAGGAACTGGACTTTCTGTCCGGTTTCTTTTTCGTGGTGGAGGTCATCACGCTGTTTATTTTTTGTGTGGAGTATGTGCTCCGCATCTGGACGGCGGATCTTTTATATCCGGGAATGCGCAAATGCCGCGCCAGACTGCGCTTTATGGTGTCTTTTGACGGCGTGGTGGACATTCTGACCATTGTTCCGGTGTTCTTTTTGTCCGGATTTGTGATCTTTCGGATGCTAAGGGTGGCAAGAATCTTTCATCTCTTCCGGCTGAATGCAAGATATGATTCATTTAATGTCATCACGACGGTACTGTACGAGAAGCGGAATCAGATCATTTCCTCGGTGTTTATCGTGGTGATCCTGATGCTTGCGAGCAGTCTGTGCATGTACAGTGTGGAGCATGACGCGCAGCCGGAAGTGTTCCGCAATGCATTCAGCGGCGTCTGGTGGAGCATGTCAACGCTTCTTACGGTCGGATACGGTGATATTTATCCGATCACAACGCTGGGGCGTCTGATGGCGATCTGCATTGCGTATCTCGGCGTCGGCGTGGTAGCGATCCCGACCGGTATCATCAGCGCCGGATTCGTGGAGCAGTATCAGAGAAAGAGCAGCATCTCAAATATCCAGGATGCGGACATCAAGGAGATTGCGGAGATTTTTGTGGACAGAAGATATGCGGGAAAGACCGTGGGAGAAGTGCAGGATGAGCAGCAGCTGACGGTGTTTTTAATTCTGCGCGACGATTTATCCATCCTGCCGCAGAAGGACACACTCTTAAAGTTAAATGACATTATTGTGATACGCGGGAGAAAAGGTGTATCGTAAAGGAGGCATTCGTATGTGGATTTTCTATGCGTTTGGTTCTGCGCTGTTTGCGGGACTTACGTCGATTCTGGCAAAATGCGGTATCCGCCATACAGACTCGGATGTGGCGACGGCGATCCGCACGATCGTGGTTCTTGTTTTTTCATGGATTATGGTGTTCGTTGTGGGGGCACAGGACGGCATTGCGGCTGTATCCGGCAAGACATGGCTGTTTCTGATTCTCTCAGGGGTTGCGACGGGAGCATCTTGGCTGTGCTACTTTCATGCCTTGCAGGCAGGTGACGTGAATAAGGTGGTTCCGATTGATAAGTCCAGTACAATTCTGACCATTGTGCTGGCGTTTCTTTTTTTAGGGGAGGAAGTCAGCACGCTTAAGATCGTGTGTGTCATCTTAATCGGCGCCGGTACCTTTCTTATGATCCAGAAGAAGGAGACGGAAAAGAGCGTGGGGCAGGAGAAAAAGAGCTGGCTTTTGTATGCCTGCCTATCCGCCGTTTTTGCAAGTCTCACTTCGATTCTCGGCAAGATCGGCATCGAGGGACTCAATTCCAATCTCGGAACGGCAATCCGGACGGCGGTGGTGCTTTTGATGGCATGGATCATGGTATTTGCGAAGGGCAAGCAGAAGGAGATTGGCAGGATTGACAGGAAGGAACTCGGATTTATCTGTCTGTCGGGACTTGCAACCGGCGGTTCCTGGCTCTGCTATTACAAAGCGCTGCAGGACGGACTTGCGAGCGTGGTAGTGCCAATTGATAAATTGAGTATCCTTGTCACCATCGCTTTTTCTTATCTGGTATTTCATGAGAAGCTGACGAAAAGGGCGGCGCTTGGTCTTGTACTGATTGTGGCGGGAACATTTCTCATGATTCTGTAACGGTTGTCAATAATATATGCCCATTAGCAGCTTGCCTGAGCATTAAAAAAATGATATAATTTTCTGAAATGTTGACAGAAATTACATTTTGATATTCTAAAATGTTGATTAGAAACAATAACAGGAATAAAATTCATTGATTTGAGGTGCTTTATGCTGAAAAGAAAAGCGACGGCTTACATTAAAAACTGGATGGATACAAAGGATAAAAAGTGCTTGGTTGTTCAGGGTGCCAGACAAACAGGGAAAACATATATCATCGAACGATTTGCGGAGGAAAACTTTGAGGAACTGCTTGAAATTAATTTTAAGCAGATGCCTTCGGCAATGGATATTTTTGCCGGAGATCTTACAGTAGACAATATGATTATGGCTATGCGTTTTCGCTTTCCGGAAAGAAAAATTGTTCCCGGAAAAACTTTAATTTTTCTGGATGAAATTCAGGAATGCCAGGAGGCAATTACATCGCTCAAGTTCTGGGCGATAGATAACAGATATGATGTGGTTGCCTCAGGATCACTTCTGGGAATTGATTATAAACGTGCGTCTTCCTATCCTGTCGGCTATGTTGATTATCTGAGAATGTATGGCATGGATTTTGAAGAATTTCTTTGGGGAATGGGAGTTTCCGAAGATATGATAGAGAATCTTTGTGGATATTTACATTCAAAGACAGTGATACCTGAGGCGATTCATTCGCAGATGATGAATTATTACAGACAGTATGTTGCAACAGGCGGTATGCCGGAAGTAGTACAGAAATATATAGATATAAAGGATTTCAGAGAAGTTGACAGGGTTCAAAGAAATCTCTTACAGGGATACCAGTATGATATAGCACATTATGCAACTGCTGAAGAAAAGGTAAAGGCAGAAAAATGTTATCTCTCGCTTGCAAAGCAGCTATTAGATAAGGAAAACCATAAATTTCAGTATAAAGAAATTGAGCATGGCGGAAGGGCACAAAAGTATTATTCAAGTGTTGAATGGCTGCTTCGAGCAGATATGGTGCAATTATGCAAACGGGTGACGGATGTCAGATTTGATTTGGATGATTATGCAAGAGACGACTTTTTCCGGGCATATACAACTGATTTATCACTGCTGATGGCGATGAAGGATTTTTCTTTAAAACAGCATATTGTAGAAAATACATTAGCTGGAAACTCAAAAGGCGGTATCTATGAATGTGCAATAGCAGATGCTCTTTATAAGAAGGGATATCAGATATACTTCTATAAAAATGACACAACGAAAAGAGAAATCGATGTTATCATCCAGAAAGACGGGAGCGTGGTTCCTATCGAAGTCAAGAGCGGAAATACCCGGGCAAATTCATTAAAATGGCTTATGAAGAATAACAAAGATATATCTTACGGATACAAATTTGCGGATGGCAATATAGGCGTGAGCGAGGAGGGAATTATTACGTTGCCGCTGTATATGATTGCGTTTATTTAAAAAGTTAATTAAGTACGGGAAGCCGTGTAAAGCGGATAATGACCGGGAACTGGATACGGTGGATCTGGAGCAGATTCTTCTTCGTGATCGGGAACTGCTTACGGTGGAAGATATTGAACGGGTTGCAGGGCACTTCCAGAGTAAGATTCATACAGAAAAAGCCAAACTTGAGGAAGAGACAAAGAAGCCACTGACCAATGTTGCGTTTAATCGGTTCGGCGGAGGCGAAAAAGCAATGGCCATGGATGTGCCGCTGTTTGGAGCGGTAAATGCACAATACAAGAAGGCAGACAATAAAGACCATCCCAGGATTATTGCACGGGATAAAGAA
>ERZ1034998.1399-NODE-1399-length-14139-cov-5.507668_pt1 | contig 14139 bp, 12 predicted proteins | sample MGYA00520621_ERZ1034998 | MGnify/ENA primary metagenome ERZ1034998 (study PRJEB33766, sample SAMN09781748) | gut metagenome | biome: gut microbiome | host: Homo sapiens | place: Madagascar | study: EMG produced TPA metagenomics assembly of the PRJNA485056 data...
CTTCAGGCGCTTCGATAACGTTCGTCGCGTCGAGCCGCCCTCCGAGACCGGTCTCCATCACAAGGACATCGCACTGCTGCTCCTTAAAATACAAAAGTGCAATCGCCATGCAGTAATCAAACATCGTCGGCTGGATATCAAGTGGCAGATCCAAAACCTCGTTTCCAAGTCTTGCCACATCCGCTTTCGGGATCTGCACCCCATTTACCGTTATCCGCTCCTCAAAGTCGATCAGGTGCGGCGAGGTAAACGTCCCGACCTTCCAGCCCCCAGCGATCAGAATGCTGCTTAAAAAGGCGCACACCGAGCCTTTTCCGTTTGTTCCCGCCACATGCACAAACGGAATGTCCTTCTCCGGATGTCCCAGCTTTTCCAGCAATATCCGGCTGATCTCCACTCCCGGCAGGCTGCCGAAGGTACTCGCATGATTTATCTTTTCCTGTACTTCTTCGTAAGTGTAGTTTTTCATCATAAACTCCCAAAAGACCTCCCGTGTATGCAATCCGCAGACACCGGGAGGTCTTAACAAAATCGTGTATAGATCAGACGGCTAAGATAACACCACCATCGTTGGCATACATACTGGAGATTCCAGCCGTGTCAACAATCAGGATCTTCTTGAAATGCGCAAGGCTCTCAATGGACTCCTTGACGAGCTGTGCCCGCTCCGGGCAGTTGCAATGCGAGATTGCCAACACCTTTTCCTCGCAATGTCTCGTCTTTGCAAGCATATCCTCGACCATCTTTGCAAGCGCCTTTTTCATGCCTCTTGCCTGGCCAAGCTGCTGGATGGTGCCCTCATCCGTAGAACCCATCACCGGCTTGATATTCAGTGTATTGGCAACCAGTGCCTTGAAATTGCTGAGACGTCCTGCCTTGCGCAGAGTCTCAAGTGTCTCAAGCACAAAGAAGGTGTTCATCCCGCTGATGTAGGTCTCGGTCTGCCTGCAGACCTCCTCAAACGGAAGCCCCGCTTCCTCCAGCTCCTGTACCTTCAATCCAATCAGTGTCTCTCCAATGGATGCCGATTTGGAATTGAACACATAGATGTTTTTCTTGTCCTCATGTTCTTCCTCGTACATGGATGCTGCAACCATCGCACTGTTGTAAGAGCCGCTCAGCTTCGCGGAAAGTGTGACCACATAAACGTTCTCCGCCTCACCCTCATACGCATTCATGTAACGCTCCGGGGACGGACATGCCGAATGCGGTCCCTTATGGCTTTTTCTTACGCGCTCCAGAAAATCTGCCTGATCGAAGGTCTCATCGTCAATAATCTTCGTTCCGTCTATATCCAGTTCCAATGGCACATTGCAAAAATGTCCATCTGCCTTTAACTCTTCTGTTAATTCTCCACAACTGTCAATGACAATTTTATACATAATATGTTTCCTTTTCTATTAAACGTAGTTTTTATTACTACATAACATTAACACGAAAACCCATACTTGTAAAGAGAAAAGCAAAATTAGTACCACCATTTTCCATTTCCGGTCAGACAGCTATATCGAAAACATATTTTCTTATAACGTAAAGAATGCACTGACCGCATCCGTGAGTGCATCAATATCCGCAGCTCCCATTAGCTCCCTTGCAGAATGCATGGATAAAAGCGGGATTCCGATATCAACCGTCTTTACCGGAAGGAGTGTCGATGCCACAGATCCAAGTGTGCCACCGCCCCTTACGTCGGAACGGTTGACAAAAATCTGATACGGAACCTGTCTGCTGTCACAGATCTGCCGGAAGATTGAGATTGCCTCTGCATCCGTCGCATAGGACTGTGAGCACGCCTGCTTGATGCAGAATCCTTTTCCAAGTACCGGGTGGTTGGTGATGTCCATCTTGCCCGCCTTGTTCGGATGCAGTCCGTGAGCCACATCGACAGATAAGAGCATTGCCTGATAGATGATCTGCTCCGTCATCTCCTCTCCCGCGCCCAAATTCTTAAGGATGCGGTGTACCATATCATGCAGCAGAATGGATGCTGCACCCTGCTTGGAGGTGTTGCCGATTTCCTCATGGTCAAACAGTGCGATCAGATTCACGCCGTCTGCACGCTCCGCCTCAATGATCGCAGTCAAAAGTGCACATACTGAAGTCTGGTTGTCAAGGCGCGGTGCGGAAAGCATCGTATCCCTGCAGCCGACGTACTGCGGATCTTCCATAATATAGGTGTTTAACTCAAAGTCCAGAATATCCTCTTTTAAGACGGAAAGCTCCTCCGCTAAAAAGGTCAGAAAATAATCCGTGGTCGTCTCCTCCTGCAAAAGCAGATCCACAACCGGCATCAGATCGATCTGGTTATTGATCTCAACGCCCTTGTTCACGTCGCGGTTCATGTGGATCGCAAGGTTCGGCACGATCATAAGCGGTTTCTTTGAGCGGTACAGGATTGTCCGCGGTGCAAGGACATTCCCGCTTTTTACCATAACTCTTCCGGCAAGTCCGAGTGGACGGTCAAACCAGGTATTTAAGATCGGTCCACCATATACCTCCACGTTCACCTGTGCGTATACGTCCGTCTTAAAATCCGCGTTCGGCTTGATGCGCAGGCACGGATAATCCGTATGGGCGGCAGCCATGCGAAGCGGCATGTCCGAGGAATTCCCGGTTCTCTTTGCCGCTAACGTCTCCTTGATATTGCTTCCTACCGTAAATGCAAAAAGTGTTGTCCCGTGGTGGTTTACGACATATCTGCCGCCCGGCACAAGCTCCCACTGTGTTCCGTAATTTAACTCCGTAAAGCCATTCTCCAGCAGCCGTTCCCTGCCCGCCTGTACCGTTTCAAACGGGGAAACACCGCGTTTTAGTGTCTCGATCAAACAATCCTGTCTCATCTTCTTTTTCGCTCCTTTAGCCTCATTCTTTTATAGATAACATGCAGCACCACCATATTCATTTTACTATGTTTGCGCTGCAAATTTTCTTTCAGTAACATCTTACGCTAATTCGCCACAAAAAACAATTCTGGCTTGACCGCTTTTTTGACAGGATATAAAATAAGGAAAGTATTGAAGAATTTTTTGCATGGGAGAATGTATGATCGCATTACAACTGACCGATTTGAAAGGCTTCATGAACACATTTTTAAAGACCGACACTTTTGACCACTTTCTGTTGCAGGAGGCGGTGATCACAGGTGCTGCCACCTACATCATAGATGGACATATCACGAAGGATTTTTACACGGAGAATGAGCTGGAGGAGCTTCAACTGACCGGTTATCCCATGCTGCCCTTCTCCATGCTGCGCGGCAACTGCTTTGATCTGATCAAGGGCAAGAAGGCTCCTGCAGCCTTTCGTTTTGTTTTTTGCCTGTCACCGGAAAATCTGCGCAAGACACTTGCCGCGGTAAGCAGCAGCTATACTGAGTCCGATCTGTCCGGTGTCTTTTTCAACCTCAAATTCCAAAACCAGATACTGACGCTCACCACCGGAATCTCCTATCGCATCTTCTCCACTGACAAGAGCCTCGATACCGAGTGGGACAAGCTGATGAAGCGCTTTTTGAGCCAGCATCAGATTTCATTTGAGGAACTTTGATATTTTCCGGATATAGTGCTATTTCACGCAAATAGCGCTAAATTCCGCTTTACTTTTAGATTTTGGTATGCTATTCTATCCCTAGTTGCAGATGCAACATTATATTTATTGGAGGTACTTTCGATGAACAAAGGTACAGTAAAGTGGTTCAATAACCAGAAGGGTTATGGATTCATCACCGGAGAGGACGGAAAGGATGTATTCGTACATTACTCTGGACTTCAGATGGAAGGATTCAAGTCCTTGGAAGAGGGCGCAGCAGTTGAGTACGAAATTACTGACGGTGCTAAGGGTCCTCAGGCAACCAACGTCGTAGTTGTTAAATAATTGCGACATCTTAATCTAGTTTCTATGTACCTTTTTCTTAGTAATAATATAGAAATATAGCTTTATTTAGAAATAAGATAATGGAATACCGAGATTAAAAAAAACACACTGCGTATGCAGTGTGTTTTTTTCTTATGTACATCTCTTAACGAAGTGACTACTCTTCTTCTGCTCTGTGCATAGAGAACGTATCCATGTGATATTCCTTTAAGTTGCCAAGGATGGTTCTGTCATCTGCCTGTGAGATGAGATCATCACGGAACTTCTTGGTGGAGATCATGTCATTGTATGAGCTTGGTCCGCCGACGCATCCGCCGTCACATACCATTCCCTCGATGAAGTCCTCCGGAAGCTTACCGACTTTCATAAGAAGAAGCGCTTTCTTACACTCTGCTGCGCCGTTTGCCTTGCAGACCTTAGCATCGCACTCTGCGTTCATCTCTTTCATACTCTCAACAACTGCTGCGGTAACACCACCGGCATTTGCAAAACGCTTACCAAATACAGATGCCTCCTGATAAGAGGTGCTGTCCGGCTCAAGCTGTACTTCCTTCGCACGCATCATTGCACGGATCTCACTGTATGTCAGCACATAATCTGCATTGTCCTCGATCTTCTGATCAAGTACCTCAGACTTCTTTGCAATACATGGTCCGATAAATACGGTAACCGCATCCGGGTTCTGTGCCTTTATCAGTCTTGATACTGCACACATCGGAGAAATTGTCGTTGAAATATTATCTGCAAGCTGTGGGTAATGTCTGCGGACCATATTGACGAATGCCGGACAGCAGGAGGTTACCTTCTTCTTGCCTTCCTTGTATGCCTCAACCCATTCCTCTGCCTCGCTTGCAGCGGTCATGTCGCCACCGAGACCCACCTCGATGCAGCCATTAAAGCCGATTGCCTTCATTGCCTTTTTCCAGCTGTTCATGGTGATGTTCGGTCCGAACTGTCCCTCTGTCGCCGGTGCGATCATTGCATATACCGGACGATCGGACTTGAGCGCCTCAATAACGTCTACGATAAAGGTCTTTGATCCGATTGCGCCGAACGGACAGCTATGGATACATTTTCCGCAGCGGATACACTTCTTCTCATCGATAACGGAAATTCCATACTCATCATAAGTAAGTGCATCTACCGGGCAGCTGTTCTTACATGGACGTACCAGATGTGCGATTGCATTGTACGGGCATGCCTGTGCACACTTGCCGCACTCCTTACACTTCTGCGGATCGATGTGGGAGCGATGGCGTCCCGGCTCGATCGCGCCGAACTTGCAGGCATTGATACATGCCTTGCCCAGACAGTTCTGGCAGTTCTCGGTTACGGTATAAGCGGAGATCGGGCAGTCCTCACATGCAGAGTGGATAACCTGGATAATGTTATTCTCATCGTTGCCATATAGTGTATTTCCCTCAGCAAGAGAGACTCTCTGACGGATGATCTCACGCTCCTTATAGATACAGCAGCGGAACTTCGGGGTCGGTCCCTTGATCAGATCATACTGGATGTCCTCTCTCTTCTCGTTGAGATTCCCTGCAAATGCAAGCCTGGCAACCTCGTAAAGTACCTCATGTTTGATTTTGATTACGTTCTCGTCAGCGTACATAGTCTCCCCTTTTCTCTTCATAAACAGCGCCCTTTAGGGGGCAGCTTACAACATTGTTATCTTTTTCACATATTCTACAATATTTTTCCGGGTATTTCTACTCATGTTTTTATCAAAATACAAAGAATCTTTGCATAAAATACAAAAAAATGGTTTTCGAGACTTCTTATGCCGTCTTTCTCAAATCAAAAGCTGGAAACTTCCTTCCAGACTGCACTGGGTGCAACACCGGAAGAGCTTGAAAAATCCGGCAGCCTTTCCTTTGGATTTTCCCCCGCCACCAATGTCTGGGAGATCATCGTGCGCTATACCGGGGATCTAAAAACTGCCCTGCTTCCCTATCCATCCGTCACCTTCTATGAGCTGCTCGGAGGATATGCGATCCTGTATGTTCCGACTCTGCTGATCGATACGATCTCCGATCTTCCGAACATCATCTATGTGGAGAAGCCGAACGCGCTCTTTTTCGAGGTGTACGATGCGAAACGGGTGTCCTGCATCTCGTCTGTCCAGAGCGCCAATCCGACTGCCTATTCCGGAAAAGGCGTTCTGGTCGGCATCATTGACTCCGGCATCGACTATATGCATCCGGACTTCCGCAACCAGGACGGCTCCACCCGAATCGTAACGCTCTGGGATCAGACACTCGATCCGCCGGTATCCGGTCCGGATGCTGCCCTCTTTCCATCTGCGGTCTATACCTCCGAGACGATTAACGCCGCCATCCGTGCCGCCACACCGGAGGAGCGCTTCGCCCTGTGTCCGAGTGTGGATCTTTCCGGGCATGGCACGCACGTTGCCGGGATTGCCGCCGGAAACGGCAGTGCCTCCGCCGGGTTATTCCGCGGTGTCGCCTATGAAGCCTCCCTTCTTGTGGTAAAGCTCGGCGCTCCCTATGCGCTCGGATTTCCGAGCACTACGCTGCTCATGCGTGCGATCGACTTCTGTATCCGGGAGAGCCTGCGCCTTGGAATGCCGCTTGCACTTAATCTGAGCTTTGGCAATACCTACGGCTCGCACAGCGGCACGTCTCTTTTGGAAACCTATCTGAACTTTGCCGCCGCCCAGAACCAATGCAGCATTTCTGTCGGAAGCGGCAACGAAGGTGCCGGAGATGGACACACCGGTGGGATGCTGACTTTCGATCAGCCCCAGTCCGTGGAGTTTGCAGTCAGCGATTACTCTGCCTCCCTAAGCATCCAGCTCTGGAAGGTCTACGAGGATGACCTTCTGATCTCCGTAACCGGTCCCACCCCCGGAACCTCCTTCCTGCTCTCCCCGCGCTCCGGCATATCCAGGCACCGGCTTGGGCGCACAAATGTGCTGGTCAATTACGGCGAACCATCTCCTTACAGTATTTTTCAGGAAATCTATATGGACTTTACCCCGGAGCTTGATTATCTGGATGCCGGTATCTGGAGTATCACCCTGATCCCGCGCGCGATCCAGAACGGCACCTGGGAGATGTGGATGCCGGCTTCCGCCATCCGCAATAGTGGAACGCGCTTTCTGACCTCCACCGTTGCAACGACACTCACGATTCCCTCCACCGCATCTGCTGCGATCACCGTCGGCGCGTATGACTCCGCGACCGACCAGCTTGCAGCCTTTTCCGGGCGGGGAAACACCTGGGGAACCGATCAAAGGAAGCCGGATCTTGTCGCACCGGGTGTTGAGATCACCTCCTGCGCACCGGGCGGCGGGTATACCGAGCGCACCGGAACCTCCATGGCAACTCCTTTTGTGACCGGCTGCTGCGCCTGCATGATGCAGTGGGGCATCATTGACGCAAATGATCCGTTCCTATACGGCGAAAAGCTGAAAGCATACCTGCGCAAAGGTGCGCGTACACTTCCAGCTTTTCCGTTTTATCCCAATCCCGCAACCGGATGGGGTGCATTATGTCTAAAGGATAGCTTTCCTTTATAAAACCTGCGGTACTACCTCCGGCAATTCCTTAAACGAATGGATTGCCGGCACCGGGGTGCTTATTGTTCCAAAGCCGTATGCAGCGTGGATAAACTTTACCCCTGCCTTGCAGCTTGAATCATAATCGCCCTGAATATCTCCAACATACGCGGCGTCATCGAGTTCGTTCCGCTCTACGACAAGTGCGATGTTATCCGCCTTTTGCTTGTCATTGTTGCCGTAGCACTCGATGTCCTCCACCAGATCCCACATCTTATAATAATCCAGAAATGTCTCGATGTATCCGGACTGGCAGTTGCTGACGATATACAGATGATATCCGGCTTTGATCAATGCTTCCATGACCGGACGGATATCCGGATAGATCTGCCCGCCATGCTCCCTAAGATACGCATTTTCCTCCGTACAGCAGGAGTCAAGCAGCCGCTTTAATTCTTCCCCCTGTACAAACGGGAACAGGATCTGACCGATCACATCCATGGTCTTCCCCATCACGCCCTGCATCTCTTCGATGGTAATAGGTGCGCGTGAATAACCGTTCTTTACTATTGCAAGATCCCATGCCTTGCAGACCATAGGGGACGAATCCCACAGGGTTCCGTCCATATCAAAAATGATGCCTTTTTTCATAATTATAATGCCTTAATGCGCTCTAACGCCTTAACCGTATTCTCATGGTTACCAAATGCGGTCAGTCGGAAATAGCCCTCTCCGCTTGGTCCAAAGCCAGATCCCGGAGTTCCGACAACATTGGCATTTTCCAGAAGATAATCAAAGAATTCCCAGGAGGTCATATTGTTTGGTGTCTTTAACCAGATGTATGGTGCGTTGGTTCCGCCGTATACCTCATATCCGGCATCCTTCAAACCGTTCTTAATGGTCTTTGCGTTGTTCATATAGTATGCGACCTGTTCCTTCAGCTCACGCTTTCCAGCCTCGGAATATACGGCTTCGCCTGCGCGCTGTACAATGTAAGGCGCACCGTTGAACTTGGTTCCGTGTCTTCTCGCCCAGAGTGCATGAAGCGATACATCATTGCACTTCAGCTCCTTCGGAACTACAGTAAATCCAAGACGCACACCGGTAAATCCGGCATTCTTAGAGAAGCTGCGCAGCTCGATCGCGCAGGTTGTTGCTCCCTTGCACTCATAAATGGAATGCGCAACATCTGCTTCGCTGATATATGCTTCGTATGCGGCATCATAGATGATGACAGCTCCAACCTTGTTCGCATAGTCAACCCACTCCTGCAGCTGATCCTTTGTCAGAGTTGTTCCGGTCGGGTTGTTCGGCAGGCACAGATAGATCATATCCGGCGTCTCCTTCGGAAGCTCCGGCACAAAGTGATTCTCTGCGGTACATGGCATATAGATCACATTGCTCCATGTCTCGGTCTTTGGATCGTAGGTGCCGGTTCTTCCTGCCATAACGTTGGAGTCAACATAAACCGGGTATACCGGATCGCAGACAGCGATACGGTTATTGACGGAAAAGATCTCCTGGATGTTTCCGGAATCACTCTTTGCTCCATCTGAAATAAAGATCTCGTCTGCGGAAATATTGCAGCCTCTTGCCTGATAATCGTCCTTTGCGATCACATCTCTTAAAAATTCATATCCGAGATCCGGCGCATAGCCATGAAATGTCTCGGCATTGCCCATCTCATCGACTGCCTTGTGCATTGCTGCGATAATGCTTGGTGCGATCGGCTGTGTCACATCGCCGATTCCAAGACGGATAATATTCTTGTCCGGGTTTGCTGCGCTGTAAGCGGCAACCTTTTTTCCGATCGTGCTAAACAGATAGCTTCCCGGAAGTTTTAAATAATTGTCATTGATCTGATACATAACGGCTCTCTCCTCATCTTTACGAACTTTTTCAATTCATCACACACTTTATCACTTTATTTTTCGCCTGTAAAGGACTCTTATCCATCTCCCATCAGGCTTAAGATCATTTCAGCGGTCTCCACAAGACCTGTTCCGTTGTCCATACTCCGTTTCTGGATATAGCGGTGTGCCTCTTCCTCCGTCAAGCCATTTCTGCTCATCAGGACAGCTTTTGCCTCCACAAGTATCTGACGTTCCTCATCTGATCGTTCCTTCGGCAGATTTCTGCGCTTCTTTCGTCTTCGGCTGATGGTGTACTCCATCATCTCCACCGTCTGTAACAGTGCATGCACCTTGATTGGCAATGGCAGGCACACCAGATTGTCTACCTCGCGGTCTAGCACATTCGCCGCGGACGCGATCAAAAGCATCTGAAAACCAGGTGGAAGGTACTCGTACATTTCCTCATACATCATATCTGAGAAACGGTATCCGCATATCAGGATTCCCTCCTCAAGATTGTGCATGCTCTGCAACGTCTGCGCGCCTGTCGTGCAGACTGCCGTGACCGAATACCCGCTCTGAGCCAGAATCTTCTTGACACTTGCCGCTACTTCCATTTTCGGAAAAGCAATTACAATATTATCCAAAGCTCTCACCCATCTTAGATTTTATACAAGTATTCGTTCACTTCCCAGTCAGTTACCTGTGTGCAGTAGCGCTCCCACTCTTTTTCCTTTGCCGCAATATATTTTGTGGCAATATGTTCTCCAATCACCTCGCGGATAAATGTATCCTCCTTAAATGCGCAGATTGCTTTGTGCAGATCATCTGGCAGAAGCTCGATGCCTTTTTCCCTGCGGTTCTGCTCTGACATGTGATACAGATTCTCCTTTACTGCTGCCGGAGGCATTGTCTGCTTTTCAATGCCGTCCAGACCGGCTGCAAGGCATACCGCAAATGCCAGATACGGATTGGCAGATGGGTCCGGGCTTCTCAGCTCCACGCGCTTATTCGCCCCCTTTGAAGACGGAATGCGGATCAGCGGACTACGGTTCATGGTAGACCATGCAATATAGCTTGGTGCCTCATCCCCACCTCCCAGTCTCTTGTAAGAATTGACCAGCGGATTTAAGATCAGCGTCATTCCCTTGATGTGATTCATGATTCCACCGATAAAGTAGTATGCCTCCTTTGACAAGCCAAGCTCATCGTCTGCATCTGCAAATATGTTGCGTCCGTCCTTGTGCAGGGACATATTGATATGCATTCCCGAACCGCATGCGTTTGTCATCGGCTTCGGCATAAAGCTCGCAAAAAATCCGTGCCGTTTTGCGATTGTCTTTACTGCCAGCTTAAATGTCATCACATTGTCGGCGGTCTCCATGGCTTCTTTATATTTTAAATCTACCTCATGCTGCGCCGGAGCCGCCTCATGGTGGGAAGCCTCTACCTCAAAATCCATATCCTCCAGAGTAAGGACAATGTCTCTTCTTGCATTCTCACCGAAGTCTACCGGACCAAGATCAAAATATCCTGCCTTCTCGCCTGTGGTGGTCGTCGGATTGCCGTTCTCATCGAGATTGAACAAAAAGAACTCGCACTCCGGTCCGATATCAAATGTATATCCCATCTCTGCTGCCTTTTGGATCTGCTGCTTTAAGATCTGTCTGGAATCCCCCATAAATGGTGTGCCATCCGCTGCATGTACGTCACATATAATGCGCGCGACCTTGCCCTGCTGCGGTCTCCACGGGAAAATGACAAAGGTGTCAAGATCCGGGTACAGATACATGTCAGACTCCTCGATGCGTGCAAAGCCCTCGATGGATGATCCGTCAAACATGCATTCGTTTTCAAGCACCCGCTCCAACTGGCTTGCGGTGACCGCAACGTTTTTTAGATTCCCGAAAATGTCGGTAAACTGGAGACGGATAAACTCTACGTCCTCCTCCTCTACCATTCTGATAATGTCCTGCTTCGTGTTCCTGCTCATTTTGTGTTCTCCCTTCCAGGTATAATTTCTATGTGATATGCTTTAGTATCTTAACTGCTCTGCTGTGCTTTCCGTAATCTGCTTACGCTCTGCAGACCTCCAGCACATCTTTCATTTTCATGCTGCCGCCAAACAGATCAAGTGCGCTTCCGATCGTAACATTTAATTTATTCTTCCCCTGCACCCGGATCTGCTGCAGATCCTCCATGCAATGAACGCCTCCAGCATAAGTGATCGGGATTTTGCCCCAGCCGCCGAGCAGCTGCACAAGCGAACGCTCGATTCCGTTCGCCTTGCCCTCCACATCTACCGCGTGGATCAAAAACTCATCGCAATAGGAAGCAAACGTATCCAGAAGCTGTGGTGTCACCCGCTCGCGCGTAAACTTCTGCCACCGGTCTGTCACAATATAGTAGCCTTCTTCCTGACCATCCACCTCATCGCGGTAGCGGCAGGACAGATCCAGTACCAGATGCTCCTTCCCGACACATTCCTTCAACCGCTTCAGCCGCTCGTAGCTTACCTTGCCATCCTTAAAGACATAGCTTGTCACAATGACATGGCTTGCGCCTGCCTGTAAAAATTCAGCTGCATTGTCCGGCGTGATGCCACCGCCGGCCTGAAGCCCTCCCGGATATGTCGAAAGAGCCAAAAGCGCCTGTGCCTTCGTTGCCTCATAATATGGGCTGTCCGCACTGTTTAGCAGGATAATATGACCGCCGCGTATTCCGCTTTCCTTATATAAATGTGCGTAGAACGCACTGTCCTGCTCTGCGACAAAATTCTCCTGTGCAATGTCGCCGAAATCCTTGAGTGTTCCCCCGACAATCTGTTTGACCTTTCCATTGTGTATGTCAATACATGGCCGAAACTCCATCCTTCATCCTCCCATCGGCAGGTATTCCTTATACAAAAAGGGCAAAGTTCTCCCTTTATGTGACCTCTTTGCCCCTGAAAATCATAACATAAAATCGTCCTTTTGTGAATCTGTTCTTTTTTTTGAAATCTGTTGACACCCCAACATTATTTTGCTATCGTAGAACAAATAGAAATTTATACAAACACCATACAATAAGGAAAGCGAGGATAAAGCAAAAATGGGTACTATTATCGGCGAAGGAATTACTTTTGATGACGTTCTTCTGGTTCCGCAATATTCTGAGGTCACTCCGAATATGATAGACCTAAGAACACATCTTACAAAGAAGATTGTATTAAACATTCCTATGATGAGTGCCGCTATGGACACAGTTACAGAATCAAAAATGGCGATCGCAATGGCGCGTCAGGGTGGTATCGGTATCATCCACAAGAATATGTCTATTGAAGCGCAGGCTGAAGAGGTTGACAAGGTAAAACGTTCTGAAAACGGTGTAATCACTGACCCATTTTCTCTTTCTCCGGAACATACATTACAGGATGCGGACGATCTGATGGCTAAGTTCAAGATCTCCGGTGTTCCGATCACTGAGAACGGCAAGCTCGTCGGCATCATCACCAACCGCGATCTGAAGTTCGAGACAGATTTCTCTAAGAAGATCAAGGAATCCATGACCGCTGAGAATCTGATCACCGCCCCGGAGGGAATCACCCTTGAGGAGGCTAAGAGCATTCTTGCAAAGGCAAGAAAGGAAAAGCTCCCGATCGTTGACAAGGATTTCAACCTCAAAGGTCTTATCACCATCAAGGACATTGAGAAGCAGATCAAGTATCCTCTTTCCGCTAAGGATTCACAGGGACGTCTGCTCTGTGGTGCCGGTGTCGGAATTACCGGCAACATGATGGATCGTGTTGCAGCCCTCGTAAAGGCTCATGTTGACGTTATCGTTGTTGACTCCGCTCACGGACATTCCAAGAACATCCTCACCGCTGTAAAGCAGATCAAGGAAACCTACCCGGAGCTTCAGGTTATCGCTGGTAACATTGCTACCGGCGCTGCTGCAAAGGCATTGATCGAGGCTGGTGCTGACGCAGTTAAGGTCGGAATCGGACCTGGTTCTATCTGTACCACCCGTATCGTTGCCGGTATCGGTGTTCCACAGATTTCTGCTATCATGGACTGCTACGAGGTTGCCAGGGAATACGGCATCCCGGTCATCGCAGACGGCGGTATCAAATACTCCGGCGATATGACAAAGGCTCTCGCTGCTGGCGCGAATGTCTGCATGATGGGTTCCATGTTTGCAGGCTGTGATGAAGCTCCTGGTACATTTGAATTGTATCAGGGAAGAAAGTACAAGGTATACCGTGGAATGGGTTCCATTGCCGCAATGGAGAACGGAAGCAAGGACCGCTACTTCCAGGAAGGTGCAAGAAAGCTTGTTCCGGAAGGTGTAGAAGGTCGTGTTGCTTATAAGGGAACCTTGGAGGATACCGTATTCCAGCTGATCGGTGGTATCCGCTCCGGTATGGGCTACTGTGGCTGCAAGGATATCGAGACCTTAAAGGAGAACGGAAAGTTCGTCAAGATCTCTGCCGCATCCTTAAAGGAAAGCCACCCACATGATATCCACATTACTAAGGAAGCTCCTAATTATAGCAGCGACACCAACTAATTATTTTTGAGGTATCTATTTTGGACACAAGTGACATAGTTCAGATTATAAGCTTAATTATCTTACTGCTGCTCTCCGCATTCTTTTCGTCTGCGGAGACAGCACTTACAACCGTCAATAAAATACGAATGCGTACACTCTCCGAAGCCGGCAATAAAAAGGCAGACAGTGTGCTTCGCGTTACGGATAACTCCGGCAAAATGCTTTCTGCGATCCTGATCGGCAATAACATTGTCAATCTGTCCGCTTCCTCGATTGCAACTTCTCTTGCGATCAAACACTTTGGAAGTGTGGGTGCAGGAATCGCCACCGGAGTTTTAACACTTCTGGTGCTTCTTTTTG
>ERZ1034998.1404-NODE-1404-length-14129-cov-3.460068_pt1 | contig 14129 bp, 11 predicted proteins | sample MGYA00520621_ERZ1034998 | MGnify/ENA primary metagenome ERZ1034998 (study PRJEB33766, sample SAMN09781748) | gut metagenome | biome: gut microbiome | host: Homo sapiens | place: Madagascar | study: EMG produced TPA metagenomics assembly of the PRJNA485056 data...
CTTGTAGCACTCGTAGTTAGTCACGCTGTCGAGCATTTCGGGGTTCATCCACTTGTTGTAGTCGCCGTGGAGCGTTTCGCCCAGCAGGAAGAAGTCCTCTGCCAGCCACTTGCAGTGCCCGTGCAGTTCCTTGAGGAAGTTGAGGTCCAGGCAGTAGGCAACGTCAAGGCGCAGGCCGTCGATGCCGAATTCGTTCTTCCAGCCGGTTATGCAGTCCTTGAGGTACTGTTTTACCTCGGGGTTGTAGAGGTTCAGCTTTACCAGCTCGTAGTGACCCTCCCAGCCCTCGTACCAGAAGCCGTCGTTGTAGCCGTCGTTGCCCTCGCGCACATGGAACCAGTCCTTTTTTGCGCTGCCGAGCTTGTTCTCGCGCACGTCCTTAAATGCCCAGAAATCGCGGCCGACATGGTTGAATACGCCGTCCAGCACCACCCTGACGCCGTTTTCATGCAGCGCGTCGCACACCTGTTTGAAATCCTCGTTGGTGCCGAGCCTGCGGTCTATCTTTGTGTAATCCGCGGTGTCGTAGCCGTGCGCGGAACTCTCGAACACCGGCCCGAAGTAAACCGCGTTGCAGCCGAGTTCCTTTATGTGCGGGATATCGTCGATGACCCTGAGTATCTTGTGGGTAGGCTCGGAGGTGAAATCGTTCTGCCGGGGGCAGCCGAAATATCCGATGGGGTAAATGTGATAGAATACAGCGTTTTCAAACCAGTTCATACAGGTTCTCCTTTTTGATGAGATGTGCAATCCACCGAATGCCTGAAAGTCGCCTGATGTCAGGAATTCCGGCGAAATTGTCTAAAATCTATGAAAGACCACGATTATAGTATATCACATTTGTAACGCGATGTCAAGTTTCTTGTGCACAATTCACAAAAAAGTTCAGTAATAATTGCTGAGTTATGAAAAACTCTTACAATCCACTTGAAAATTGTTACAAAGTTTGGTATACTATATGTGAGTGATTTACATACCAATTGGAAAATATTGAGATGAATGTTACCGCATTTCGCGGTTGTACATACCCGGAGGTGCTTCGTGATGAAGAAGTCAGAACTCAAACGGCTGGTGCGGCGTGCCGGAAATATGCTGACGCCGGTGCTTGTGGCGCTTGCCCTTGTGCTGGTGTTATTCCCTGCTTCCGGCGTGAATGCGGGCGCGACCGGCAGGACCGTCAGGATTGGCGTTGACCCGGATTACGGCATTTCCACCGTGGGGGGCAACAAGACCGGCTTCGCGCTGGATTATCTCCGCGAGATACAGAAGCGCACCGGCGACACATATGAATACGTCACCGGCACCGCTGAGGAACTCGCTGAAAAGCTTGCCAGCGGCGATGTGGACATTATCCCCTGCGTGCCTGCAAAAGAGCTTGCCATGTGGGATAAGCTCACCGCGAAGCACGGTTATGACAAGGGGCTGGCGCTGAGCCAGTTTTCCCTTATGACCAAGTTCTCCGCGATATATGTGCGCGACAACAGCGATATTTCGTTCTACGACCTTTCCGAACTTAAGACAAAGCGCATAGGCTTCCTCGCGGACGACATGGATAAGTACTTCCCCGACGGCTCGTTCATCACGCCTGAACTCCGGCAGGCTGAGTTCGTTTCTTTCAACAGCGAGTCGCAGATGAAGTCCTACTTTGACGAGGGTAAGATAGACGCGGTGGCAAAGGACTGCTTCCGCGCGTGGACAAACGACCTGATAGTTTACCAGTTCAGCACGTCCGAGTGCTATTTTCTGTCGCGTTATGAGGACGCCGACATTCTTGACGACATAGACCAGGCTGTTGGCGGTATCGCAATGACCAACAGCGGTTACGCTTCCAGCATTTACGACAAGTACGTTTCGAAATACGGCAACCAGCGCTACGCCCTCACCGAGAGCGAGAAGTACTATTTAAAGCAGAACCCCGTGCTCACCGTCGGCGTGAACGTACAGGCGAGCCTGCTCGACAGCACCGACGGCAGTAACGTCACCGGCGCGACTGAAAAGGTGATGCAGCAGCTGAGCGCGATTTCCGGCTTTGAGATAAAGCTGGTGCCGTTCGACAACATCAAGGACGCTGCGGTGGCAATGCGCGAGGGAAAGGTGCAGGCGATATGCGGCGGCGTAAATACGTATTCCATGACTGCATACACGAACATACGCCTTTCCGCGCCCTATTCCAGGATGCCCATCGCTGCCGCAGGCAAATCCGGGGCTGCGGTCAACGAGCGCTCCAGGATAGCCGTGCCTGCGGCTGCGGAGGACATCAGCGTCTACATCTCCGAGATATACCCGGACGCGCCGGTGCTGCGCTACAACAACGAGCGGCTGTGCCTTGCCGCGGTGCAGGACGGCGAGGCTGACCTGGCGTATTCCGGGGCTTATGAGCTGCTCTATGCGCTGAGCGGAGGCTATGGCGACCTCGACATCGTGGACGTAAAGGAGTCGTTCCATTCGGAGTGCCTTGCGTTACCGGATACCGCGGACGACCTTGCGAACATCATCGGCAAGTCGCTGGCGGTGATGAGCAGCAATTCCACGCTCATCAACACATATTCCGCGATAATCGGCGCCAACAGCGTGCGCGGGCTGAATTCATTCTTCAGCACCTATCTCGCGTGGATAATCTCGGGCGCCATCGCGGTGCTTGCGGCGATAGTCGTGGTGATTCTCGTCAGCACCTACCGCACGCGCAGCGCCGCTGAAAGGGACTCCCTCACCGGCGGCAGGAGCAAGCGCAGGTTCTTTGAGGACACGCGCAGGCTCTTTAAGAAGTCCAGCGCTGAGAACTGGGCTGTTGCGCTTTTCGACATCGACAAGTTCAAGTACGTCAACGACCGCCTTGGCTATGAAGAGGGCAACCGCATGCTGGAGCGCATCTACAAGACGATTTCCGACAACATGGAGCCTGACGAGGTGTTCGCGAGAATGTCCGACGACAACTTCGTCATGACGATAAAGAATGCCTCCGATATCGAGCTTACAGCGCGGCTGAACGGCATTTTCTCAGAGTTTGAGCGCCGCAACAGCCTTTTCGTGAAATACCCCGTGGTATTCAGCGCGGGTATCTGCCGGCTCAACCAGTGCATCAGCGAGAGCCGTCACGGCGACGTGGACATCAACGCCGCGATAGACCGCTGCAAGATAGCCAAGAGCACGCTGAAAGGCACGCATTATTCCTCCATCGCGTTCTACGACGGCTCGATACGCGACCGTGCGCTGCGCGAAAAGGACTACGAAAACATCATGCCCGCGGCTCTGGAGCGGCACGAATTCCAGTGCTACCTGCAGCCGAAATACGGGCTGCGCACCCGCAACATCGAGGGCGCGGAAGCGCTTATCCGCTGGAACAGCAAGGAATTCGGGTTCATTTCCCCGGGGGATTTCATTCCGATAGCGGAAAAGAACGGGTTCGTTGTGGAGCTGGATTTCTTCATTCTCGAGGAAGTCTGCAAGACCATGCGCAAGTGGATAGACGAGGGCAGGAAGCCGGTGGTCATTTCCGTCAACCAGTCGCGCCTGCACCTGAATTACGACGACTACATCTGGCGCCTGCGCGAGATAGTGGATAAGTACGACATTCCCTATGAGTACATCGAGCTGGAGCTTACGGAGAGCGTTTTCACCGAGAACGCCGAAAAGCTGCTCAAGATAATGCACAAATTGCACGAGATAGGCTTCAAGCTTTCGCTGGACGATTTCGGGTCGGGTTATTCTTCGCTGAACATGCTGAAAGACATGCCCGTTGACGTCGTGAAGATAGACAAGGAATTCTTCAGCGACACCATGAACACCCGGAAAGGCCGCGCGGTCATCTCCACCGTGGTGGACCTCGCGAATAACCTTGACATGGACGTCATCTCCGAGGGTGTCGAGACCCGCGAGCAGGTGGAATTCCTCACCGAGATACACTGCGCGATGGTACAGGGCTACTACTTCGCGAAGCCCATGCCCATTGCCGACTTCGAGAAGCTGTGGTACGCCGACCTCGACGATATTCGCAGAAAGAAGGAAGCCGCAGCCGAAACGCAGCAGCAGAGGCTGGAGGCGAAGAATAATTCGGAATTATGAATTCGGAATTCGGAATTGTGGTGTCCCGCTACGCGGGACGTTATCTCAAAAGAATTAAAATAAAATACACAGGGCGAGAGGTAAACTTTCGCCCTGTAGTGTTTCTATAAAAGTTTTTGAAATATTGCCTGCGAAGCAGACACAATAATTCCGAATTCCGCATTCCGAATTCCGAATTAAACTAACGGTTCCCGAAAGCGGTATCGTCATCACACCTCTTCCGGGAACATCTATATCACCCCCTGCCGCGAATGTGGCGTCCGCTGCTGGGGAATTATTTTCCTCCGCGCCGCCGCAGCAACACGGCGACGCATCAATTGGGGGAAAGGAGAAAGCTTATCACTGCCGGGCGATGGTGACTGTGCCGCTGGTAAGGGAAGCGTCAAGCCTGTGCCTGTTCTCGCCGCCGAAATCACCGCTGGTGCCCTTGCCGAGGTTCATGAAGCTGCCCTTTGACTGCCCGAGGTCGGTGCGCACGGAGCCTGAAACTCCGCTCACGGTGAGGGTCACGCCGGCATTCTCGGGGAGGGAAACGTTCACGTTGCCGCTGATGAGGCTGACGTTAAGGTCGTTGTTCCACTCGGCGTAGGAAATATCCACGTTGCCGCTGGTGACTGAAACGCTGCCCCTGCCGGAAATACCCGTCACGGTAGTCCTGCCGGAAACGGAATGCACCCCGAATTCCTCGGTGCGGTAGCCGGAAACGGTGGCGTTGCCGCTCACCGTGCACACGTGCAGGGAACGCGCGGTGTAATGCGCAGGCTGCCCGTCCTCCTTGTCGAGGGAAACGACTTCCTTGTCGGCAAGAGGGTTGGTGAGGGTGATGTTTCCGCTGGCTGACTGCAGCTTCACCTGGTTGAAGAACGCGTTGACGCTGATGTTGCCGCTGGCTGTGTTCAGCGAGAATTCCTCAGAGGATACCTCGCCCACCTCAACGCCGCCGCTGGCTGTGTTTATCTTTATCTTCTGGAATGTTTTCAGCGGCAGGAACACGCTTATCGTGTAGCCCTCAGCGGGCTTGCTGCCGAATATGCTGAAGCTGAAGCTCTCTTTCAGCGTCAGAGTCTTGCCCGAAAGCACCGCGCAGAATTCCGGCGCGTCCTTGGGGTTGTCGTATTCAACGTAGATGTCGCTGCGCTCCTGCGGGGTCACGATTATCTTCGCGCCCAGGGAACTTACCTCTACCGTTTCAATGTCGTTCGTGAATGTATAGGTCTGCTTTTCTGCCATGATGATTACTCCTTTCAAAAATCAAATGCGTCGCTGATATCACTTGCCGCTTCTGAGAATGCGGCGCTCACCTCGTTGTGCGCTTCGTCTAACGCAGCGCCCACCTCGTCGCCTATTTCATCGATAATGCCGGTATCCCGGGCTGACGTCACCGTGTACGCTGCCCCGGCGCTGTGGTCAGGGTCGTCGGTTATCGTTATGTCGCCGGAAGTTGCCCTCACGTCCATAGTGACGCCTCCTCTGCCGAGGAGCACGGTCTCCTTTTCGCCCACGTCGCGGTATACCCCGCACGCCGATATCACGATATCGCCGGAAGTCTTCTTGCAGTTTATGTTCGCGTTGGTGTTGTCGGGGACTACCAGCGTAACATCGCCGGAGGTCACGCTCACGTCGCAGTAGCTGGTGAGTTCCGCAAACCTGATGGTCAGGTTGCCGGAAGTCGCCTTTATCGAGCCGGTGCCGGTCAGCCCGTCAACGTCGATGTTGCCGGAAGTCGCACGGATATTGTAGGACTTCGTCGCGGCATTCTTCACGCCGATACTGCCGGAAGTCGTGCTGACTGTAAGGCTTTCGGTGATGCAGTTCTGGGTATAGTTGATGTCCCCTGAGAAGGTCGCGAGCGAAACGTCGCTGGCTGAAACTCCCCTGACATCAGCGGTGCCGGAGCTTACGCCGACATTCAGCTTTTCGTATACCTTATCGGGTACCTTGATGTTCACCGTGGGGTAGCCGCTGAAGCCGCGCAGCCAGTCCGTCCAGGAGCCGAAGCCGTACGCGGAGGGATCCACGCTGACATGCAGGGTGGAGCCGCTCACTTCAACGTGTATCTTATCGACGTTCCGTTCGGTGCCGGCTATATACACATCGGTATTATTGCCGGAATTCGGCTGTATATCAAGATAATATGCGCCGATATCCGCGTCTATTTTGGTGTATTCATCGCTGATGGTGTAAGATGTGGCGCGGAAGTCACCAGCAGGGTCGGCGTCCTGGTTGGTGCCGAAAATCGCCACCGAAATGCCGAATGCGATGAACGAAACCACGCACAGGGGAATGAATATCCTCAGTAATACTTTCATATCCGCACCCCCTTAAATATCGTACACAGCCCTGACGTGGCTGACGACTATGCTCTTTATCCAGTAGAAAACAGCCCTGCACAGCCCGAAAGCCGCACAGCCCAGCAGTACGCCGCCGCTCACCATTCCGCAGCAGAGGAATATACGGCTGATGAAGTTGAAATATTCGTTGCCAAGCTGCGTGAAACCACCCGTCACAAGGCTGAAAGCCCCGCCGACGAACACGCTGAATATCAGCGAAACCACCATCGGTATCAGCCAGGACCACAGGAACACGTCCATCAGGATGCACCCGACCAGCCTGCCTGCGTTCACGTTAGGCTTCATGCCTTTCACGTCGCTGAACCTGAACCCACCGGTTTTCGCGTTATCGCCAACCGGGGGGACGCACTGCGGGGGCACTTCTCCCACCCGCGACTGCGTGGAATTCGCGTGCATGTCGTCGGTCTGCTTCGGCACGCCGTACTGATAGCGGGTATCCGCTGACGCCTGCTGAGAGGGCTGTTCCTGCGCGGTGTGCTGTGGTGTGAATTCACGCGGCTGCGCGGAATTCTGCGCGCCCTGCACGCTCTGCGAATTCTGCTGTGAGGGCGCCTCCGGCTCGTATGCGATGTGCTCCGGGGTGAATTCACGCACCGGTGCGCTCTTGCTGAGGTCCGTTTTCGGTACGGAGGGCGCGGGCGCGGTAGGCTCCTCCATGATGTGCTCGGGGGTGAATTCGCGTACAGCGGGCTGCTCAGCCTGCTCACCGGCGTTGTCGTCCTTAACGAGGGAAAGGTCCGCGGGGAGAGTTTTGCCCGGCTTTGTCAGCGAAACGCGGTTGTTTGCGATGGCGTCCACCACTATGGAATTTATGCGCGTGCTGGGAATATCAAGGTAGCTGCGCGCTATCTCCTTTACGTCGCCGAGCTTCTCGCAGGTCTCCTCCTCGGAAACGCCCGCTTCCGCGCTCTCTTTGAAGTGCGCCTCGAAATCCGCGAATATCTCCTCGTCGTCGTCTATTCCTATCCTGTGCAGCTCGTTGTGCAGGTTGTACAGGAAGTCTCCCTTATTCTTTGCTATCATTCACCATTTCCCCTTTCAGCAGCGAATTTATGCTGTCAACAAACTCAAACCATTCTTTGTAGAGCGTTTCCTTCTCCGCTCTGCCGCTGTCCGTTATCCTGTAGTATTTCCTGGGTGGGCCCTCCTGCGACTCCACTATGTAGGAGTCTATCAGCCCGTTGTCTTTAAGACGCTTCATCAGCGGGTATATCGTGCCTTCCGTCATCTGCATGCAGCCTGATATCCTGTTCACCAGCTCGTAGCCGTAGCAGTCGCTGTCGCATAATATCGAAAGAACACACAGCTCCAGCGTCCCGCGTTTTAGCTGAGAGTTCATATTTCACCTCCGACCCTGCGTTCCAAGGTACTTTGTCTTGCAAGGTAGCCTGTTCAAAAAATCCGGAACTCCGGTTTCCCTGTTCCATGTTCAAATTATACCACAAGGTATTTTGTTTTGCAAGGTACTGAATAGACAAATACGCGGATATTTTCACACGACTTTATGTGAATATTGCACAAACCTCTTCCGGAAATTCCCCCCTTGACAAAAACGGCACATTGTGATAAAATTAAGTAGAACAGAATAAGCCCTTGAAACCGGCGATATGGAGATAAAAATACCCGTGCACTCACAGAGAGCGGCAGCAAGCTGAAATTGCCGCAGAACGCAGAGTATACAAATGGACCATTGAGGGCGCAGTCAAAGGCGGCTGGAGGGTTCCCCGAGGGGAATTCACCGCGCGGGAGTTCGGGTGAATTCCGGCGTCGGAGCCATTCCGCTGAGTATTCTGCGACGTGCGGCGAGCGTTAATCGTCAGGGTATGAGAGTACCCAAGAGAGCACAGTTCAACTGTGAATTAAGGTGGCACCACGGATTTTACTCCGTCCTTATGGCAGGCATCTGCCGCAGGGGCGGTTTTTTGTTTTCCTACAAAACGACACGAAAGGAAATCACCATGGAAGAACAGAAAAAGAACATGCTCAGCCTTATCCAGCCCACAAACACCCCCCACCTCGGCAACTACCTCGGGGCAATGAGGAACTGGGTGAAGCTGCAGAACGACTACAACTGCTATTTCGGCATCGCGGACCTGCATTCCATCACCGTAAGGCAGGACCCGGTAAAGCTGCGCAACCAGATAAAGGAGAGCTACGCGCTGCTCATCGCTGCGGGGCTTGACCCGGAGAAGTCCACGCTGTTCGTGCAGGGACAAACCCCAACCACGCGGAACTCAGCTGGATACTTTCCTGCTACACGCAGTTCGGTGAACTGTCGAGAATGACCCAGTTCAAGGACAAATCCGCGAAGCACCCCGACAACATCAACGCCGGGCTTTTCACCTACCCCGTGCTGATGGCAGCGGATATCCTGCTGTATCAGGCTGACCTGGTGCCCGTCGGCATCGACCAGAAGCAGCACCTGGAGCTCGCGCGCAACGTCGCACAGCGCTTCAACGGCATCTACGGCGAAGTGTTCACCATGCCGGACGGCTACATCACAAAGACCACCGCAAAGGTCATGTCCCTGCAGGAGCCGGCAAAGAAGATGTCCAAATCCGACGAGAACCCCAACGCCAGCGTATGGATACTCGATGACAGGGATACGATAATCCGCAAGTTCAAGCGCGCAGTCACCGACAGCGAGGCCGTTGTATGCGCCGGGGAGGGCAAGGACGGCATAATCAACCTGATGTCCATCTATTCCGCAGTCACCAACAAGACTTTCGAGGAGATCGAGAGCGAGTTTGCGGGCAGGGGCTACGGCGATTTCAAGCTTGCGGTGGGCGAGGCAGTCGCTGACATGCTGGCGCCGCTGCAGACCGAATTCAAGCGCGTATTCGCAGACAAGGGCTACCTTGAGGACTGCATGAAGAAGGGCGCTGAAAAGGCGTTCAGGGCCTCCAGAAAGACCCTGCAGAAGGTGCAGAAGAAGGTCGGCTTCCTGACGCTGTGACGGCGTGAATACTATCAGTATAGCGCTTAATGCAGAATATACAGCGGGTTTAGTCACAATGCCGAAATTTCTGCCTGAATGGCAGCACCGTATTGTGATTATCTCCAAAATTTCTGCAAACATATAATAAACACTTGCATTTTTTCGCTGTTTCTGATAAAATATTATACGTTACTGAAAAAATCACTACACAAGAGAGGTAGGTGCTTCAAATGGCAAAATGCGAGATCTGCGGCAAGAGCGTTACCTTCGGTATTAAGGTATCCCACTCTCACAGACGCAGCAACAGAACCTATAAGCCCAATGTCAAGAAGGTAAAGGCGATCGTGAACGGTGCTCCCTGCAGAGTAAACGCTTGCACACGCTGCCTGCGCTCCGGTCTGGTACAGAGAGCAGTCTGATCTAAGACATTAAGTTATAGTTCACAGATTTCCTCCCCGCGAGCTTGCTCGCGGGGAGTTCTGTTTTAATTCGGAATTAAACCTTCCCCCCGGCGCCTGCAGATTTCTGTGCTCCCGCACAGCGTGGGTTGACAAGCGCGGGGAAAAGTGGTATCATATCTCAGCGGGCATGCAGCGTGGCATTCCCGCGGAATTCACAGCATTTCAGGGATAGGGAAAACAAATGAATACAAAGAAGTGTTCCATAAATATGACGTCGGGCTCGCTGTGGAAGAATATCCTTCTCTTCAGCCTGCCGCTGATGATGACGCAGGTGCTCGAGGTACTCTTCAACCTCAGCGACGTCGCAATAGCCGGTAAATTCGCGGATTACATAGCGCTGGGGGCGGTAGGCTCCACGTCGCTGCTGGTCTCGCTGTTCACCGGCTTTCTTATCGGCATGGGCGCCGGGGTGAACGTCCGCACCGCCCACAGGCTCGGCGCAAGGGACGACGACGGCGTGCGCATGACGGTGCATTCCTCGCTGATGGTGTGCGGTATCATCGGCGTTATCGTGTGCCTTGTGTGCCTCTTCCTCGCGGAGCCCATGCTCGCGCTCCTCGGCACCAAATCCGAGCTGATGGCAGAAGCCGTGGCTTACCTCAGGATATATTCCCTGGGAATGCCCGCGATGGCAGTGTACAACTTCGGCAACGGCGTACTCAGCGCCAGGGGTGAAACAAGGCGCCCGCTGGTCTACCTCTCGATAGCCGGGGTTGTAAACGTGGCGCTCAACCTGTTCTTCGTCATCGTCTGCGGAATGGCTGCTTCCGGCGTGGCGACTGCAAGCGTGATAGCGCAGTACCTCTCAGCGGCGCTGATGATAATCCACCTCTGCCGTCGCACGGACTGCTGCGCGCTGCGTCCCTCGCGGAAGTACATAAGCCGCAGCGCCTGCGCCGACGTGCTCATTCTGGGAATACCCGCAGGGGTGCAGTACGCGGTTTTTGCCATCGCGAACCTGTTCGTGCAGGCGGGTGTGAACCACTTCGACGCCATCGTGGTCTCGGGGAATTCCGCAGCCGCGAACGCGGACACGCTCATCTACAACGTGATGGGAGCGCTCTACACGGCGTGCTCAAGCTTCGTCAGCTGCAACCGCGGCGCCGGGGACCGCAGGCGCATGATGAAAAGCTACTACGTCAGCCTTGCGTATTCTTTCGGCGTGGGCGCCATTCTCGGGGGACTGCTGATGGTGTTCGGTATGCAGTTCCTTTCGCTGTTCACGGACGACCCGCTCGTCGCGCAGGCAGGCATGGAACGCCTGCAGATAATGGGCTGGAGCTACGCGATAAGCGCGTTCATGGACTGCACCATCGCAGCCTCCCGCGGTATAGGAAAGACGGTGGTGCCGACCATCATGGTGCTGCTCGGCTCCTGCGTATTCCGGGTGGCGTGGGTGTACACGGTGTTCGCGCACTTCCAGACCCTAACCTCGCTGTATCTGCTGTACAGCTTCTCCTGGACTATAACCGCAATCGCGGAAATATCGTACTTCCTGCCGGCAAGCAGGAGGGCGCTGAGAGTGGAGAGGGAAGCGGAGAATTTTAAAGAGGCTGCGAAATTGTAATTCGGAACTTAGTTCAATTCGGAACTTAGTTCAATTCGGAATTCGTAATTCGGAATTCGTAATTATTGTGTCCCGCTACGCGGGACGTTATCTCAAAAGATTTATAATAAAATACACAGGGCGAAAGTGGTTCTTTCGCCCTGTGTTGTTTCATATCAAAGTTTTTAAAATATTATCGCCGTAGGCGATACCATAATTCCGAATTACGAATATAGTTTTGCGCAGTCCGTCACTTTATCCATCAGCATTATGCACTCAAGTGCGCAAAACTCGAATTACGAATTGACCCAATGTTTTTCCCCTCTGTGCATCGCGCCTTACTTCACCGTGACTTCTATCTGCATTGCTTCCATAGAGCGGAGGGCTCTTTTGTGGGCTTCGGGGTCGGCTGTGGCGCACGCCTGGGCGTCAACGGAAATACGGCTCTCCGGGAGCGCGGCTTTCGCGAGAACTGCATTGGAAATGACGCAGATATCCGTCACCAGACCGCACAGCTCCACCTCCTCCGGGGAAGTGCGACGGAGCAGGTCCGCGAGTTCCAGCGAGCCGAATGCGGGCTTCTCTATCACCACGTCCTCCGGCAGGACTGCCTGCGCGACGCGCCCGTACAGCGCGTGCCCGGGGGTACCCTTTATGCAGTGCGGTATGGGGAGCTTCCTGCCCTCTGCGGTGCGCAGGTAATCCTCGCCGTGGGTATCCAGCGTGAATATCACCTGCCCGCCGCCACTGCGGCATTCCTCTATCTTGCCGAGAATGACCGGCTCCAGCTTTTCAGCCCCGGGGAAGCCCAGCGCGCCGTCCACGAAATCCACCTGATAATCCACCACAACGAGAGTTTTCATGTTTACCTCACTTTTTCTTACGCAGGGCGTTCTTGCCCCAGTTTTCGATGACGCGCATCTGTCCTCTTTCCACCGCGAGGGAATTAGCGGGGACGTTCTTTGTGACTGTGGAACCAGCGGCGGTGGTGGCGTTCTCGCCGACTTCTACGGGGGCGATGAGATTGGTGTTGCAGCCGATGAACGCGTGGTCGCCTATCTTAGTGCGGAACTTGTTTATGCCGTCGTAGTTCGCTGTGACGCAGCCGCAGCCGAAATTAACGCCCCTGCCCACGTCGCTGTCCCCGACGTAAGTCAGGTGAGCCACTGCGGTGTTCACGCCGATGTCGCTGTTCTTTATCTCGACGAAATCGCCTATCTTTACGCCCTCGCGGATAGTCGTACCGGGGCGCAGCTGCGCGAACGGGCCTATCCTGACGTTGTTCTCGACCACGGAATCATAAGCCTGCACGTTGTTCAGCTGAACGTTGTCGCCGATGGTGCAGTTCTCGATGTGGGAATTCGCGCCGATGGTGCAGCCCTTTCCTATCGTGGTATTGCCGAGAATGACCGTGTTCGGGAGTATCGTGGTATCGCAGCCGATATTCACGTCGGCGCCGACGATTATGCCGTCCAGCGTGATAAAGCTCACGCCCTCGTCCATCAGCCGGCTGAGCTTTCTGAACCTTGCAAGCTGGTTGAGTTCCAGCAGCGCCCCGCGGGTGTTCGCGCCGAGCACGATGTCGGGGTTCGCGGACTTATACGCGGTGCGGTGGGACATCAGCTCCACGCAGTCGGTGAGGTAGTATTCCCCGGCGGCGTTGTTGGTGGAAAGCTTCGGCAGCGCCTCCAGCAGCTTCTGCGCGCTGAACCAGTAAGCGCCGCTGTTCACCTCGCATATTTCCGCTTCCTGCGGGGAACAATCCTTCTGTTCGCGTATCGCGGTGAATTCCCCGTTCTCGCGGATTATCCTGCCGTAGCCCTGCGGGTCGTCGATATCCGCGGTTATCACGGTGACTTCGCTGCCGCTCTTCTGGTGCATTTCAAGGGAAGCCCTCAGCGTGCCCGCGTCGATAAAGGGCGCGTCGCCGTTGAGCACGCACACCGCGTCGCAGCGCCTTATCACTTCCTCTGCGGATTTCACCGCGTCGCCGGTGCCTTTCTGCTCCTGCTGATGGCAGACTGTTACCTTACCCCCACGGGAAGCGATGTACTCCCCGGTGAGCTCCGCTTTGTACCCGGTGACCACCGAAACCTCGTCAAAGCCGAATTCCTCAGCCGCGCCGAGCACCCAGCCCAGCATAGGTCTGCAGAGCACCTCCGCAAGCACCTTGGGGCGCTCGGACTTCATGCGCTTTCCAGCGCCCCCCGCGAGAATGATACATGCTGTTTTCATCAAAAACCTGCTCCTTTTTTCCGGGGAATTCCCCTTTAAATTTTATATTGTCTGAATAATCTCCGCAACTGCGGAAAAGGTGGGTGATAATCTGAATTTTATAATGTATTATCTGCTCCGCCGCATTTTCGTACATCTTGAGCTTTTCCCGGACCGCGTTGCGGTGACAAGGGGACTGCTGCTGCGCCGTCGTGCGGAGATACCGCTGAGCGCGGTGACTAAGGTCGAGATACGGCGCACCATGCTGCTGCGCTTCCTGCGGGGAAAACGCGTCGAAATAAGCACGCTTTCCGGCGGGACGTGGTTCTACATGCGCGCGTGGGAACGCCTGCCGTTCCTGCCGCAGTACGACGGGGCTTGCGTGCGCGCAGATACCGCGCAGGCATTAGCGGGGGCGTTCGTGGACACCCGCGCGCTCAGCGGCGCCGTGACTTTCGCGCTGCTGCTGAACCGCACAGGCAGCGTTTTCGGTGACGACAGCTTCAGCCGCATAATGTTGCTGCTTGCCGGGGCTGCCGACGAGGTGACGAAGTTAC
>ERZ1034998.1423-NODE-1423-length-14020-cov-5.252775_pt1 | contig 14020 bp, 8 predicted proteins | sample MGYA00520621_ERZ1034998 | MGnify/ENA primary metagenome ERZ1034998 (study PRJEB33766, sample SAMN09781748) | gut metagenome | biome: gut microbiome | host: Homo sapiens | place: Madagascar | study: EMG produced TPA metagenomics assembly of the PRJNA485056 data...
TCTTAATGCCCGCCTCCCGAAGATACAAAGCCGTGCCCGGAGTGGCTTCGATGTTAAAGCCCAACTGATAGAACCGGCGAATCAGCGGCAGTGCCTCCGGCTTGTCCTCATCGGAAATGGTGGCAAAGACGGTACCGTAATTCAGCAGCTTCACACCGGAGGCCTGAAGCGCCTTGTACAGTGCCCGGGTAATGGAATTGTCGTAGCCGATGGCCTCGCCGGTGGACTTCATCTCCGGGGACAGATAAGCGTCCAGACCACGGAGCTTGGAGAAGGAGAAGGCAGGTGCCTTGGCGTAGTAACGTTTCTTCTCATCCGGATACAGCAGGTCAATGCCCTGATCGTGGAGGCTGTGCCCCAGGGCAACCAGGGTGGCAATATCCGCCAGAGGGTAGCCTGTGGCCTTACTCAGGAAGGGCACCGTCCGGGAGGAACGGGGGTTGACCTCAATGATATACACATTCTCCTGGGGGTCAACGATAAACTGGATGTTGAACAGTCCCTTGATTCCGATGGCCGGACCCAGCTTTCTGGCATATTGCAGGATAATGCCCTTGACCTTATTGGAAATGGAGAAGGGGGGATAGACGGAAATGGAGTCGCCGGAATGAACGCCGGTGCGCTCCACCAGCTCCATAATGCCGGGAACAAAGACCTGCTCCCCGTCACAGATGGCGTCAATTTCCACTTCCTTGCCCCGGATATACTTATCCACCAGCACCGGCTTGTCCGCGTCGATTTCCACGGCGGTTTGCAGATAGTGGCGCAGCTGAGCCTCACCGGAGACAATTTGCATGGCCCGACCGCCCAGCACGAAGGAGGGACGAACCAGCACGGGATAGCCGATGGCCTTGGCCGCGGCGACCCCGTCTTCAATCCGGGTGACGGCTTTGCCTGTGGGCTGGGGAATGTTCAGCTCCAGCAGCAGCTTTTCAAAGGCATCCCGATTTTCCGCCTTCTCAATAGCGGCGCAGTCGGTGCCGATGATGTTCACGCCCAGGTCGGTCAGGGGCTGAGCCAGATTCACGGCGGTCTGACCGCCCAGGGAAGCGATCACGCCGTCGGGCTGTTCCAATGCCACGATGTTCATCACATCCTCGGCGGTCAGGGGCTCAAAATAGAGCTTATCCGCAGTGGTGTAGTCCGTGGAGACGGTTTCCGGGTTGTTGTTGATGATGATGGCCTCGTAGCCGGCCTCCCGGATGGTCTTCACCGCATGGACGGTGGAGTAGTCGAATTCCACACCCTGGCCAATACGGATGGGGCCGGAGCCCAGAACGATGACCTTCTTCCGGGGAGCCACGATGGATTCGTTTTCCGACTCGTAGGTGGAGTAGAAATAGGGAATATAGCTGTCAAACTCCGCGGCGCAGGAGTCGATCATCCGGTAGCCAGGGAAAATGTTCTTCTCCTTGCGAATTTCGTAGATTTTCCGGGGAGAAACGCCCCAGAGCTTGGCAACGGCCGCATCGGAAAAGCCCATTTTCTTCGCCGCAAAGAGAGCGGCGGAATCGGAAACGTGGTCTTTCAGGAAGGCTTCCATCTGAATGATGTTCCGCAGCTTCCTTAGGAAGAACCGGTCAATGCCGGAAGCCTGCGCCATTTCGTCCACCCCGGCTCCCAGCCGGAGCAGCTGAGCGATGGCGTAGATCCGGTCGTCGGTACCGATGGGGATGTAGGCCATGAGGGCATCTTTGTCCCAGTCGTCGAACTTCTTCATATGCAGGTGCATAATGCCGATTTCCAGGGAGCGGATGCCCTTGAGAAGGCTCTCTTCAAAGGTGCGGCCCACGCTCATGGTCTCGCCGGTGGCCTTCATCTGGGTGCCCAGACGGTTATTGGCATCGGAGAACTTATCGAAGGGGAACCGGGGCATTTTGGTGACCACATAGTCAAGAGCCGGCTCAAAGGCGGCGCAGGTGTTGGCAAGACGAATCTCGTCCAAGGTCATGCCCACGCAGATCTTCGCGGAGACCCGGGCGATTGGGTAGCCGGAGGCCTTGGAAGCCAGAGCGGAACTCCGGGAAACCCGGGGGTTTACCTCGATGAGGTAATACTGGAAGGAATTGGGATCCAACGCAAACTGGACGTTGCAGCCGCCCTGAATGCCGAGAGCCCGGATGAGCTTCAGCGCGGAATCCCGGAGCATGTGGTATTCCTTGTTGGTCAGGGTCTGGGAAGGGCAGACCACGATGGAGTCGCCGGTGTGAATGCCCACGGGGTCCAGGTTTTCCATGTTGCAGATGGCGATGGCAGTGTCATTGGCATCCCGCATGACCTCGTACTCGATTTCCTTGTAGCCCTTGATGCTCTTCTCCACCAGCACCTGGTGGACAGGGGAGAGCACCAGGGCATTTTTCATGATCTCCCGGAATTCTTCCGCATTGTCGGCAAAGCCGCCGCCGGTGCCGCCCAGAGTAAAGGCAGGGCGCAAAACCACGGGATAGCCGATTTCCTGGGCAGCCTTCAGGCCTTCGTCCATGGAGCAGGCAATCTGAGAGGGGAGTACCGGTTCGCCAAGACGCTCGCACAGCTCCTTGAACAGCTCCCGATCCTCCGCCTGCTCGATGCTTCGGCTGGGGGTGCCCAGCAGCTCCGTCCGGCATTCCCGGAGAATGCCCTTCTTTTCCAGCTGCATGGCAAGGTTCAGACCGGTCTGACCGCCGATGCCGGGTATAATGGCATCCGGCCGTTCGTACCGGACAATTCTAGCGATATATTCCAGGGTCAGAGGCTCCATATAGACCTTGTCCGCAATGGCCGGGTCGGTCATAATGGTGGCAGGGTTGGAGTTGCACAGCACCACCTCGTAGCCCTCTTCTTTCAGTGCCAGGCAGGCCTGAGTGCCTGCGTAGTCAAATTCCGCGGCCTGGCCGATGACAATGGGGCCGGAGCCGATGACCAGAATTTTATGAATGTCTGTCCGCTTAGGCATGTCTGGTTTCCTCCATCATCCGTATGAATTCTCCGAAGAGATAGTCGCTGTCCTGGGGGCCGGGGGCGCTTTCCGGGTGGTACTGAACGCTGAAAGCGTGATCGGCCTCACAGCGAAGACCTTCTACCGTGCCGTCCAGCAGGTTCACATGGGTGGCTTCCAAAGGTGTTTGGGAAAGGCTTTCCAAATCCACCGCATAGGAGTGGTTCTGGGAGGTAATTTCTACCTTGCCGCTGAGCAGATTTTTGACCGGATGGTTACCGCCCCGATGGCCGAACTTCAGCTTATAGGTGCGGGCACCGTAGGAAAGAGCCAGAATCTGATGACCCAGGCAGATGCCGAAAATGGGGTATTTCCCCCGAAGCTGACGGACAAGCTGAGCCACACAGGGCACATCCTCCGGGTTTCCGGGGCCGTTGGAGAGGAACATTCCATCCGGGGACAAGGCTTCCACCTGCTGGGCAGTGGTGTTCCAGGGCAGGACAGTTACGTCACAGCCCCAGTCGTTGAGCTTGCGGACAATGTTCCGCTTCATGCCGCAGTCAATGGCGGCAACGTGATATTTCGGCTCTTTTGCCGGAGAAAACCAGGCCTTGGGGGTGCTGACCCGGCTGACCTGGTCGGTGGGCAGACTCACCGTCTGCAAATGGGCGGTGGCCGCAATGGTGGAGGTGTCGGCATTGGTAATCAGAACCCGGCAGGTGCCCTGATCCCGGATGTGCATGGCAAGCTTCCGGGTATCCACACCGGCAATGCCGATAATACCGAACTGGGCCATCACCTGACCCAGGGTCTCCACACTGCGGAAATTGGAGGGCTCGTCGTTATATTCCCGGACAATCATGGCACTGGCGGTGGGACGGCAGGACTCATAGTCCGCCTCACACATGCCGTAGTTGCCGATGAGGGGATAGGTCATGACAATGGCCTGACCGGTGTAGGAGGGGTCGGAGAGAATTTCCTGATAACCCACCATGGAGGTGTTGAAAACGATCTCCGCGGTGCAGTCTCCGGCGGCTCCGAAGCCGTAGCCGTAGAATTCCGTACCGTCCTGCAATACAATTTTTTTGTCACACTGACGAATCATACTTTTTTGTTTCCTTTCCCGCCTGAAAGCTTTTGCTCAAACTGATCCTTTCGGGTATCCTCCGGAATATGGGTGGGATACTGGCCTGAGAAGCAGGCACTGCAATAGCCCTGGCCGCCGCACAGCTCCGGAAGACTCTCCAGAGGCAGGTATCCCAGGGAGTCCGCGCCAATCATCTTGGTAATTTCCGGGATGGTGTACTGGCAGGCAATCAGATTTTCACAGGAATCGATGTCCGTTCCGTAGTAGCAGGGATGCAGGAAAGGGGGCGCGGAAATGCGCATGTGGATTTCTTTTGCGCCCGCGCTTCGCAGCAGAGACACAATCCGGGCGCAGGTAGTGCCCCGGACGATGGAGTCGTCCACCAGAACCACCCGCTTGCCCCGAAGCTCGCTTTCAATGGGACTGAGCTTGATTTTTACCTGATCTACCCGGTGATCCTGACCGGGAGAAATGAAGGTGCGTCCGATATACTTGTTCTTTATCAGACCGATGCCGTAGGGAATCCCGGACTCCCGGGCGTAGCCGATGGCAGCATCCAGGCCGGAGTCCGGCACTCCAATGACCAGGTCAGCCTCCACAGGATAGGCCTTCGCCAGAATCCGTCCGGCATTGACCCGGGCGGCGTGGACGTTGACCCCGTCGATGGTGGAATCCGGACGGGCAAAGTAAATATACTCGAAAATACAGGTTTTCTGGGGAGCCGTGCCGCAGCACCGCCGGTCGCAGGTGAGGCCGTCTTTATCGATGGTGACGATCTCGCCTGGCAGCAGATCCCGCTCAAAGCTGGCACCCACCGCAGCCAGCGCGCAGCTTTCGGAAGCGACCACATAGGTGCCGTCCGGAGTTCTGCCGTAGCACAGCGGCCGGAAGCCGTGGGGATCCCGGACGGCGATAAGCTTGGTGGAGGACATCATAACCAGGGAATAGGCTCCCTCCAGCTTGGCCATGGCCCGATAAACCGCCTCCTGGATGGAGGGAGCGGCTATCCGCTCCCGGGTAATCACATAGGCGATGGTCTCCGTGTCCGAGGTGGAGTGGAAAATGGCTCCTGACAGCTCAAGAGAATTTCTCAGAGTCAGAGCGTTGCTCAAATTGCCGTTGTGGGCGATTGCCAGCTTGCCCTTCAGGTGATTGACCTGGATGGGCTGGCAGTTGCGCATGGTCACACCGCCGGTAGTGCCGTAGCGCACATGACCCACGGCGATCTGTCCCTTTGGGAAGCTTTCCAGCTCCCGGTGGGAGAAAACTTCGTTGACAAGGCCAATGCCATGGTGGGCGGTGAAAAGTCCATCGTCATTGACCACAATGCCGCAGCTTTCCTGACCCCGGTGCTGCAAAGCGTAGAGGCCGTAGTAGGTCAGGCTTGCCAGATCTGCCGGCTGCTGGCTGAACACGCCGAAAACGCCGCATTCCTCATGAATACTCATTTCCGACCTCCCAGAGAAGCGGCAATAAACCCACGGAACAGGGGATGGGGCTTGTTGGGACGGCTCTTGAATTCCGGATGGTACTGAACGCCCACATGGAAGGGTCGGTCGGTCAGCTCCACGGTCTCGATGAGGCGGCCGTCCGGAGAAGTACCGCTCAAGGTCAGACCGGCCTTGGTCAGGAAATCCCGGTAGTCGTTGTTGAATTCATAGCGATGGCGATGCCGCTCGGAGATTTCGGAGGCACCGTAGCACCGCTCCATGGTGGTGCCCGGAGCAATCTCGCAGGGATAGGCACCCAGGCGAAGGGTGCCGCCCTTGGCCACCTCGTCGCTCTGTCCGGGCATAAAGTCGATGACCTTATTGGGCGTGGCAACGTCAAATTCGCCGGAATTGGCGTCCCGCAGGCCTGCCTGCCGGGCATATTCGATGACCATGATCTGCATACCCAGGCAAATGCCGAAGTAGGGAACTTTGTGTTCCCGTGCGTACTTTGCCGCCAGGATCATGCCCTCGATGCCCCGGGAGCCGAAGCCGCCGGGGACCAGAATGCCGTCCAGGTCGGATAGAATTACTTCGTAGGTTTCCGGGGTCAGGGTCTCGGAGTCAATCCAGCGGATGGTGACCTCGGAGTCCAGGGCATAGCCCGCGTGACGCAGAGCCTCCGCCACGGACAGGTAGGCATCATGCAGCTGCACATATTTGCCTACCAGTCCGATGGTGACGCTGCGGTTCAGATGATAAATCTGCCGCACCAGCTCCTGCCACTCGGCAAGCTCCGGCTCCCGGGTCTTCAGACCCAGCTCCCGGCAGACGATACCGGAGAAATTCTGCTTTTCCAGCATCAGGGGCGCTTCATAAAGGTTCGGAAGGGTGATGTTCTCGATGACGCAGTCGGGCTTGACATTGCAGAACAGGCTGATTTTCTGGAAGATGCTGTCCTCCAGTGGCTCATCGCAGCGCAGAACCACAATGTCGGGCTTCACACCCATGCCCTGAAGCTCCCGGACGGAGTGCTGGGTGGGCTTACTCTTGTGCTCATCGGAGCCGCGCAGGAAGGGAACCAGGGTGACGTGGATAAACATACAGTTCTCCTTGCCCACCTCCAGGGAGATCTGGCGCACCGCCTCAATGAAGGGCTGGGACTCGATATCGCCGATGGTGCCGCCGATTTCGGTGATGACCACGTCGGCATCGGTTTTCTTGCCAACCCGATAGACGAATTCCTTGATCTCGTTGGTGATGTGGGGGATGACCTGGACGGTCGAACCCAGGTATTCGCCCCGGCGTTCTTTGTTCAGAACATTCCAGTAGACCTTACCGGTGGTAAGATTGGAATACTGGTTCAGATTTTCGTCGATGAAGCGCTCATAGTGCCCCAGATCCAGATCGGTTTCCGCACCGTCCTCGGTGACGTAAACCTCTCCGTGCTGATAAGGGCTCATGGTACCCGGATCCACATTGATATAGGGATCCAGCTTCTGAGCGGCCACCTTCAGCCCTCTGGCCTTGAGCAGCCGACCCAGGGAAGCGGCGGTAATGCCCTTGCCCAGACCGGAGACCACGCCTCCTGTGACAAAAATATACTTGGTCATCCTGTATCTCTCCTTCCTGAATGCAGCGAACGTTTGGTGGATTTACGGGGTTATTCCCACTCCACCGTTGCCGGGGGCTTGCTGGTCACATCGTAAACCACCCGGTTGATGTGCTTGACCTCGTTGGTGATCCGGTTGGACACGGTGGCGAGGATATCATAGGGAATTCTTGCCCAGTCGGCGGTCATGAAATCGTCGGTGGTGACGGCTCGAATGGCAAGCAGATGATCGTAGGTTCGGTGGTCGCCCATAACGCCTACGGTGCTGACACCGGGCAGAACGCAGAAGAACTGAGCCATCTGATGCTCGTAGCCGTTCCTTGCCATTTCGTCCCGGAGCACCCAGTCGGCCTCCTGAAGGATTTTCACCTTCTCGGCGGTGACTTCACCGATGATCCGCACGCCCAGACCGGGGCCGGGGAAGGGCTGCCGCCAGACAAGCTCCTTGGGGATGCCCAGCTGCTCACCAACCCGGCGAACCTCGTCCTTAAACAGGCTGCTCAGCGGCTCGATGATGTCCAGGAACTTTACGTCCTCGGGCATTTTTACCTTGTTGTGATGGGTCTTGATCTTGTCGGCGTTGCCCTTGCCGGACTCGATGCAGTCGGGATAAATGGTGCCCTGGGCAAAGAAGGCATCCTGGCCGCCCTGGCGGCGAACCTCGTCCCAGAAAACCTTGTAGAACTCGGTGCCAATGATCTTCCGCTTCTGCTCGGGCTCGGTAACGCCCTTCAGGCATTCCAGGAAGTGTTCCTGGCAGTTGACCCGGACAAAGTGCATATCGAACAGGCTGGTGAAGGTTTTCTCCACGAAGTCTCCCTCATCCTTGCGCATGAGACCCTGGTCAACGAACACGCAGGTCAGCTGATTGCCCACAGCCCGGCTGATGAGGCCCGCGGCCACGGAGGAATCCACGCCGCCGGACAGACCCAGAATAACCTTCTTGTCGCCGATGCGCTCTTTCAGAGCCTTTACGGTGTCCTCGATGAAGGAATCCATCTGCCAGTCGCCGGTGCAGCCACAGACGCGGTAGAGGAAGTTTTTCAGCATCAAGTTGCCGTACTGGCTGTGGGTGACTTCAGGGTGCGCCTGAATGGCGTAGATTTTCTTGGCGGCGTTTTCCATGGCCGCCACCGGACACTTGTCCGTCCGGGCGGAAATCGTAAAGCCCTGGGGCACCTGATCGATTCGATCGGTGTGGCTCATCCAGACGACGCTCTCGGCGGGCACATCCGCAAAAAGCAGGGAATCCTCCTTGGTGACGGTCATGTCAATCTTGCCATACTCGGAGGTTTCGGCGGTAATGACGGAGCCGCCCGCCATCCAGGCGGTGAGCTGGCAGCCGTAGCAGATGCCGAGAATCGGAATTCCCAGTTCCAGCACCGCAGGATCATAGTGAGGGGAGGACATATCGAAGACGCTGTTGGGGCCGCCGGTGAAAATAATGCCCCGATAGCCCCGTGCCTTAATCTCCTCCGGGGTAATGGCGTTGTACTGCTCAATCTCCGCGTAGACGTGGAGATCCCGAACTCTTCGGGCAATCAGCTGATTATACTGACCGCCGAAGTCTAAAACCAGAATTTTTTCCAATGGATGGTACCTCCATTACAGGTTGATTTCAGCGGTAGTCCGCTTTACATCTGCCAACAGTGGATTGACCTCCGCCAGGAACCGGCTGACCTGCTCCGGGCAGCGACCCACATAGAGCTTGGGGTCCAGCAGCGCTTCTATTTCCTCCGGGGTCATGCCGAATTCCTTCCGGGCAGACAGCAACTCCAGCAGGTTGCAGCTTTCGCCGTTCTTCATTCGAGCGGTGGCTTCCATGGAGCAGGAGCGGATGATCTCGTGGAGCTCCTGCCGGTCGCCGCCCCGCTTGACGGCCTCCATCATCAGATTTTCGGAGGTCATGAAGGGCAGATACTCCCGGACGGTGCGCTCCACGATCTTCTCGTTGACGTGGAGGCCGTCGGTGACGTTCTGGGCCAGCCGCAGCACGGCATCGGCGCAGAGGAAGCCCTCGGGAAGGGAAATACGCCGGTTGGCGGAGTCATCCAGAGTCCGCTCCAGCCACTGGGTGGAGGCGGTCATGGGGGCGTTCATGGCATCGGCCATCAGGTACCGGGCCAGAGAGCAGATTCGCTCACAGCGCATGGGGTTGCGCTTGTAGGGCATAGCTGACGAGCCAATCTGGTTTTTCTCGAAGGGCTCTTCCACCTGCCGGTCGTGCTGCAACAGCCGAATGTCGTTTGCCATCCGGTAACAGCTCTGGGCAATGGAGGACAGCACGTTCAGAATCCGGCTGTCCAGCTTCCGGGGGTAGGTCTGACCGCAGACGGCGAAGCACTTGGTGAAGCCGAAATCCCCGCTGATCTTGGCGTTCATGGCGTCGATTTTGGCAGTGTCTCCGTCAAACAAGTCCAAAAAGCTTGCCTCGGTGCCGGTGGTGCCCCGACAGCCCAGGAATCTCATGTTGTCGATGACAAAGTCCAACTCTTCCAGGTCGGCTACCAAGTCCTGCATCCACAGGGTGGCGCGCTTGCCAACTGTGACCAGCTGAGCCGGCTGATAGTGGGTGTAGCCCAAGGTAGGCATGGCTTTATAGGTGTCGGCAAATTCGGAAAGATTTGCCAGCACCTTCAGAAGCTCTCCCCGGAGATATTTCAGACCGTCCCGATAGAGGACAATGTCCGCGTTGTCCGTGACATAGCAGCTGGTTGCGCCCAGGTGGATGATGCCCGCGGCATCGGGAGCTACCTTGCCATAGGTGTAGACGTGAGCCATTACGTCATGGCGCACCTCTTTTTCCCGGGCGGCGGCGCAGTCATAGTCGATGTCGGCAACATGGGCTTCCAGCTGAGCCACCTGCTCAGGGGTAATGGGCAGTCCCAGCTCCATTTCTGCCTTGGCAAGAGAAATCCACAGCTTGCGCCAGGTCTGAATGCGCATGTCCATTGAGAACAGCTTCAGCATGTAGTCCGAAGCGTAGCGGGAGCTCAGGGGGGATTCATATTTATCTGTCATGACATCCTCCCTCAGCGCAGAATGATGCTGTCCCGCTCAGGGCCTACGGAAACATAGCCGATGTGGCAGCCGATGGCCTGCTCCAGATACAGCACATACTTCTGAGCCTGAACGGGCAGATCCTCCCAGGTGCGCACACCGGAAATGTCGCACTTCCAGCCGTCCAAATACTCCAGGACAGGCTCGGCGTCATTCAGCAGAGCAGGGAAGGGGAACTCATCGGTGATCTTTCCGTCCAGACGGTAGTGGGCGCAGACGGGAATCTTATCCATGTAGCTGAGCACGTCCAGCTTGGTCAGCGCAATGTTGGTGGCTCCCTGGCACTGAACGCCGTAGCGGGTAGCCACAACGTCCACCGGGCCTACCCGACGGGGACGGCCGGTTTTCGCGCCGTACTCGAAGCCGGCCTTACGCAGTTCCTCGGCCTCGTCGCCGAACATTTCGCACACGAAGGGGCCTTCGCCTACACAGCTGGAATAGGCCTTTACAACGCCGACTACCTCGTCAATTTTCACACAGGGCAGACCGGAGCCCACGGGGGCGTAGGCCGCAATGGGATTGGAGGAGGTGGTGTAGGGGTGGATGCCGTAGTCCAGATCCCGCAGAGCGCCCAGCTGAGCCTCAAAGAGGATTTTCTTTCCATCCTGCTGCGCCTGGCGCAGATAGGCGCCGGTGTCCCGGATAAAGGGCTTGATCTTATTGCAGAAGACGTTGATCCAGGCCTCCAGTTCCTCCATGGTCACGGGCTTGGCACCGTAGACCCGGGTCAGGGTCAGGTTCTTCCACTCCATCAGATCCTGCAGGTGCTCCCGCAGATGCTTGGAATACAGCAGCTCACCGGCAAGAATGGTTTTCTTGGCAAACTTATCCGCGTAGAAGGGGGCAATGCCCTGCTTGGTGGAGCCGAACTTCTTGTCGGCCAGTCTTGCCTCTTCCAGACCGTCCAGCTCCCGATGCCAAGGCAGCAGCAGGGAGGCCCGGTCACTGATCATCAGATTCTCCGGAGTGATGGCCACGCCCTGGGAGGTGATCTGCTCGATCTCCTTCCAGAGATTTTCCGGGTCCAGGGCAACGCCGTTGCCCAGAACGTTCATGACACCCTCCCGGAAGATACCGGAGGGCAGCAGGTGCAGGGCAAACTTGCCGTGCTCATTGACAACGGTATGACCGGCGTTGCCGCCGCCCTGATAACGGACGACAACGTCATAGCTGTTGGTCAGAAGATCTACCATCCGGCCTTTGCCTTCGTCACCCCAGTTGATTCCTACGATTGCAGCATTTCCCATGTTCAGCACCCTCCTTACAGATGGGCTTCCAGGCGGCGCATAATCTCGGCGTAAGCCTCTTCCACGCCGCCCATATCCCGGCGGAAGCGGTCCTTGTCCAGCTTCTCATGGGTCTTGGAGTCCCACAGCCGGGAGGTGTCGGGGCTGATCTCGTCAGCCAGGACGATGGTGCCGTCGCTCAGGCGGCCGAACTCCAGCTTGAAGTCCACCAGGGTCACGCCGCAGCTGAGCCAGAAGGCTTTCAGCAGCTCGTTGATTTTCAGCGCATAGGTGCGGATGGTCTCAATCTCCTGGGCGGTAGCCAGCTTCAGAGCCAGGGCATGGCTGGTATTCAGCAGAGGATCGCCCAAAGCGTCATTTTTATAAGAGAATTCGAAGGTGGGCTGATCGAACACAATGCCCTCTTCCACGCCGTAGTGCTTGGCAAAGGAGCCGGCGGAAATGTTGCGGACAATGACCTCCAGGGGCACGATCTGCACCTTCTTGACCAGGGTCTCCCGGTCGCTGAGTTCCTTGACAAAGTGGGTGGGGATGCCGTTCTTCTCCAGCATCGCCATGAGCCGGTTGCTCATTTTGTTGTTGATGACACCCTTGCCGACGATGGTGCCCTTTTTCAGTCCGTTGAACGCGGTGGCATCATCCTTGTATGCCACAATCAGAAGCTCGGGGTCGTCGGTGGTAAACACCTTTTTGGCTTTTCCTTCGTACAGCTGCTCTTTCGGTTCCATGTTTGTTTCCTCCTGTTTATTTTCCGCTGTCACCGTAGTTGGACAGAACCCGGGCGGAGGGGTCTGTGACATTGCAGCCCTCCCAGTCCTTATTCGGCATCCAGAAATCCACGATCATATTGCCTTGACCGGGGTAATACTTCTCGAAGATTTCACGGTAAAGCAGAGATTCCTTGGTGAACGGTTGCGCATGGGTATACTTCTGACGCTTCTGCTCAAATTCTGCCTGGGTATAATAGTCTTCCGCATAGGCTTTCAGGTAGTCCACCATAGAGTGGCCCACCGCGTCGGAGAAGGCCGCCTTTTCCCGCCACAGGATGTCCTGGGGAAGATAGGAGCCGTCGTCGAAGGCGTGACGCAGCAGATATTTACCCTTGTGGTATTTGTTGAGCTTCAGCTCCGGGTTCACCGCCATCACATACTTCACAAAATCCAGGTCGCCAAAGGGCACCCGGGCTTCCAGGGAGTTAACACTGATGCACCGGTCTGCCCGGAGTACATCGTACATGTGGAGCTCCCGAATCCGCTTCTGGGCTTCCTTCTGGAAGGCAGCGGCGGAAGGGGCGAAATCCGTGTACTTATAACCGAAGAGCTCGTCGGAAATCTCGCCGGTCAGAAGCACCCGAATGTCCGTGTTCTCATGGATGTACTTGCACACCAGATACATACCGATGCTGGCGCGGATGGTGGTGATATCAAAAGTCCCCAGTAATTCTATCACATTTTCCAGAGCTTGCAAGACATTTTCTTTAGAAATTATAACTTCCGTATGATCTGAGTGAATAAAATCCGCCACCTGCTTGGCATACTTCAGATCAATGGCATCTCCGGACATGCCGATTGCGAAGGTTTTGATGGGTTTTTCGCTTTCCCGGGCGGCAATTGCGCACACCAAAGAAGAGTCCAGGCCGCCGCTGAGAAGGAAGCCGACCTTGGCATCCGCCACCAGACGTTTGCGAACACCTGCCACCAACTTGTCGTGAATATTCCGGCAAACGGTCTCTAAGTCGTCGTCAAGATACTTACTAACCGCCGCGATATCCCGGTAGCAGACAAATTTTCCGTCCGCATAGTAATGTCCGGGAGGGAAGGGGAGAATCTGCCCCACCAGCCCCAGCAGGTTCTTGGGCTCACTGGCGAACACAATGGTACCCGCGGCGTCGTAGCCGTAGTACAGAGGCCGGATACCGATGGGATCCCGGGCGGCGATGAATTGCTTTTTTTCTCCGTCATACAGGACGCAGGCGTATTCCGCGTCCAGCATGTCGAACATTTTCACGCCATATTTCCGATAAAGGGGCAGCAGCACTTCGCAGTCGCTGTCGCTCCGGAAGGTGTAGGTATCCTTCAGCTCCTGACGGAATTTCTCGAAGCCGTAGATTTCGCCGTTGCACACCACGGCACTGGAACCCAGGGTGAAGGGCTGCATTCCCTCCGGATGCAGACCCATAATGGCCAGCCGGTGAAAGCCCAGAACACCTTCACCAACCTCTAAAATCCGGGAATCATCCGGGCCCCGGGAGATGGTGCGGTCAAAGCCACGCCGGAACGCTGCCATGTCCAGAGGCTTTCCGCAATAACCGATAATCGAACACATATCTCTATTTCCTCCTGAAAACAGACCCATGGGAGAGCTGAAAGAATTCAGCTCTCCCGCAGGCTTCTTTTTATACGTTTTGCAATCTCGTTTTTTCTCTGTACATAATGGGTAGATAGTAACTATAAGCCGCTTTCCGGGAGGGGATGGTCAGTCCCCTCCCACGGGCCGTCCAAGACGACATTTGGCAGCTATAGAAGGTAGCATCATCTTATACGAGTTTTTCATAAAACGCTTAAAAGCGTTTTATTCGGCCGCAGGATTGCGGCCAGCGGCCACTGCCGCTAAAAAACGAAGTCAATACATTTCTTACCGCCGCCCAGGCGGTCTGCCGTGAAACGG
>ERZ1034998.1428-NODE-1428-length-13981-cov-8.086601_pt1 | contig 13981 bp, 16 predicted proteins | sample MGYA00520621_ERZ1034998 | MGnify/ENA primary metagenome ERZ1034998 (study PRJEB33766, sample SAMN09781748) | gut metagenome | biome: gut microbiome | host: Homo sapiens | place: Madagascar | study: EMG produced TPA metagenomics assembly of the PRJNA485056 data...
GCTTTTTTAACTCTATCTTAGTGATGGTAGTAAGAGTGTTCATTCTTATCCCTCCATTCCAAACAGGCTTTTGAGGTTATTTTTCCGGACAGAGAAGCCACATATATAATGACCTTTTTGTAACAATATCTTCTGAATTTCTACAATAAGAGTTTCGTCCTGAAACATTATCTTATCCTCAAAGAAATGTAAATTTCTACATTTTTCCAGAAGTGACTGTTTTATATCATCAGAAATCGTGCTTTCAATCTCTACGGTATAAGTCTGTTTATGCTCAAGTGGCTGGTCTAACTGCTTGTTGCCTTTTGAAATCATAACCAATCTGTCACAAATTTCATCTATATCATCTAAATCATGGCTTGAAAACAATACGGGTACATTCTGTTTATGCGCTATGTCCATAATAGTCTGTTTGAAAATCTCCTTACCGATTGGATCAAGACCGACAAAGGGCTCATCTAAAATAAGGAAACCGACTTCTGTAAGTAAACATTGGCATAGACCGAGCCGCTGTTTCATACCAAAAGAAAATTCTTTGACTTTCTTCTTGCGGCTGCTATAAAGTTCTGTCTTTTCCAACAGTTCTTCGATGCGTGTGTCCTGTTTACGATTAACCAGTTGTGAAAGCAATCGCAGATTTTCCTCCGCCGAAATATAATCTAAAAATTGCGGCTCAATCAAAATACCAAATTCTCGTATTGCCAACGGTTTTTTGATGATGTTTTCCCCTTTATATTGTACCTGTCCGGCACTGGGTTTAATATATCCGCAAATAATATTCAATAGTGTTGTTTTTCCGGCACCATTCTCTCCAATCAATGCAACGATTTCGCCCGGACAAATATCCATGGAAAAATCATTCAAAGCGATTTTATCTCCATATCTTTTCGTTACATTTTGCACTTGTAACAAACATTCTTTGCCCATACCACATATCCTTTCTTAAAATATAGCTATCAATATACAAAGCTAAAAATCAAAACAATCACAACAATCAGAAGAACAGCGGCAATGCTGCCTCCGATGATAATTCCCCGTTTAATGATTTTCTTGGCGTTTTCCACATCACTGTATATGGAATTTAGCCGTTCGCTATTTAAGTTTTTTTCCCGTACTTCCTGCACATCAATGTCTTTAACAAGTTCATCTAACGTCAAGCCGAAGAAATCACTCAACAATACCAGCCGTTGAAAATCGGGATAAGACTGGCAGCTTTCCCATTTTGAAACTGTTTGTCTTGACACATTCAATTCTGCCCCCAGTTCTTCTTGTGACAGCCCTTTGGATTTTCTCAAAGAAATCAGTTTTTCATTAAAATTCATACTCTAAAGCTCCTTTGTTTTTTATCGTGTCTTGATTATAACAAAATCATAGCCTGTCATTCTACCAATAATGGTTGGAAATCTGTCAACCACAAATAACATTCGCTCAAAAACTACACTAATGCAACAAAATTTCAGAATAGAGGGCTGCTGTCTGTAAATATGTGTGTTACTTTGTAGCACATGAGCATTATTATATGGGTTATCAAAATGCAATCCTGATTGTGCAGTACATATTTATGTGTTATGATAGTAAAAGTAACATTGGTTAAAATAAAGTAAAGGGGGAATTGCGTATGATGCCGGATGAAAAAATCAAAAATTCAGGTGAGCTGGAATTTGCTGTATTTTGCATTGAAAATGTTGCGGCAAAGCTGGGGGTGGATGCAGAGCGTGTTTATCAGGCGTTTGCTGAAAAAAGCGACATTTTAAATGGTTACATTGTGCCGGAGTATGAAGTGCTGCATACACAAAGCCGGGAATACATCGTAGATGACCTCCTTGACGTGATGCGGGAAAGGGGTGTGGAGGTATGATTCTTTATCATGGCTCATTTTTGGAGATTGCAAAGCCGGATTTGGTTCATTCACGCCCTAATGTAGACTTTGGACGTGGTTTTTATGTTACGCCTCTGTATGAGCAGGCTGCAAAGTGGTGTGGTAAGTTTAAGCGCAGAGGCAAAGACGGAATAATTTCCAAATATATGTATGATGAGAGCAGGGAAACTGGGTTGAAAACTCTCAAATTTAACTCATATTCCGAGGAATGGCTGGATTTTATTTTGGACTGTCGTACTGGGAAGGATTCGACTGATTATGACCTTGTTGTGGGTGGTGTTGCCAATGATAAAGTATTTAATACCGTGGAATTGTTTTTTGACGGATTGATTGACAAGACAGAAGCCATTAACCGTCTGCGTTATGAAAAGCCGAACCTACAAATTTGTTTCCGTACAGAGAAGGCATTGTCGTTATTACATTTTGAAGGGAGTGAGGCGCTATGATGGCAAATCCGATTTTGCTTCAGAAAAAATACAGCCGTGTCATTGAGTGCTTTGCAAAGCGGCAGGGAATTTCGTTGGATGAAGCATTGGGATTCTTTTATCACTCCGAGGTGTATAAGCTGGTTTGTGACGGTGTATCCGATATGCACTGCATGAGTGACGTATATCTGGCGGATGAACTGGAACAGGAATATGCCGAAAAATCAGATTCCAATTTGGAACCCTCAGACAACTCAGATAGTGAAAGCATTGTGGTTGACGGCGTTTCACGGTAATGCTATAATAGCGAAAGATACCAGACAAAATCATGCATCGCGAAAACACCTGCGGACAAGGCTTTTGCGTGTGAAATGGTTTTGCCATGAAAATTATAGCAAAGAGGAAAAAAACATGCAGGGACGTACACATAATTGTGGTCAGTTAAGACTAGAGAATGTCGGCGAAGAGGTTAAGCTTGTCGGCTGGTACGAGAATCTCCGTAAGGTGAGCAAGAACCTTGGCTTCCTTATTTTAAGGGATTTCTACGGCACTACACAGATTGTCGCTGAGACAGAAGAACAGATGGAGCAGTTATCCGGAATTAACTACGAATCAACTATAGAGATAGTGGGAACAGTCAGAGAGAGAAGCTCTAAGAACAGCAAGATTCCTACGGGAGACATCGAGGTTGTTCCTTCTAAGATTACGGTTCTCGGAAAGTGTCAGTACAATGAGCTTCCGTTCCAGATTAACCACTCAAAGGATGCGGATGAGAACGTAAGACTCAAGTACAGATACCTTGACCTTCGTAATCCGGATGTCAAGTCAAGAATCATATTGAGAAGCAGGATTGTTGCAGACCTTCGTGCGGCGATGATAGGACATGATTTCATGGAGATTACAACTCCTATACTTACATGCTCATCACCTGAGGGCGCAAGAGACTACCTTGTACCGGCAAGAAATCATCCGGGCAAGTTCTACGCACTTCCACAGGCACCGCAGCAGTTCAAGCAGCTTCTTATGGCATCGGGATTTGACAGATATTTCCAGATAGCGCCTTGCTTCAGAGATGAGGACGCCAGAGCTGACCGTTCACCGGGAGAGTTCTACCAGCTCGATATGGAGATGGCATTTGCAAATCAGGAGGATGTATTTGAGATACTTGAGGATGTTCTCCCTCCTATCTTCGCAAGATACGGAATCTACAATGAGGCTTCCAAGCCACCATTCAAGAGAATACCTTACCTTGAGGCTATGGACAAGTACGGCTCGGATAAGCCTGATCTTCGTATCAGCCTTATTGTGCAGGACGCTACAGACGTTCTTGCAGACTGCGGCTTCGGTCCATTTGCGGGAAATAAGGTTAAGGCTGTGGTTGCAGAGAACTTCACAGGTACAAGAAAGCAGATCGACAAGCTCTGCGCTGATATTGAGGTTGTAAGCGGACAGAAGGCTTACTATTTCAGGCTTGATGAGAACGGCGAGCTTGTCGGCGGTATCGCTAAGTTCGTTCAGGAGCATAAGGATGCGGTAGTTAAGGCACTTGGTCTTAAGAACGGTGATTTCGTTGCACTTGCAGCGGGTGATTTAAAGACGGCACAGAAGACAGCCGGAGTTATCAGAAAGGCTATCGGCAACAGCTTTGACGGATACATGAAGAAGGAGTGCTATGAGTTCTGCTGGATAGTTGACTTCCCTATGTATGAGATTGGCGAGGAGTCGGGCGAGCTTGAGTTCTGCCACAATCCATTCTCAATGCCGCAGGGCGGAGCAGAGGCTCTTGACACAATGAATCCTCTCGATATTCTGGCATACCAGTATGACCTTGTATGCAACGGCGTTGAGCTTTCATCAGGTGCCGTCCGTAACCATGATCCTGAGATTATGATTAAGGCATTCAAGCTTGTAGGTCTTGGCGAGGATGATGTTAAGGCTAAGTTCCCTGCAATGTACAATGCGTTCTGCTACGGAGCACCTCCACATGCAGGTATCGCACCGGGCGTTGACCGTATGGTAATGCTCATCGCAGGCGAGGAGAGCATCCGTGAGATTATTCCGTTCCCGATGAACAAGAACGCACAGGACGTCATGATGGGCGCACCTGCAACAGTTACAGAGAAGCAGCTCCGCGAGGTCCACATTCAGATTATCGATGACAAGAAGGAAGAGGACGCAGAGTAATATACTTAATAATTTAAGACAGTAATTAACACAGCTCCCGTGTCGGAAAGAGTTTTCCGGTGCGGGAGTTCTTTTTTCAGAGAGCGTATGAATGTATTTCATGGCGGATATTCAGAGGTCTATGCTTGTATTCCATTAACTTAGCAGGGGACAACGGATGCTGTCGTGATGATATAGCCGGTATGTGTATCTCCTGCAATATACAATTACAGGAGATATATTAAATGGCAGTAATTAGTAACAGTGCGATAGCTGCTGATTTGGCGGTGGCAGGGAAAAAGGCAAAGTATGATAGCTATATAAAAAATATTTTGTCCAATAAGAGCATTTTGGCATGGATACTTAAATTTACGACGGATGAATTCAGAGACTTTGATATAGTGGAGATTGTGGAGTGTATTGAAAATCCTGAGACTGGGAGTGCGGCAGTAAATCCGGGATATGGCAGCTATGAAAAGGTTATAGGGTTGAAAAATGAGGATAAAGTGCCGAACGAGGGAGAAAATGAAGAAAAAGATGGCGGTGCGATATTGCTTAATGTTTTAAGCACCATTGTAAATGATAAGATTCAGGTAAGTGAGAAGCTGAGAATTTTGAAGGAAGAATATTCGATTGAGACAACAAAAGGAATTAGGGAGGAGATGGCAGTTATGTGAACTGGTTGATGGCTTTGTGAAAAGGAATGCAGTAACGGTTGAAAAAGCCTGTGATATGATGGGAGTGTCGGTCAGTGAATATAATGATGCCAAGAAATTATTGGACATAGGAATGTAATTTCTGATTTTACATGCATTTTACATTAAAATGATGATAATTTTTAGATTTGCAGCTATATACTTGTAGTCAAAATGGCTGCAAAGCCATACCATGATGGGTCAACAAGGCAATTTTACGGGAAATGAGGCAGATATGACATACAAGGAAATAAGAAAAAATAAAGAAATTAACGCGTATATAAAAAAGGGAAATGATAATCTGGGTGTGTTGGGCTACACGGATCACTCGCAGGTTCACTGCACGCTAGTCGCAGAGAGGGCAGCTATGATACTCGAGAAGTTCGGCTGTACGGAGCACGATATCGAGCTTGTGAAGATTGCAGGATATATGCATGATATAGGAAATTCAATCAATCGAAAGAATCATGCGGAATATGGAGCACTGCTTGCCAATGAGCTTTTACAGCGCACGGATATGAGTCTTGAAGACCGTGTTACGGTGGTGTCCGCCATAGCAAATCATGACGAGTCGACCGGCGGAGCCGTGGATATAATATCTGCGGCACTTATTATTGCGGATAAGACTGATGTGCGAAGGGACAGAGTGAGAGAGAAGGATAAAGCACAGTATGATATACATGACAGAGTCAACTATGCCGTGGAGGCATCGGCACTTAAGATTTCAACCGAGAAGAAGCAGATAGCACTCAATCTTCAGATAGATGAGAGCATATGCACCATGTATGACTATTTTGATATATTTTTGGGGAGAATGCAGATGTGCAGGCATGCAGCCGAGTTTTTTGATGCAAGATTCAAGCTGACGGCGAATGGGAGCAAGGTATTATAAAAATATTGCTTTGCAAAATTACAAACATGTCTTATAATTGCCACATAACTATATGCTGTGTGCCGGATTCAAGCCCGGTACCTGGTGAGATGCGAAGCATCGATTTTATAATGAGCAGGTAGCGAAGCGGACTGCTAATATCATTGGATAAGCGAGGTTGTTATGGGAATAGTAGTTATGGGAGCCGTGTTTGTGGATATCAAGGGATTTCCGGAGGATATCTATATTCCGGACGGAAGAAATGTTGGACATGTTGAATATATACATGGTGGTGTGAGCAGAAATGTAGTCGAGGATATAGCGAACATTGAGCTTCGGCCGACTTTTGTAGGAATTGTTGATGACAGTGCTTTGGGTGAGGATGTTGTGAAGAAGCTTAAGAATCACAAGGTGAATACGGAATATATTCAGACGATTCCGGGTGGAATGGGAACATGGCTTGCGGTGTTTGACCACAATGGCGACCTTGCGGGTTCCGTTTCACAGAGACCTAACCTGATGCCGATATTGGATATTCTTGACGAGAAGGGTGACGAGATATTTGCGAATGCAGACTCAATTATAGTTGAGGTTGATATGGACAAGGAGATAATCAAGAAGGTTGTTTCACTTGCAAAACAATATGACAAGAAACTATATGGTGTTGTCAGCAATATGAGTATAGCAGTGGAGAGACGTGATTTTCTCAAGCATTTTGATTGCTTTATATGTAACCAGCTCGAGGCCGGAATGTTGTTCATGGAGGATTATTCGGAAAAGTCACCGGAGGAGTTAAGGGACATTCTTGCAAAGCGTGTAATTCTTGGAAAGATTCCTGCAATGATTGTCACAATGGGTGGTAACGGGGCAGTATATGCCGATATGAACGGTGATAAAGGAATATGTCCTCCTCAGAGAGTGAGGGTTAAGGATACGACGGGTGCAGGTGATGCGTTCTGTGCAGGTGTTGCGAGCGGACTTACTTACGGAAAGACACTTGCTGAGTCAGTGGAGATTGGAAGCAGGCTTGCGGCATCGGTTATAACTTCATCGGAGAATGTATGTCCAAGATTCCTTCCTGAGGAGTTCGGAATTAAAGCACTTTAGACATATATCTTAACATAAAAATGACAGTGTGAACTATGATTAAAAGTGATTAAATAAAGTTCACGCTGTCATTTTTGATTCAGGAAAAGTTTCAGGCATCGCCTGTGTCAAGTACGGCTTCCATCTCATCAATATGGTCGAGGAATATTGCTGCAATGTCAGGATCAAATTGCGTTCCGATATTCTCACGTATAATGACCATGGACTTTTCTTTTGGAAATCCGTCTTTATAATGACGCTTAGAGCGGAGAGCCTCATACACATCGGCAACTGCCATTATTCTTGCAGCTAAAGGAATATCGGTGCCGCCTATGCCTGTTGGATAGCCATTGCCGTCATAGCGCTCATGATGGTAGAGTACCATGTCATGGGCAATCTGGTAATATGCATCGCTCTCAAACCCCTTGATGGTGTTATCAAGAATCTTGGCACCTTCCTGAGGGTGGGTTTTCATAACGGCAAACTCTTCGTCGGTCAGCTTGCCTTTTTTCTGTAATATGCTGTCAGGTATTGCAACCTTTCCGATGTCATGAAGATGTGCGGCATCGGCGACCATCTGTGCGTAGTCGGTTGTAATTATGCTGTTGTAGCGGTCATCCTCTGCCATTATATTTACAAGTACCCTAACAAGGTTGCCTGTGTTCTTGATATGCAGCCCTGTTATTCCGTCACGCGCCTCTATGATTGCGGCAAAGCTTCCGACAATCTCTCGCTGCATGAGAATAACTTCTTTTGTCTTCTTTGTGACCTCGTTTTGGAGTCTTTCAGTGTAATAGTAGTGGTCGGTATTTTCAGTTATAATTAACATTTGACCATAATTCATTTTGCCATGCTGTATGTCACGAAGAGACAGATCATAGACATAATTTTCGTTTCCGGAAATCTCCTCGAGGTCAGGGGCAAGCTTCTGGCTTATGAAAAGCGGTTTTGACTGTGTGGCAAGCTCCTTGAGATATTCAAGCGGCTTATTTTTATGTCCTAATTCTCTGACGCATTGCAGAACTTTGTCGGCTTCGGCGTTGGAATACACCTTGTTGCCGTATAAATCTGTTACTACCAGACCGTTTTTCATATGGTCTATTGCTTCATCCTTGGCAAGAGTCAGTGTATCGAAAAGACCGTACCTGCGCATAAGACGCTCGAAAAAGAACACCGCGACAAGGTATGCGATTGCAGTGGCATCGTATCCGTTGGTAAGACCGGCAAGGTATGCGGCAAGACACACAATACTGAATATAATCAGCGTCAATAGAAGGAGAAGCTGTTTTCGGATTATGGCGGATTCCGTCTTTTTGTATTTCTTTATGCATACGATTATCATTCCTATAAAATAGTAGCAGAGGAAAATGGTGTATATATTGTACAGTATGCCGTGACCAAGTATTACGTGGGGAAAAAGACCATCCTGTGTGAAATCGACCGATGAATAAAAAAGCATGTGATGTTCATTTGTGAATACGAGTGAAGTTATTGTGAGGCATATTAAAAAGAATACATTTCTAAGTGTCTTTGATACGCTGGCCCCACAATATTCCATGACAAACATATATAATGAAAACAATATAAAAGGTTTCCCTATATATGTAACCTTCAAGGTCTGCATCGCGAGTTCTTTGGTGTCGGCTGTCATTTCAAGAGTATAGCCCACTATATTGATGAGTGTAAAAAACATTACAAGCAGCAGAAGAGTCTGCAATCTTGAGCTTCTCTGCCGTACAACATAGAGAATTTCAAAGAAGATGGCGATTATGCCTATATATTGAAGGATTAACAGTGCTTGATACATTAAAAATCGACCTTTCTCATATGATATAGGTTTTAAGTTCAAAAGCATAACCGTGCAGGCACGAGCGGATTTTTGCCCTTGATACCTCATAATAACACATATAGGAGAATTATTCAAAAAAAATTAAAAAAAGTCTTGCAAAATACCTACAGAGGGTATATTATACCCACAGATACCCGACGGGGGTATAATTCAAGAAGAACAGGAGCTTGATATGGGTAATAATAAAGACAACTGCCCGGCATGTGGCAATAAGACAGAGCAAAAATGCAGCTGTTGTGATAAGCATAAGGAACGCTCTGAGAAGGAATACAAGGACTTGCTTAACCGTTTGAAGCGCATAGAGGGACAGGTAAGGGGCGTTGAACGTATGATTGAGGAGGATGCATACTGTACTGATGTACTTATTCAGGTTGCTGCAATTAATGCTGCACTCAACAGCTTCAATAAGGTTCTTCTCGGAAATCATATAAGAACCTGTGTGGCGGAGAATATCCGCGAAGGGAATGATGAGGTTGTGGACGAGCTTGTGGGGGTTATACAGAAGCTTATGCGGTAGTGAAAGGAGATGTGAAATTTGGAACAATATAAGGTTACAGGTATGAGCTGTGCCGCCTGTCAGGCGAGGGTTGAGAAGGCTGTGGCTAAGGTGCCGGGAGTGACGTCGTGTTCAGTAAGTCTTTTGACCAACTCGATGGGAGTTGAGGGAACAGCGAGCAGCTCGGACATTATAAATGCGGTGAAGGCTGCCGGGTACGGGGCTTCACTCAAGAAGGATAAGACGCAAAAAGGGGCTCAGACCGGAAGCACATCCGAGTATGAGGATATGTTAAAGGACAGGGAGACGCCTGTTATGGTGAGACGCCTTGTGGCTTCGGTCATGCTTCTCATACCGCTCATGTATATCTCTATGGGACATATGATGTGGAACTGGAGGCTTCCTTCATTCATGGAGGGAAACCACATTGCGATGGGGCTTACGCAGCTCCTTCTCACAACAATGATTATGGTTATCAACCAGAAGTTCTTTATAAGTGGCTTCAAGAGCCTTGCGCACGGCGCACCGAATATGGACACGCTCGTTGCGCTCGGCTCCGCGGCATCGTATGTCTACAGCGTGTACGCGCTCTATGCGATGACCGATGTGCAGTTAAAGGGCGATATGGACGCGGTCATGATCTATATGCACGAGTTTTACTTTGAGTCGGCGGCAATGATACTCACGCTCATAACTGTAGGCAAGATGCTTGAGTCCATATCCAAGGGAAGAACGACGGACGCCCTCAAAGGTCTTATGAAGCTTGCACCTAAGACCGCAATCATAAAAAAGGACGGTGCCGAGGTGACGGTGCCTGTCGAGCAGGTTCACAAGGGCGATTTGTTCATCGTGCATCCGGGTGAGAGTATTCCCGTTGACGGAATCATCGTAGAGGGCACAACCGCGGTAAATGAGGCTGCACTCACGGGTGAGAGCCTTCCGGTAGACAAGACGGAGGGCGATAAGGTGTCGGCTGCAACGGTCAATCAGCTTGGCTATATCGTTTGTGAGGCGACAAGAGTCGGGGAGGACACGACACTTTCGCAGATTATAAAGATGGTCAGCGACGCGGCTGCAACAAAGGCGCCTATCGCGAAGGCAGCCGACAAGGTGTCGGGAGTGTTCGTTCCCGTTGTAATCGGAATCGCTGTTGTTACATTTATAGTGTGGATGCTGACGGGACATGATTTGGGTTATTCACTTGCAAGGGCAATCTCTGTGCTCGTGATAAGCTGTCCGTGTGCACTTGGACTTGCAACGCCTGTGGCAATCATGGTTGGTAACGGTGTGGGAGCAAAGCACGGGATAATGTTTAAGACAGCCGTATCGCTTGAGGAGACGGGCAAGGCAAAGGTAGTTGTCCTTGATAAGACGGGAACAATCACCAACGGTACTCCTGTCATAACGGATGTACTTCCGGCAGAGGGACTTAGCTGCGAGGAGCTTCTTTTGAAGGCCTATGCACTTGAAGGAAAGAGCGAGCATCCGCTTGCAAAGGCTGTCATAGCAGGAGTCGAGGCTGACGCGGCATTATATGAGAAGACAAAAGCTAGGGGAGCTGTCGATGACTTCACGGCTGTTCCGGGTAACGGATTGAGCGGTGTTCTTGACGGACATAAGCTTGCCGGAGGAAATTTAAAGTTTATTGAAAAGGTAATTGCGGTGAATGGCGATGGCGAAAGCAGGCAGAGTACAGGTGATGTAAATGAGCTTGTGGCTACGGCTGAGAAGCTTGCCGATAAAGGAAAGACTGCACTGTTCTTTGCCGAGGATGACAGACTTCTCGGGGTTATCGCGGTTGCGGATGTCGTGAAGGAGGACAGCCCGGCGGCGATAAAGCAGCTAAAGGATATGGGCATACATGTGGTTATGCTCACGGGTGACAATGAAAAGACAGCCAAGGCTATAGGAGCGCAGGCGGGCGTCGACGAGGTTATTGCGGGCGTGCTTCCTGACGGCAAGGCATCGGTTGTCGAGAGCTTTAAGACAAGAGGCAGGGTAATCATGGTCGGAGACGGAATCAACGACGCTCCGGCACTCTCCTCGGCTGACATCGGTCTTGCGATAGGCGCGGGAACAGACATTGCAATAGATGCGGCAGATGTTGTGCTCATGAAGAGCAGACTCAGCGATGTGGTGACTTCAATCCGCCTCAGCCGCGCAACACTCCGCAATATACATGAGAATCTGTTCTGGGCGTTCATATACAACATCATTGGAATACCGCTTGCGGCGGGTGTCTGGATACCGATTTTCGGCTGGACGCTCAACCCGATGTTCGGAGCGGCTGCAATGAGCCTGTCGAGCTTCTGCGTTGTGACGAATGCGCTGAGGCTGAATCTATTCAAGAACTGATGTATTACAATATATAGAATTAACTTTTGGAGTGTATAATGGGGCTAGTTATATACATATTGGCTCCATTGTACGAAACAAGATATTCTAGGGGCTCTGATATATATTACAACAATGTCCGCCACTGATGCAAAGCATACGTCCTTGTATGGTATGTCTGTAATGCGGCAATACGAAGGGAAATATGTTTATGTGATGGGCTGCGTATATATGGAATATGCACAACTGCTTGGTTGTTATAAATATAAAAGCATATAATAAAAAAGGAAAGAGGTAAAAGATTATGGAAAAGATTACGGTTGGTGTTGATGGAATGATGTGCGGTCACTGCGAGGCACATGTAAACGATGCGGTGAGAAACGCACTCAAGGTCAAGAAGGTATCATCATCACATGCTAAGAAGGAGACTGTTATAATTGCCGAGGAGGGACTTACCGACGAGCAGATTAAGTCAACAATTGATGCAACAGGTTACACTGTAACAGGAATAAGCAGGGAGCCTTACGCTAAGAAGGGACTATTTGGATTCTAGGAGAATAAGCCAAGCAAAAAAGAGGCTGCCACCTGATTTTTGAGGTGACAGCCTTTTCAGCATTAAAATGCAGATGTTTTTAATTTAAAATTATTTGATGCTCTTTTCATTGATGATTGTAAAAACAATTATGGCAGCCGTAAGCAGCAGGAGCATCACTGTGAAAGTGGTTTTGCCGATGCTTTTGGACAGCGCACAAATGATAATCAGCAGTATGCCTGATATGAGGCGGATGAGCCCGTTGCGCCTTCTGTAGCGGAGGACATAGTAATAGCTCTTGTATGTCCCGGGTGTGCGCCCATGACCGAGCAGGTTGGCGACGCCGAAAATTATTAATATAATGCCGAGGATATACAGGTCACTGATTGAGTGATAATAATATCCGTACATTATCTGCTCCATCTTCCGCTTGCACCGCAAGGGAGCACAAGACCGTTGCCCGATACAGGCAGACCGAGCTCACCGGATTCAACGCTTCCGCCATGCTTTGGAATGATGGCTGTCGAAATCATGTAGGTGAGAACCGACGGTGCGAGACCTGTTGTGTATGAGTTGATGAGGAAGAACAGAGGATCGTCGCTTAAAAGCTGCTCCGTCTGCTGTATGAACGGATAAATGGAATCCTCAATCTTCCATATCTCGCCCTTAGGACCTCTGCCGTAGGATGGCGGATCCATTATGATTCCGTCGTACTTGTTGCCGCGTCTTATCTCGCGCTCAACGAACTTGCCGCAGTCGTCGACAAGCCAGCGGATAGGTGCATCGCCAAGACCTGAGGATACGGCGTTCTCCTTTGCCCAGCTGACCATTCCCTTTGCGGCGTCAACATGCGTTACCTTGGCTCCGGCGGAGGCAGCAGCGAGAGTTGCACCACCCGTGTATGCAAAAAGGTTCAAAACTTTGATTTCTCTTCCTGCTGCGACTGCATCCTTTATCTTCTTTCCGAACCAATCCCAGTTAGAAGCCTGCTCCGGGAAAAGTCCCGTGTGCTTAAATGAGAACGGCTTGAGGTTGAAGGTGAGCTTTCCGCCGAGACCCTCGTAGTCAATTGACCACTGCTCCGGAAGGTCGAAGAACTCCCATTCTCCGCCGCCCTTGCTGCTTCTGTGATAGTGACCGTTCATGTTCTTCCAGCCGCGCGCCTTCTTAGGTGTGTTCCATATTACCTGAGGATCCGGGCGGACAAGTGTGTAATCTCCCCAGCGTTCAAGCTTCTCTCCTGATGAGGTGTCCATGACCTCGTAATCCTTCCATCTATCTGCAATCCACATATTGATAGTCCTTTCCTGCTGTTAATCTCGTATCACGAATTGCTCCGCACTATGTGCTCACGCAATTCTAAAAAGTCAAAAATCCTATTCCAAGCAAGCTTGTATCGGACTTCTGACTTTTTTAACCTTGATATCATTATATACTATCAGCGAAAGTGTGGCAAGAAGAAAGAGATAATGAGTTTCTTCTATATATAATGTAATATTGGTGTTGCAATTTTTTACGCAATATGGTATGATACACATGGCACCGTTGTAAGAAATTTGTATTACAAAAAAGAGCTGCAAAAATATTTTAAAAAATTTCAAAAAAGTACTTGCATTTTCCTAAGAGATATAGTAATATATCACTTGCTGTG
>ERZ1034998.1431-NODE-1431-length-13974-cov-10.654717_pt1 | contig 13974 bp, 12 predicted proteins | sample MGYA00520621_ERZ1034998 | MGnify/ENA primary metagenome ERZ1034998 (study PRJEB33766, sample SAMN09781748) | gut metagenome | biome: gut microbiome | host: Homo sapiens | place: Madagascar | study: EMG produced TPA metagenomics assembly of the PRJNA485056 data...
GAAGGTTACGAGCTGCAGGTCTCTCCCCCGCACGTTCTGACCAAGGTCATCGACGGCAAGACCTACGAGCCTATGGAGCACGTCGTCATCGACGTTCCCACCCAGTATCAGGGCGCTGTCATGACCGGTCTGGGCCAGCGCAAGGCCATCCTGCAGCAGATGGAATCTCTGGGCACCGACCGTGTGCGTCTGGAGTTCCGTATGCCCAGCCGCGGCCTGTTCGGCTACCGCAACCAGTTCCTGACCGATACCCACGGCGAGGGCATCATCAACCAGATCTTTGACGGCTACGACGTCTGGGCTGGCATGATCGCCAACCGCTCCACCGGTTCTCTGGTCAGCTTTGAGACCGGCGAGGCCGTCACCTACGGCCTGTTCAACGCACAGCAGCGCGGTACTCTGCTGGTGGGTGCCGGTGAAAAGGTCTACGAAGGCATGGTCATCGGCTATACCGCATCCGGCGAGGATGTGGACGTCAATGTCTGCAAGACCAAGCACCTGACCAACACCCGCGCTTCCGGCTCCGATGACGCTCTGCGCCTGATCCCCATCAGCAAGCTGAGCCTCGAGGGCTGCCTGGAGTTCCTGGCACAGGACGAGCTGCTGGAGGTCACCCCCGAAAATCTGCGCATCCGCAAGCAGATCCTGAACCACGAGCAGCGCATGAAGGCCAAGAGCAAGCTGAAGTAAGCTTTCCGGCACCTTATATAATATGTATTTCCCGCCCTGCAGCGTCAAAAACGCTGCAGGGCTTTTTGTTTGCGCCGGAAAGATCACAGTTTTTCAAAAAAGGGCTTGCAAAAGCTGTCCGGATGCGGTATAATATTTCTCGCAGTCACTACTGTGATCTGCCTCTTTAGCTCAGTCGGTTAGAGCACCTGACTGTTAATCAGGGTGTCGCCTGTTCGAGTCAGGCAAGAGGCGCCAGCAAAGCGATGGACATTGTTCCATCGCTTTTTTGTTTTTCCGGCAATTCACCTTTTATTAACCTTTCTTAAAAATTAGCGCCTTGAAGATACCATGCGATTGTGATATACTTTTATAAGTATGGGGCAACGGGCTGTCGTTTTCCGGCAGCAACCGTTCCCGCAGTTCGTTATTCCACCGGTCAAAGCAGCAGGCAGGCCGACGGTTCTGTACAGCAGGTGCAGAGCAGCAGGGCGGCAGGTTGTTTGAATAAATCTTATAGTAAAAGGAAGCATCTATGCGTTATACCTATGTCCGGCAGCATGACACCACCGACTGTGCTGCTGCCTGCCTCGCAATGGTGTGCCTGCACTACAAAAAGGAAGTTACCATCACCCGCCTGCGCGACATGATGGGTACCGACCTGAAAGGCACGAACCTGATCGGTCTGCAGAAGGCTGCAAATGAGCTTGGCTTCACCACCGCAGCCGTCCGTGTGGACCGTGAAAATTTCCTCAGTGATTTCTCTCTGCCCTGCATCGCCCAGGTCATTACCGACCAAGGTCTGGCGCACTTTGTGGTTATCTTTAAAAAGACGACCATCAAGGACGATGCCCTGCGGCGCAAGCACATGATCAAGGAGAACGAAGCCGCAAAAGAAGACGAAAAGAACGGCAAAAAGCATCGCTGCAAGGATTACGTCGTCATCGGCGATCCCGGCACAGAGCTGAAGAAGATCAGTCTGGACGAGTTCTACAAGAACTTTACCGGCGTTCTGCTGCTGATGAACCCCACCTCGGAGTTCAAGGGCGGCAAGATCGAAAAGGGCGGCATGTTCAAGCGCTACATCGACCTGCTGCTGCCCCAGAAAAAGCTCTTCGCCTATGCGATCCTCGCTTCTCTGATCACCACCGTCCTTGGCATTGCCTCGTCCATGTTCAACAAGATCCTGATGGACGAGGTCCTTCCATACGGACTGGACAATCTGCTGGTCACGCTGATCCTTGTGTTCAGTGTGGTGAGCATCACAAACACGCTGGTCGGTTTTGTAAGGCAATGGGTGCTCATCCATCTGTCCATCAAGATCGATATCCCGCTGATGCTGGGCTACTTCGGGCACATCTTCCATCTGCCCATGAAGTTCTTTGCCACCCGCAAGACCGGTGATATCACCACCCGTTATTCGGATGCAAATACCATCAAATCCATCTTCACCAGCATTGCGCTGAGCCTGATCATGGATATCTCCATGGCCATCATCACCGGCATCATCCTGTTCCGCATGAACGCGATGCTGTTCTCCATCTCGCTGTTCATGGCTCTGGTCAGCATCCTGCTGGTGCTGATCTACAAGCAGCCCTACAAAAAGATCAACGAAGAGTCCATGGTGCAGTCGGCTGCGCTGAACAGCCAGATGATCGAGAGCCTGCGCGGCATCGAGACGGTCAAGTGCAACGCCAACGAGGATACCGAAATGGACAACCTCGAGCGCGAGTACATCAAGAGCCTGAAGATCAGCCTGCGCTCCAGCAAGATCAGCACAACCCAGAGCCTGATCTCCTCCTTCATTTCCACCGGTTTCAGTATGCTGACCACCTATGTGGGCATCAGTCAGGTGCTGAAGGGCGAGATGACGCTGGGCGGCTTTATGGCGTTCAGCACCCTGTCCTCCTACTTCACTTCCCCGCTGAGCAACCTGATCGGTCTGCAGATGCAGATCCAGGAAGCCAGCATTTCCATGAAGCGTCTGACCGAGATCATGGATTATCCTTCCGAGCAGCAGGATGACAACGAGCGCACCGGCCTTGCCAAGGTCGAAGGTGATATCGAGTTCAAGGACGTCACCTTCCGCTACGGCAACCGTGCCCCGGCGCTGGACCACATCAGCTTCACCATCCCGGCCGGCAAAAAGGTCGCTCTGGTGGGCAGCAGCGGCAGCGGCAAATCCACGATCACCAAGCTTCTGCTCAAATACTATGAGCCGGAGGATGGCGAGATCGAAGTGAACGGTGTCAACCTGGATGAGTACACCAATGCATCTGTCCGCCGCGCCATTGCCTATGTGCCGCAGAACATTGAGCTGTTCAGCAAGACCATCTACGATAACATCCGCGTCTCCCGCATGGATGCAACGCTGGACGAGGTCAAGGAAGCCGCCAAGAAAGCCGATGCCCACGATTTTATCCGGCATCTGCCGCTGCAGTATAACACCTATCTGGAAGAAGCCGGCAACGGCCTGTCCGGCGGTGAAAAGCAGCGTATCGCACTGGCCCGTGCTTTCCTGAAGAACTCGAACCTCTACATTCTGGATGAATCCACCAGCAATCTGGACTTTGCGACCGAAAACCTGATCTTCAACATGATCTACAACGAGCTTGCAGACCGCTCCATGCTGATCGTGGCGCACCGCCTGTCCACCATCCGTGACTGCGACATGATCCTTGTGATGGATCACGGCCAGATCGTGGAGCGCGGCACCCATGACGAACTGCTGGCAAAAGAGGGCAAATACTACGAGCTGTGGAACATGCAGCAGGGTATCATCCGCAAAAAGAAGGAAGAGCCAAAGCCTGTGGCTGCCGCTGTGGTGGAAGAGGATGACGACGGCGAGTCGATCACCTATTGATCTGCTGCAGCTGCAAAGCGCCTGCTCCGGATGCCGTGCACCGATGTCAGACTTTTTTCTGATTTCAGCAAAGCTCTTCTGAGATAAGCTCCTCTGCCTGTCTCAACGAGCAATGCCTCGCTATGGTGTGCCCGGGGGCGTTTCGTCTCCGGGCACATTCTGTTCACACAGAGTTCTACCGTTCCTTTTCCGGGCAGGCGGCGTTCATGGCGCCATGCCCGAACCAAGAAAAATCTTTGAAAGAATCAGGGGTATTTTATTATGAATGAGATCAAAGTTGCCGAAAACAAGACCCTCAAGCTGACCAACGTCCTTTCCCGCGAGATCCGCGGCGACGAAATGGCCAACATGCCGCTGGTGGTCACCCAGATGTACAACTTCATCAAGAGCAGCAACGCTCAGCCCATCGGTCCGCTGGTGCAGGCCATCACGATCACGCCGGACCATGAGTTCAAGATGTACCTCATGCAGCAGGCTACCCAGCTGATCGCACAGATGGACCCGGGCTACCATATGGATGCCATCCTGCGCGTGAAGAACTGCCTGTATGCACATTACACCGGCCCCATGAGCCAGAGCCAGCTGGCCTCCCAGAAGCTGCAGATCCATGCGTTTGAAAACGAGCAGACCCTGACCGGCACGATCTATACCATCTTTGTCAATCAGGATGACGAGGATGCCGTGATCGATGTCTTTATGGAGATCAAGTAATTATGACGATGAATGTTCAGAACCTGTCTGACCTGCAGGATCGCCGCATCATGATGGAAAAAAAGCTGCCCCCGTACGGGTACGCTTTTATCCTTCTGGTGGGTGCATTCATGCTTTTCCTTCTGGTGTGGAGCACCAGAACCAACCGCACCTATGTGAGCCAGAACTCCGGCACGGTGCAGGCCAGCAACAAAACCTATATCATGTCCAGCTATTCCGGCTCCATCACCGAGCTGTATATCTCTGAGGGCAGCTATGTCAACGAGGGCGACCTTGTGGCACACATCAAGAGCACCGACATCGACATGCAGCAGGACAATCTGGAAAGCCAGCTCAAGATCTACCAGACTCAGCTGGACCAGTACAACAAGCTGCTCAAGTCCGTGCAGGACGACACCAACTACTTCAGCGAAACTTCCGCCGAGGATCAGCCCTACTACTATCAGTACGAGACCTATAAAAGTCAGGTCGCTCAGAAAACCTTTGATGCCTCCTCGTATCAGGCTGCCGGTTATACCGACTCACAGATCAAGACCCTGATGGAGCAGAGCCAGAGCGAACTGGAAGCACTGTACTACTCCACCATGCAGTCCATCTCGCAGAACATCACCAGTGCACAGAGCAATGTGGACAACATTCAGGCCCAGATCGACACCCTGAACACCGGTGCCAATGACTATTACATCTATGCGCCCACTTCCGGTGTGATCCATATGGACAGCCCCTATAAGGAGGGTATGGTGCTGAGCGCCGGTTCGCCGCTTGCCACCGTTGCCAGCGAGAACGACGATCTGGAGATCGTGGCCATGGTCACCGTCAACGACCGTCCTCTGCTGCATGTGGGCGACCCCTGTAAGATCGCCATCACCGGCCTTTCGGAGTATTCCTACGGCACCCTGACCGGCACCGTCACTGCCATTGACAGTGACGTGACCGCAAGCACCAATGGTTCCTACTACAAGATGACCATCAAGCCCGACACCACCTATGTGGTCAGCCGCAGCGGCGACAAGGTGGATTTGTCCAACGGCATGAGCGTCACCGCCCGCGTGGAATACGATCAGGTCACCTACTTCGAGTATGCAATGGAAGCTCTGGGCGTTCTGTTCCGCTGAGCCGTTCTTCCGAAACACCCAAAGAGGTATACAAAACATGAAATCAACCGCAAAAAAACTGGCAGTCTGCGCAGCGGTGTTCTGCCTGCTGGCCAGCGGTGCCGCCGTTTCGGCTGCCGCCGCTGCACCGCTGACCCCCACTGCCCTGAGCGATATCTCCCTGCCGTGGAACCAGAATGTTGCCGCCGAGAGCATCGAGGCCGGCAGCTATTCGGCCAACATGTTGCTGGGTTCTTCGCAGCAGCTGTCCCCGACCGTGCGTCCCTGGAACTCGACCGACTCCGTGGTCTACATCTCGGATGATACTTCCATCCTGACGGTCAGCAACACAGGTCTTGTGCAGGCTGTGGGCGTCGGCACCACCCGCATCACTGCGGCTGCCGGCAACCAGATCTGCGCCTACACCATCGTCGTTTCCATGGATTCTTCTATGATCGTCACCGAGATGGACCTTTCGCTTACGTCCAACACCATCTATGTCGGCAATTCGGTGTCGGCACAGCTGCAGGTTCGGCCCACCTCGGCTTCCAACTATGCCACCGTCACCCTGACCTCTTCCAATGAAAAGGTCGCCACGGTCAACAATTTCGGCCGCGTCACCGGCATTGCCCCCGGCACAGCCACCATCACCGCGACCTGCGGCTCTGTGACGGCTTCCACCAAGGTCACCGTCATCAGCATTCCCACCGCAGATACCGGAACGACCGGAGGCGGCACGGGGACTGTTGCATCCAGCTCGGTCAACAGCGGTCAGGTCATCACCGTGACCCCCTCTTATATTGTCCTGAAGCCCGGTTCTACCCGCACTCTCTCCGCAAAGGCATCTCCTTCTTCTGCATCGCAGAGCTTCACCTATAAGTCGGCCAACAGCAACATCGCCACAGTCAGTCCTTCGGGTGTGGTCACGGCTGTGGGCACCGGTGCAACCTCCATCACCGTTTCCAACGGCAAGGCTTCTGCCATGGTCACGGTCATCGTCAACCGCACGGCTTCGGATTCTTCCGACAGTTCTGCCAGCACGGATGGCGATAATTCCTCGGGCAACGACGATACCGTCGTGCTCGACCCCATCGTCAAGGCCATTCAGGAGAGCGAGGAAGACGAGATCGTCTTTACACAGGCTGAAGTTCCCGTTATGACCGGCGAGATCCTCAACACCCTGCGCACGACCGGCAAGACCCTGTGCGTAGTGGGCGATGGCTACACTATGCAGGTGGCTGGCAGCGGCGTCAAGAGCACCACCAGTGAGCTGGATACGTCTCTGGTCCTGACGGAGAGCGACGAAGGCATTGAGTTTGAGCTGGACAAAGGCCACGCTCTCCCCTGCACCGTGCGCATCGACCTGGACGTGAGCACCTATTCCCGCCTGTACCTGTACAGCAGTGTGTCGGGCAAGTGGCAGTATCTGAACAGCTATTCGGATGGTGTGATCACCGCCGATACAGCCGGCCGCTATCTGCTGACCAACCAGAACCTGAAATTTGCTGACATCAACTGGACCTTCTTCATCGCCGGCGGCGTTGTGGTGGTCATCATCGGCGTGGCGTATATCGTGCTGAAAAAGCGCTACTGGTTCTGGTAAGAACCTTCTCCCCTGATTTTTGCGCAAACAAAAGACCTGCTTCTGAACTTCAGAAGCAGGTCTTTTTCCGTTATTCTCCCGGACCTCTCAGAGCCATTCTGCGGCGGTTTACTCCACCGTCACGCTCTTTGCAAGGTTGCGGGGTTTATCCACGTCACAGCCCCGCAGAACAGCCATATAATAGGCGAACAGCTGCAGCGGCACGATCAACTGCAGCGGCATGAGGATGTCCTCGTATTCATCCAGCCGCACCACAGCATCTGCCACACCGTCCGGCACAACAGCGTCCTTTGTGGTGAACAACAGCACCCTTGCACCGCGGCTGCGGGTCTCCTTTGCATTGGAGATGGTCTTTTCATAGACCTTTTTCTGGGTGGCCAGTGCGATCACGGGCACACCGTCCGTGATCAGGCTGATGGTGCCGTGCTTCAGCTCACCTGCCGCGTAAGCGTCCGAGTGGACGTAACTGATCTCCTTGAGCTTCAGGCTGCCTTCCAGCGAAAGGGCATAGTCGAACCCGCGACCGATGAAGAAGCAGCTCTGGGTGTTCACATAGCGGCTGGCCAGATACTTGATCTGTTCGCAGTCTGCCAGCCGGGGCTTGATGACTTCCGGTGCCCGCAGCAGCTGGGCCGTATAGCGGCGGGTCTCTGCTTCGCTCAGCATTCCCTTTGCATAGGCCAGACGCAGTGCAAACAGATACAGCACGCACATCTGCACCATATAAGCCTTGGTGGACGCCACCGCGATCTCAGGGCCGGCGTAGGTATACATGACATAATCCGCCGCACGGGCAATGGAGCTGCCCACCACATTCACGATGGCCAGCACCGGCACGCCCCGGCTCTTTGCCAGCTTGAGCGCCGCCAGCGTGTCGCTGGTCTCACCGGACTGGCTGATGATGACCACCAGATCGTTTTTGTTCAGGATGGGGTCCCGGTAGCGGAACTCGCTGGCGATCTCCACCTCAGCCGGCACACGGGCCAGCGCTTCAATGGCCGATTTGCCCACCATACCGGCGTGCATCGCGGTGCCGCAGCCCACCAGATGGACCGTCCCGATGCTGCGCAGACGTTCATCCGTCAGCTCCGGGATGCGCAGCACCGGCATTCCATCCTCCACGCGGGGGCTGACAGTGGCCGTGATGGCGGCGGGCTGCTCGTTGATCTCCTTGAGCATAAAGTGGGGGTAGCCGCCCTTTTCGGCAGCTTCCATATCCCAGTTCGCCGTCAGGGGCTTTCGCTCCACCGGTTCGCCGAACTCGTTATAGAAGCGGATGCTCTCTGCCGTGCAGACAGCCATGTCGCCCTCTTCCAGCACACTGTATTTGCGGGTATATTTGAGCAGTGCCGGGATATCCGACGCCACAAAGTTCTCACCCTCGCCCCAGCCCACGATGAGCGGGCTTTCCCGCTTGACCGCAAAAATGGTATCCGGGTAATCCTTGAACAGCACCGCCAGCGCATAGCTGCCGCGCACATTGGCCAGAGCCTGCTGCAGCGCCTGAAGCGGGTCGCCGGTGTAACAGCTGTCGATCAGCTTGACCAGAACCTCGGTGTCGGTCTCGCTCTGGAAGGTATAGCCTTTTGCGGCCAGCCGCTCCTTGAGCAGGCCGTAATTTTCAATGATGCCGTTGTGAACGATGCTCACACGGGGCGTGGAATGCGGGTGACTGTTCACATCGCTTGGCTCACCGTGGGTCGCCCAGCGGGTGTGGCCGATGCCGCAGAAGCTCTGGGCCAGTTGCTGAGCCGCCAGTTTTTCCCGCAGAGCGGTGAGCCGCCCTTTTGTTTTTACAACGCGGATGCCGCCGTCCAGCGCAAGCGCCACACCGGCGGAATCGTACCCGCGATACTCCAATTTCTCCAGACCATCCAGCAGCACATCCTGTGCACTGCGCTTTCCGACATAACCAACAATGCCGCACATACAAAACACCTCCATGCCGGCCGCGCCTGCGCAGAAAACGCAGGAAACCGCAGTCAGCTTCTTTCTCATTTTATGTTCTTGTATGGCTTTCTTTGAAGGGATCTGTTGCGGTATCGCTGCCGTTTTTTGCCCTTCTCTGCGGCTGGTCTAGCCCTCAGCCGGAGAAACATCCGCCGAATCTTTCGATGATTCCTCTCCTCGTCACCCTCGCGGCTGTCACCCGCGTGGCCCGGCGCTTTGTGTCAACTGTATTCTGGCATTCCACCTTTCAGGGGTCTATTATAGCACAAAGGCTGGCTCAACGCCAGCCCAATGTTTTATGGAGCTTTGGTTGCCACACCAGCCGGTACATCATCAGCATATTGTGCAGCGCCCGATCATACAGCAGAAACGCCACGTTGCCCATAGCCAGCGTGACCAGCGTGGCTGCCATTGCCGTGGTGCGCAGCTCCTGCGAAATGCTGCCCATCGGCACCAGAAGATAAATCAACCCGTACATGGCCAGCACAGCGCCGTTGCACAGCAGCAGCTTGCACACGCCCCGCAGCAGCGCCGGGCGGATGCGCTCGAATTTCGGCTTGACCAGCGGGTAATACCCCAGCAGCACGGTAAAGATCAGCGCCACTTCCTTGTCCGGCACAAAGAGCAGCGCCAGCAGGCTGACCGCTGCGTAAGCGGTCAGGGCCATCTGCAGGCCGCACTCCACACACACCGTGGCAATGAGAAAGCCCGCTACGGCGGGTGCAATGAACATGGCAATCGGGATCACCGCCCCCAGCAGCATCAGCGCAACACACAGCGCCGCCACGATGCCGCAGTAGGCCATGGCCCAGCTTTTCCGTTGGTTTTTCTTCATGGGATCTCCCAGTTTTCCTTTTCTGCCTCGGCTTCCAGCGGGTCCACCGCGTGGTGCAGCCCCAGCAGCATGATGTTATCCAGCAGGCTGCGGTTGAGCTTGATGTCCAGCATCTCGTACACCCGCATCAGGTCGTTGGCCGCCGCCAGCGCCTGACGGCGGGCATTTTCCACGGCTGAGGCCTGCCCTTTCAGCTCGTTGACCACGAACACATTGTAGCGCCCGTTGCGGCGGTCTGCCTCGAACCGCTCCGCCTTGTCCAGCAGGTAAAAGATGCGCCCGATGCTGCTGCCGATGCACCGCATACTCTTGCGCTGGCTGGGGTCATCGGTGGCAAAGGTAGAGTACAGCGCCCCGTAGATATTGCTCATGGGTTCTGCCGCCATCGCATAGTTCCGGGCACTGAGGTTCATCTGCACCACAGCCTGTTCTCTTTCCTGCCCGAACAGGCGTTCCAGCGCCGGGTTTTCCTGCACGGCGCGCTCGTAGCTGCGGCGCAGGAAAATGCGGTCGAAGGCGCGCTGCACCTGTTTGGGAAAGCTCAGCTCGCTGTACTTACGGTCCTGCAGGCTGTGCCACCCCAGCAGCACTTCCACCTGCGCCGCCAGCCGGATGCCCTGCGTCTGGCACATGAGCTTGCGCCAGACCAGTGTTCCCGGCACCCGCTTGCGCTGGCAGGTGGCGGCACGGCCCGCCAGACTGTCCGAAAGAATGGCAAACAGAACGCCATTGGTTCGCAGCAGGTGACAGGCATAAAAGCCGTACTCCTCGTACAGCTGCCTGCGCACCCCCCGCAGATAGCGCAGATAGGTGTTGTAATCCCGGATCGTCAGTTCCGGAAGATAGGGCCGCATCCTTCCGTTCATAAGGTACTGATTTCCTTCCTGCGGCGCACCGCTTGAATAGTAAGGCTAGTATAATCCATTTTGCCGCAAGGTTCAACCTTACTTTGTAAATTCCCTATGAATTTGTCTCATCTTATCCGGGCTTTATTTCAAAACATCCAAAAAACTTTCTGCTGTTTCGTCTATTTTGACGGTTGATTTTTTCAGTTTTCCGTCTGGTTTTTTCCGGTAGTTTCCGGGAGGCAAAGCAAAAGCCGCACCGGGCAGTTCCGGTGCGGCAGGCAACATTTGGTATTATTTTTTTTCAAAGCGGTTCGGGCTGGTGCGCTTGCCGTCAAAACCGCTCTTCGGCATGGGCTTTGCCGTGTGCTCAGACTTGGGCGCATTGTAGTACATATACAGCTGGCAGGGGATCATGCCGTTGTACATCTTGCGGCGCTTGTTGGCGCGCTTACCATAGTGGCTTTCAAAATCCATATCGGCGGTGATGGCATACACACCGGCGCAGGGGTGTGCTTCCATCTGGCGGCCCAGCGTGCGGGCCAGCTTTGCCGCGCCCTCAATGGTGCTCATACGCTCGCCGTAAGGAGGGTTGGTCAGCACGATGGCCTCCTGCTTTGCCTCAAAGACAGCCACGTCGGCCACCTCAAAGTGGCAGCGCTTTTCCACACCGGCCAGCTTGGCGTTGGCGTTGGCCAGAGCAACGGCGGCGGGGTCGATGTCGTAGCCGAAGGCCTCAAAGCCCACATCCAGCTTGGATTCCGCCAGAGCCTTCTGGCGCTGCTCCGCCCAGATGGAAGCGGGCACAAAACCGTAGCGCTCAGCGGCAAAGCGGCGCTTCAAGCCGGGGGCAATGTTCATGGCCTTCTGGGCAGCTTCGATCAACAGCGTGCCGCTGCCGCAGAAGGGATCCTCCACCAGGCTGTCGCGGCGCACGCGGCCAAGGTCGGCAATGGTCGCCGCCAGGGTTTCACGGATGGGCGCTTCCATGGCGTTGCGGCGGTAGCCGCGCTTGTGCAGGCCCTCGCCGGTGGTGTCCAGCATGATCTCGCACTGATCCTTGCGCAGCATGAAGCGGATCTTGTACTCTGCGCCGGTCTCGGGCAGGACCGAGGTGTGGTGCTTTGCCATCAGACGCTTGACCACGGCCTTCTTGATGATGCTCTGGCAGGCTGGTACGCTGGAAAGCTGGCTGTTGAGCGACGAGCCGGTGACCGGGAACGCCGCGTCTGCGGGCAGCAGTTCTTCCCACGGGATGTCGTACACACCATCGAACAGGTCATCGAAGGTGGTGGCCTTATACCGCGCCAGCAGCAGCATCACGCGCTCTACGGTGCGGAGGTTCAGATTTGCGGCCGCAATCATCTCAGCGCCGCCGGCAAAGCTCAGGCGGCCATCCTCCACCCGGATGTTCTCGGCACCGATGCGGGTCAGCTCGAATTTTGCGGTGGACTCGCACCCGAAGAAGCAGGGGGCGATCAGTTCAAATTTTGCAGGCATTATGGTTCCTTTCTTATTTTCAGCGAAAAAACAGACCTGCCCGACCAAGTGGGACAGGTCTGTTCCATGATTCCGATCGGGGGGGTCAGCGCTTTGCAGGCTCAGCGGCGGCCGCCACGGCTGCGGGGTGCATAGCCGCCGCCACGTCGGTTGTTGGTCTCGTGATCAAGATCTGCCATCTTCTCTTCACTCTGGCTCTTGAAGCGGCTCATCATGTCCTCAAAGCTCATGTTGTCGGTGCGGGCGGGTGCCTTGGGCTGCCACACACGGGGTGCTGCGTCCCGGGCAGGGCCGCGGCCGCCTTCCCGCTGGGGACGGCCTGCGCCGCCGCGTCCGGCACCAAAATGTCCGCCGCGGGGGCCATCGGGGCGTGCACCGCCCGGACGGGGACCGCCTGCAGGGCCGCGGTTCTCCCGTGCAGGGCGCGGCAGCAGACGCTTCATGGACAGTGCGATCTTGCCGTCCGGCGCAACATTGATGACCTGCACCTTGACGGTATCGCCATCGTGCAGAACCGTTGCAATATCCTGCACGAACTCATTGGACACCTCGGAAATGTGGACCATGCCCACGCGGCCCTCCGGCAGCGCAACAAATGCGCCGAACGGCTTTACGCCGGTGACGCGGCCTTCAAATACGTTCCCTACCTCAATTGCCAAAACTCAATACTCCTTGTTTTCCAGATTATGCCTGTCGCTCAGTTGCCGGTCACATCCACAAAGATGCGCTCATTGGGCGCGGCGTAGTTGTAAGAATCCCGCGCGACCCACTCGGTGATCTGGTCCGCGTTGCCACTGAGGATGCGCTGCATCTCCTCGTTTTCGGTCTTCTGCTGGGCGATTTGCTCGTTCAGCGTGTCCAGCTCTGCATGTTTGGAGCTGATGGTGACCTGATTGGAGATGTAAGCCACCAGCATGCTCAGCAGCAGCAATACAAAAAACAGGCGCAGAACGGCCTTCCAGACCGTATTCTTTCTGCGTTTCCTGCGGCTCTTCGATGCCATTGTATGTCCGCCCCCATTGCACTTCGGCTCTTACTATGATACGTTTGAATTATACAACATCCGCCGCCGGTTTGGCAAGTTCTTTTTGCGTTTTTTTGCGGTTCTTTCTGCGTTCCGGCGTACTTTGCGTGCTTTCCGCCGCTGTCTGCGCCTGCAAAGAGCAATCTGCAGCGGTTTCCGGACAGCGCCAAGCGGCACGCCCGCTGCAAACGCAGCGGCCCCCGCCCCGGCAAACGCTGCCGCCGTCATGTACCAGCGCAGCACCCCGGCAAAGCTCTCCCCTGCCGCGTAGCTCTGCACTGCGGCAAGGACCACCCCTACCCACACAACATCCGGCAGAAAAGCTGCACGCCCCTTTACCGGAAAAAAAGCCCGCACCGCCCCGGTACAGGCTCCCAGAACCACACAGGCCGTGATCTCCCGCCCCAGCGCCGCGGGCGGCAGAACCGGGATCACCGCAGCAGGCGGTGCAGAAAGCTGCCCGCCGGGGCGCCGGCCGTATATTCCAGTCCGTCGATGCGGCCGGTGAACTTCGCCTCGCCCGCTTCCAGATCCAGCTCGGTCATGTTCAGCTGTGCCCCGGCAAGGCGGAGCGTCCCCTTGCCCGTTTCAAGGGCCGCGCTTTCGGCATTGCAGTGCAGCACCTTCTGCACGCCGGTCACGGTCAGGCGGGTGCGGTTTTCGAGAATGAGGTCATGGGGCACCGCAGAGGATGCGGGGATCGGCTTTTCCGGCATAGATGCAGCTCCTTCCGGGAGTGGTTTCAGTGCATCCTATGCGGCGGCGGGCAGCGTTTATTCCGAGATGATCTCGTACATTTCCCGCGCCACATCCTTGGTGCGGGGTTCCACGTCCGAGAGCACCCGCACCTTGATGGGCCGGTTGCCGAAGGTCACCTCGA
>ERZ1034998.1433-NODE-1433-length-13969-cov-12.271669_pt1 | contig 13969 bp, 9 predicted proteins | sample MGYA00520621_ERZ1034998 | MGnify/ENA primary metagenome ERZ1034998 (study PRJEB33766, sample SAMN09781748) | gut metagenome | biome: gut microbiome | host: Homo sapiens | place: Madagascar | study: EMG produced TPA metagenomics assembly of the PRJNA485056 data...
TCCGAAAGAACTGCGGGAAATGCTGAAAACGCTTCCGGCTAAGATGAATTATCTTAGGAGTATCTATAAAGACAGAGATCAAAGACTCAACTGGGCAAAGAAGAAACTGGTGAAGTATCTGAGAAGTAAAGGAGAAAGAGTACCTACGGGTATAACATTTACCAGGGTGGTAAATCTCATTACAGGAGAAGAATAGGCAAGGGGAGAAAGTGATGCTATAATTGCGCACTTTCTCCCTTTTTTGTATACTTTTCTGAGAATCATAAAAAAAGTAGCACTCTTTTTACGTCCTAAGGAGACGTAAAATGCTTGCGGGTTCCGCCGATTATTGCTAATTTTACGCGAACAAAATAAAATTAGCAATGGCTGAAAAGACAAAAGAAACAGAAAATTCAGAATCTCCGGCTGTCAGGTTGGTGAGATTAGCTTATATCGAGAGAGTCGGAACTCTTCTCGGTATCATGATTGATGAGGGTATTTCTCCCCGAAAATCAATCGTGAATGAATTCCATGTCTCTTATGATACGATTCGGAATTTCCTGAATTTCGATTCTAAAATAAAGATTGAAACCATTCTAAAATTCTGCTATATAATAGGTCACTATCTGCATGAAGAATATGAGGCCGTAGAGAACTACAAATCTAAAAAGCATATTAAAGATAGAACCAAAAGACTTGGCCGCATCAATCAACTGCAAAGAGAATATAAAGAAATCTATGGCGCAGGAGCTGAAGCGGTGGAAGATTTGATAAAAAAGAAAGTAGATCTCCGCCAGTTTGTGAACAAGGCGGAATAATAATACTAAACAATAATAATCAATCAAACAATTAAAAACCCAAAAAGAAATGAAAGAAATTACATGAACCACTAGGGTTTTGCTGGTCATAAGTCAACAACGCCTTGATAGCTGCCTCACCTCGTGAAAATCACTAGGGCTGCCCTCTCTAACTAGTAAATGGTAGTTTTTAGTCAATCCTTCAGAAATTAAAATTAAGAAAGGGATTATTATGGCTAAATTATTTTTTAAATCGCTGATTAAGCTCGCCCAGATGAGATTAATCGTCGTAGTAGTTAACGTGAATCTGTACGATCAGAGTATCCTCGTGCAGATTCCAGGTAAATATAACCGTTTTAAAATATTGAACGATAAAAAGAAGGAGAAAGATGGTGGAAAATGATACTTATAATTTCTATGACCAGTCTAGACTGGTTCGCATAGACCATGTTGACAATTTCAATGAGTTTATTAATTTTACTCGAAATCAGGCATCTCAGGATGATGTCTGTGAGGCTGATTTCGAGGAGGTGGATGAAGAGTATCCTGATGCGGAAGATAAGTCTAAGGAGGAGGTAGCGAAGGTTGCGGTCCCCCAAGAGCTTTCTACGCCCCAAGGGATTGACTGGCTTCATAAAATGCAGGATGCAGGAGTGTTGAATGAGAACTACCAGCCTGCTTCTCGACTGACTGTTGCTCAGATGGGTTGCCTTGTCATGAAGGCTCAGTATGAGCTGAATCTTTCTTCCTGCTGGAAAGATTTTTCCTTGTTGTGGAACATTAATAGAGAGAAGTTGAGAATGGGGTTTGCGAATGGTCAGAATACCAAGCAAACTATTGAATATAACAAGAAGATTAGCAAGTACTAGAACTAGTACGCTGTACTACTCCGTACTATTTTTATTTCGAAATATCGCAGTACTTTTGCCCCAGATTTCAGAACGATGCCGGTTCTGGAGTCTGGGGCTTTTCCGTTTCCTGCCATGTTGTAAATGGCGCAGCGTATCAGCCCATCGGTCTTTGACAAGGTTGATACAATTATTTTTTTTACATTGAACATTGAACTTTGAACTTTATGATATGTTCTAAGGGGCTGACTTGCGAAAAGTTCAATTATTTACATTTAAATTTATTAATTATGACAAATTTAATGAATCAGAAGGTGGGGGGCAGCAAGGCTGCTAGCCCTGCCAAGTGTGGTGCACAGTCTTCTAAAAATAAGAAGGTGGCTGCACCTGTGTGTGTGTTTGAAAATCCGGAGTTCGGAATGGTTCGTACCGCTACTGATGAGAAGGGCGAGCCTTGGTTCTGTGCTAAGGATTTGTGTGATGCGCTGGGATATAAGAGAGCTACAGACGCTGTAAGACAGCATGTTAGGTCTAGCGATACGGCGAAATACCGCATTGCTAGAACTGTCAAAAATCGTTTTGGCGTTTCTGAAGGAAAGGTGCAGAACGTGCAGATGAACTTCGTCAACGAGAGCGGATTTTATGCCCTGGTGCTAGGTTCTAAGTTGGCTTCGGCTTTGAAGTTCAAGGATTGGGTTACCTCGGTGGTGCTGCCTCAGATTCGCAAGACGGGCGGTTATATCCCGGTGAACGAGGGGGAGAGCGAGGAGGAGATGATTCGCAATGCCGAACAGATTCTCCGTGCTACCCTGAAGGAAAAGGAGAACCTGCTGGAGAAACAGAAGAAGCTGCTGGAAGAGCAGAAGATTCTCATGGAGGAGCAGAAATCAAAACTGCATCAGCAGGAAGTGCAGATGGGACTCGACAAGAAGCTCATCGGCGAACAGGATGAGGAGATTCATCGACTCAACGAGGAGGTGAACGACCAGATGGTTCGCATGGCTATCCAGGGACAGAATGTGGTGGCTCTGGAGCGTCAGGTGGACGGACTTCTGCCGAAGGCGATGTATTCGGATAATGTGCTGGATTCCGTTTCGTGCTTCACCACCACCCAGGTGGCGAAGGAGCTGGGTATCACGGCGCAGGAGCTGAACCGCTCGCTCTGTTCGCTGCATGTGCAGTATTACCAGAGTGGGCAGTATATGCTCTATGCGGAGTATGCGCACATGGGGCTGGCGAAGAGCCGAACCAAGTATCGTGCCTTTATGACGCCTGCGGGCGACGGAACGAAGCGTAAGGTGGGTAGAGTGGTGACGAACACTTACTTGGTATGGACCGAGAAGGGCAGAAAGTTTATCCACGACCTGGTGCATCGTTTCTGGGAACTCGCAGAAATGTATGAGGTGAAGAATCTGGGATAAATTATTAATCATTTATTATTCATCGGATTTCACGGAAGAAACGGAACATTCTTGCTCCTCGGATTACTCACGGATTTTAAACGGAAACTCGACCTGACGGTCGTGGCGATACCCCCTAAAGCTGGAATGCGAATGCGCTAGCCCAATGGCCGTAAGGCCAAATCCGTTTAAATTCCGTGCGTAATCCGTGAAGCAAGAATGTTCCGTTAACTCCGCGTAATCCGATGAAGAAAATTAAAAAATTATGAGTGTACAAAATGAAACGATGCAACATCTGATTGCATTCAATGGGTTCCGAGGGGGCAACAAGGGCAGCGCAAGTTGCCAGCCGCTCTCGGAGTATGACAAGACCATCTCGCTGCCTTGGCTGCACGAGATGGTGCTGCAGATTCGTGGCGAGAAGTCCATTCGCAGCGTGGACAGGACTGATGATGCCCAGCTCGCCAAGGCACGACAGAGAATCAAGGGGCAGTTGCCCTTCCGTTGTGCTCACTACTACCGTTTTCTGAAAAACCGTAGATCGCAGAGCAATGCTGACCCTACGGCTTTCCTTTTTCAGACTACCGTGGACGTGGATGATAAGGAGTTTGTGGAGCAGGCGCTGGAGAAGGCGCGCGAGCTGAACTGCAGCGACAGCATCTGGAAAGGCAAGCTGCTGCACCTGGAGTATTCGGCTAGAAAGAAGCTGCATATCGACATCCGTATGCCGATGGGGATGACCATCGAGGAGACGCAGAAGGCGTATTGTGAGGCGCTGGGCGTGCCTTATGATGAGAGCTGCATCTCGCCCGAAAGAATGATCTATATCACGGATAAGGATTCCGAGATTTACCGCTCCAAGGACTGGTATGCTGTGCTGCCCGCAGAGGAGCTGAAAGCCCGCAGAGAGGCTTTTCTGAAGCGTGGGCTTACGATTGACGGCAGGGGCAAAGGGAATTTCCCACAGATTTCACAGATGACACAGATTCATTCTGAGGAGGTTCCTGATGCCGGAAAATCTGTGAAATCTGTGTTATCTGTGGGCCCTGAAGATAATACGTCTGCGGGCAAAGGGAATTTCCCACAGATTTCACAGATGACACAGATTCATTCTGAGGAGGTTCCTGATGCCGGAAAATCTGTGAAATCTGTGTTATCTGTGGGACCTGAAGATAATACATCTGCGGGGACAGGGAATTTCCCACAGATTTCACAGATGACACAGATTCATTCTGATTCTGCCAGTGAGAAGAATCTGATAGCCTTCGACCTGTTTCAGGAATCTGCGGGACTGAAGGGGATGAATATCGATACCATCGGGTCAAGACATTCCTCCCTGCTTGCCATCATGAGCGCCGGAGCGTCACGTATGATGAGCGAAGAGGAGCTGATGAAGGTGGTGGCTGAGAAGATGCCAAGCTATTATCAGGAGAATGACTGCCATCAGCTAATTCATGACTTCTATGCGAAATATGGCGACAGCTCCAAGCCGTTCTCTAGGGATGTGATTCGGGTGAATGCCTTGGCGGAGCAGGCGGCTAAGAGCTTGCTTGCCGGGGATTACAAATCCCCGGAACGCCTGGCGGGGGACTTTCTTGCTGGACAATATGGTTATAGCTCGCTTGCCGGGGATTGCAAATCCCCGGAACGCCTGGCGGGTAATCATAAAGTTCAAAGTTCAATGTTCCAAGTTCAAAGTGAAGACGATGATTATCCTGCCCCTCCACCGATGCCGAAGAAGCTGCCGAAGCTGGTAGAACTGCTGATTTCCAAGACACCGGAGATCTATCAGCCAGCCGTGGCTTGCGCCATCTTTCCTCCTCTCGCCACCCATCTGTGGCAGACGAGATTCAGATATATCGACAACGTGGAGCATGAGGCAACCCTATCCAGCGTGCTGCTTGCCGGCACCGGAGCAGGAAAGAGCTGCGTGCAGAAACCTATCGACTTCATCATGGAGGATATCCGCAAAAGAGATGCGGAAAACCTGAAACGTGAAAAGGAATGGAAGGACGAAATGATGCGCAAGGGTGCCAACAAGGACAAACGCAAGCGCCCCGAAAACCTCATCATCCAGGAGATTGATGCCGACATGACCAACCCTGCCTTCGTGATGCGTACAGCTGAAGCCAAGGGACACTTTCTTTACACTTCGCTGAATGAGATTGACCAGTTTGATGCATTGAAAGGTATCGGTATGCAACAGTTCCGTATCATGTGTCTTGCTTTCGACCCTGGTAATCAATATGGACAGACTCGTGTGGGAACCCAGAGCGTAACCGAGCGTGTCACCATCCGCTTCAACTGGAATGCATCAACCACCATCCAGAAGGGCATCAAATACTTCAAGAGGGTGCTGACCGACGGACCTATCTCACGTATCAATTTCTGCACCATCCCGGAGCGTGACATCGGCGAGGATATTCCTGTCTACGGCACCTACGACGAAGAATTCAGAAATGCCCTGAAACCCTACATTGATCATCTCTGTATGGCAACGGGACTGGTGGAATGCAAGGAGGCGTTCGAGCTTGCCAAGGTATTGAAGGATGAGAATGCGGAGTTCTCACGTCTGTCGCAGGATAGAGTCTACGAGAACCTGAGCTTCCGTGCCAACGTCATCGGCTATCTGAAAGCCTGCGTGCTCTATGTGGCTAACGGCTACAGATGGGAGCCGGAGATAGAGGATTTCATCCGCTGGAGCGAGCGCTACGACCTCTACTGCAAGATGCGTTTCTTCGGGGATATGATAGCCAAGGAGGCGAGCACTGCAGAGAAGAGTTCAAAGCGAGGACCGGAGAATATCCTGCAGCTTCTGCCCGATGTCTTCACCGAACCGCAGCTGGAAGCCATCCGTCTGGAACACGGACTGAAAGCGCAGGGCTGCAAGAACGTCATTAAGCAATGGATTTATCGCAAGTATATCGCGCGCATGGAATCTGAGGACGGCAAAAACGGTTACGGTTACAGAAGTTACAGTTTTAAGAAGCTCAAATACCGTCATGACGGTCAGGAGCTTGATGCTTAATGATTTACAGAACTTGAAATGATTCACTTAACAGACAGAAATTTATGGAAATTGTATTGAAGCGTATAGCTAAAAAGAACAGCTATACCATTGGACGCCTCTATATCCTGAAGGATGAGGAGGTAGAGCGGAAGGTGCATTCCTCTTGGGCGAATCCCCAGCTGAAGCGATGGTTTGAACATACGGTAGACGGCAAGCTGCTGTCGGAGGAGAACTATTTCTGCGATACCCTGGAGCCGACGTGGCGCAACCTGAAGGGCGTGGAACTGCAGCCTGAGGAGGAGAACGTGCGCCTGGGCAGGGTATCGGGCAAGAAGGCGCAGAAGATGAAGGGACATACCGCCATCCCCGAAGGTACCTATCCTCTGTTCATTACCAAATCGCCCCGTTTCAAGGAGTGGTTGCCGTATCTTCAGGGCGTGCCCGATTTCGAGGGCATCCGCATCCATGCCGGCAACTATCCCGACGATACCCAGGGCTGCATCCTGGTGGGCGAGAACAGGCAGAAGGGCATGGTGGTGAACTCCCGCATCTGGCTGCATCGCCTGAAGAAGTGCATCGGCGAAGCGAGGGGAAAGGATGAATCCGTCTGGATTACCATCATCTAGCGGGGGGTACACCTTAATTATATATATAGAAGTTTCGCAGGTTCAGAAGTTAAGGAGTTAAGGAGTTAAAGGAGTTAAAGGAGTTAAGGCAATAGTCTTTTTGGCGTAGTTTTTTAAGCAGCAAGACATACGTCTTAACTCCTTAACTCCTTAACTCCTTTAACTCCTGAACACTCCTTTAACTCCTGAACACTCCTTTAACTTCCTTAACTTCCTTTAACTTCTCTCCCTTCCGAAGCTTGAACATGAACGGAAAATGGCAAAAAACTAATAAATGTCAAAAAATAAGGGTGAATAGCCAAAATATTAAGTATTGTTGGCAAGAATTAGTGTACTTTTGCGACCGAAATAATGACAAATAAACCAAAAACGTAATAAGACATGGACAACAAACTATTTTTCAAAGAGTCTGTTTTGCCTGTTACTCTTTTTTGCTCAGCATTGATGTTCTCCCCTGTAGGAGCAACTCAGGTGAATGCGGCTACAAATGTAGTACAGCAAGCTAAAACAGTAAAAGGTACAGTTGTAGATAACATGGGCGAGCCAGTCATTGGCGCCAGTGTTAAGGTAGTAGGCACAACCACAGGTGCCGTAACTGATCTTGACGGTAACTTTACTTTGACCAACGTGCCAAAGAATGCTACTGTGGAAATCTCATATATCGGCTATATTGCCCAAAAGATAAGCGTTGCCGGAAAGAGCGATCTGAAGGTAACATTGCAGGAAGATAACAAGGCTCTGGATGAAGTTGTGGTAGTAGGTTATGGCGTGCAGCGCAAGAGCGATGTGACCGGAGCCTTGGCTCACCTGGATTCAAAGGACCTGACTGCGATGCCTGTAAAGGATGCCCTGGAGGGTATGCAGGGTAAGACTGCCGGTGTGGATATCACCAACTCTCAGCGTCCTGGTACAGTAGGTAGTATCACTATCCGTGGTCAGCGCTCTATCGGTGCCAGCAGTGCTCCTCTCTATGTAGTAGACGGTATGATTATCCAGAACGGTGGTATCGAGAATATCAACCCTCAGGATATCGAGAGCATCGAGGTATTGAAGGATGCTTCTGCTACCGCTATCTATGGTGCACGTGGTGCCAACGGTGTTGTGCTCGTTACTACCAAGAAGGGTAAGGAAGGCAAGGTGACCCTGAACTATGCAGGTACCGTTACATTCTCTACACTCCACGATGTAACCAAGATGATGAACGCTACACAGTGGATAGACTATGCCCGACTGGCTGCATATAATCAGGGACTCTATGGTGATAAAAACCAAGACTTTGCTCCTAATTACGAGGGTGATGTGAAGCTTTTCGGCGGTCAGGAAGACAGCTGGGCAAATATCAACCAGGCTTGGGTAGATGGTACTTATCATCCGGAATTGGTAGGTTCTTACGACTGGGCTTCTCATGGTAAGCAGACCGGTATCACCCATGAGCATACACTCAGTGCTTCTGGTGGTACAGATAAGTTCAAGGGTTATGGCTCATTTGGCTATTTAGACCAAAAGGGCGTACAGCCAGGCCAGAGCTACAAGCGCTTTACCCTGAACACATCTTTCGAGGCAAGACCTGTTGATCCATTGACATTGGGCTTCACCATGAATGCTTCATACGGAACCCAGGACTATGGTTATAACTTCTCTAAGTCTGTAACGGGACCTGGTGATTATTATAATGCATTGAACTCCATGATTCCATGGACAGTGCCTTACGATTCTGACGGTAACTATATACGAAACCCTTGGGCTTACAACGTGAACGTCATCAACCCTATTGATGAGCTGAAATATAATACCAACAAGCGTACCAATTTCCGTATCAATGGAAGTGCCTACGCTCAGTTTGATTTCGGTAAGGTGTGGAAGCCATTGGAGGGCTTGCAGTATCGTATCCAGTTTGGTCCAGAACTTCAGTACTATCGCCTGGGCATCGCCAATGCAGCCGATGGTATCAATGGTGATGGTAGAAACATTGCTCAATATAACCCATCCAACAAGGTGTCATGGACACTCGATAACCTGGTTTACTATAATAAGACTATTGCAAAGAACCATCGTATCGGCGTAACCCTTTTGCAGAGTGCATCCAAATATCATTCAGAGAATGGTAATATCAAGGCTTATGTAGCAAGTGCAGAGGAACTCTGGTGGAACACAAGTTCATTGGGTAATCCGCAGGCTTATTCTACGGGGCTGACTGAAACTTCGCTTGCTTCCTACATGGCTCGTGTGAACTATACTTATGCAGACAAGTATATGTTGACAGCCAGTGTTCGTTCCGATGGTGCTTCTCAGTTGTCTGATGGCCATAAGTGGGCATCATTCCCATCTGTAGCTCTTGGTTGGCGTATTGATCAGGAGAAGTTCATGCAGAAGGCTGATTTTATCAGTAACCTGAAGCTTCGTCTGGGTTATGGTATTTCCGGTAACTATGCTGTTTCTGCATACGCTACTCAGGGTGCTGTTCAGAGCAACTACTATGCATGGGGAAGCATGGATCCTACTGTGGGTTACTTGCCTTCTGATGCTTCTGCCAAGAATCCTAACAAGATGGCGAACCTCGACCTCGGTTGGGAGAAGACCAAGCAGTGGAACGTAGGTCTCGACTTCGGTTTCATCAACAACCGTATCAGCGGTAGCGTTGACTACTATCACAACAAGACTACCGACCTGATTCTGGCTACCACCATCCCATCTCTCACCGGTTATACCAGCACATACGCCAACGTAGGTGAGACTTCAGGTTGGGGTCTTGATCTGCAGTTGAATGCCATCCCTGTGAAGACCAAGGATTTCGAATGGAATACCAGTCTTACCTGGACCATCGACCGCAACCGTGTGGATAAGTTGAACAATGGTGTAGAAAAGAATGTAAACGACCGTCTCTTCGTAGGTGAGGAAATCGGTGTTTACTACGACTATGTATATGATGGAATCTGGAAGACCTCTGAGGCAGAAGAAGCTGCCAAGTTTGGTCGCAAGCCGGGTCAGATCAAGGTGAAGGATGTAAATCCTGACGGCAAGATTGATGCCAACGACCGTCAGATTGTAGGTAAGGTTCGTCCACGCTGGTCAGGCGGTTGGCACAATACCTTCAGCTACAAGAACTTCGAGTTGTCTTGCTTCATCTATGCCCGCTGGAAGTTTACTGTAGCCAAGGGTGCAGAAACCCTCGGTGGTATGTATGCTATGCGTGATGTGGATTATTGGATTAAGGATATCAATGAGGATGCCGAGTATTACTCTCCAGGTTCTCAGGGACAGAATGCCGATACTTATTCTAGCTCAATGAACTATCAGGACGGTTCGTACATCAAGATGCGTAACATCTCTCTGGGTTATACCTTCCCTAAGAATGTGACCAGCAAGTTGGGTATGAGCAACCTCAAGGTTTATGTTCAGGCAATGAACCCATTCACTATCTACAAGAAGTGCAAGTGGCTTGATACCGACCTCTTGAGTTATGATAACAACTCAACTTCTTACGGTTCAGGTACAACCATCAAGAGCTGGGTTATCGGATTAAACATTGGATTCTAAATAAAGAAACATCATGAAGACAAACAAAATATTATATGCAGCACTGATTGCAGGTGCAACTTTAGGAACAGTTACTTCTTGTAGTGATTCGTTCCTTGACGAGAAGCTGATTACTGAGAAAGGTACGGCTTATTTCCAGACCAAGGACGGTATTGACGACCTGGTTACGGGTGCTTACCAGAAATTGAAGTTCAAGTATAACTATATCTGGGGTATTTACCTCTATGGTATGGGTATCGATGAGTTTACAAGTGGTGCCAACAACATCACCTCTTACAATGCCTACAGCACCGACCTCAACTCGGGTGAGACTGCTGCCAACCAGCCATTGTGGGACAATATGTACGGTCTGGTAGAGCCAGCCAATCTTGTCATCCAGAACACTCCATTATATTATGGAGAGAAGGTGAGCACTTACAACACCCGTCTGGGCGAGGGTTACTTCCTCCGTGCTTTTGCTTATTTCGAGCTGGTAAAGCAGTATGGTGGCGTGCCTTTGAAGCTGGAGCCAAGCAACGGTAAGATTAATTATACCTATACCCGCAACAGCGAGGAAGAGTGCTTTGCCCAGATTATCGCAGATTTCCAGAAGGCATACGAACTGCTGCCTGAAACTCCGGAAGGAAAGCAGGTAGGCCGCCTTACCAAGTCGGCTGCCGCTCATTTCCTGGCTAAGGCACATCTGTTCCGTGCTTCAGAACTGCATGATGGCTGGAATGGTCAGTACAAGGATGCTGACTTGGATGCTGTTATCAAGTATGGTAAGGAGGTGATTGCTGCCCACCCATTGTGCCAGAACTTCCAGGAGTTGTGGGATTATACAGAGCCTAATGGTGCCAATGAGAATGTTAGCGAGGTGGTTCTTGCTGCACAGTTCTCCAACGATGGTGCCAGCACGCATGGACGCTTCGGTAACCAGTTCCATCTCTACTATCCATCAGTTTATCAGAATATTGCAGGTTGCAAGCGTGATATCTCTGGTGGTCGTGAGTTCTCTTACGTCAGTGCTACAGAGTATTCTATGCAGGTATTTGACCGTGTGAACGATTCGCGTTTCTGGAAGTCATTCATCACCAAGTATGGTGCCAATTATACAGCAGGTGCTCCTTACTGGATTACTACCAAGAAGAACAAGGACACAGGAAAGCTGGAGATTACGGATGAAATCTACAAGGCACACCCTGAGTATTATCCAGAGAATGTGAAGGTTCCTACTGATACGGATCCAGGTGATCATCGTTTCAAGGGCGGCGAGATTGGTATCAAGTATATCGTCAACAATCCTGGTGATACCCGTTTCACTCCTGCCTTGAATGCTGATGGTTCTGAGAAAAAGTCAGAGGATTATGTTTTGAAGAATGGTAAACTTGTTCCAGAGCATACTTTCGTACGCTACTATGCTGGTCAGTCTTTCAGCTTCAATACACAGAGCAATCCTGCTGAGCGTTCTGGTAACTACTATATTCTGGGTAGTATCCACAACAGAAGCGTGGCTTTGAGCAAGTTCCGTGACGGTGCCCGTGAATCTATCGCATCACAGTTCGGAACCCGTGATGCCATCATTGCCCGTTCTGCCGACGATGTTCTGATGGTAGCTGAGGCTTATATCCGCAAGAAGGATTATGGAAATGCCATCACTTACCTGAATATGGTACGTGACCGTGCCGGTTACAAGGCTGGCGAGGACCGCTCTATCAGCCGTGACGGTGGTCAGGCTTATAAGAAGAACTCTGCCTGCACAGGCAAGGGTGGTGGATTCTCTGCCGAGGGTTCTATCTATACAGAGGAAAATACTTATTATGAGTCAAACAACATTGCCGAGACTACTGCTTCTACTGAGAGTAATATGCATCTGAATGGTATTGAGGATGTGCTCAACTCTAAGGTTGAACAGCCAATCTACGAAGCTTTGAAATTGACATCCGACTATGATAAGTTCATGTGTTTCCTCTTGGATGAGCGTACACGAGAGTTGATAGGTGAAGGTCAGCGTTGGGAAGATTTGGCTCGTACCAAGACTTTGGAGGCTCGTTGGAATGCGTTTAGTGATGCTTCCACTGGCGGACAGGGCAAGTTTGACCCAGCCAAGCATTACTATCGTCCAATTCCTCAGTCATTCCTCGACGGTATCACCAATGCGAATGGTGCTTCCCTGAGCAATGAGGAGAAGGAGAAGATGCAGAATCCTGGTTACTAATCGGATATCTCTATAGAACAGAATCATATATGACAAAGGGCGGTATCTTTCTCCTGGCAGAAAGGTATCGCCTTTTTCTTCTCATACGGGAAAATAACAGACGAATTGTATGATTGTCCGCTTCTTTGGATATTTTTACCAGGTAGATGAACCGGATTATGCGTACTTTTGTAGCAGAAATACAAAATAATAAACAACTATCATCATGCAAATCAAACAAATGTTATTTCCGATGATGAGTATGGTGCTGAGTATGGCTCCCTGCTCTCATCTCCATGCACAAGTGCAGACTCCGGTATCGCAGATGGAGAAGCTGGACCGTGGTCTGGTGGCTTTGCCTGCCCAGGACAAGGGAATCTTCCTCAGCTGGCGATTGCTGGGTACGGACAGCAAGAACGTATGCTTCGACATAGAAAGAGATGGAAAGATTATCGCCCATCAGGTGAAGCTGACCAATTATACAGACCGGAAAGGTTCTGCTGCCAGCAGCTATCGAATCATCACTTATCAGAAGGAACCCAGGATGGATGCTCCGGCTGAAAGAGAAGTTTCGAAGGCGGTGAAGCCATGGAATGATCTCTATCGCTCCCTGCCCATCAACCGTCCTGCCGGCGGTGTCACTCCCGATGGAAAATCCTACGAATATACACCCAACGACTGTAGCGTGGGCGATGTGGATGGAGACGGAGAATACGAAATCGTCCTGAAATGGGACCCGACCAATGCCCATGACAATTCGCATGACGGCTATACGGGAGAGGTCATCTTCGACTGCTACAAGCTCGACGGAACCCAGCTCTGGCGCATCAATCTGGGTAAGAATATCCGTGCCGGTGCCCACTATACCCAGTTCCTGGTCTATGATTTCGACGGCGATGGCAAGGCGGAAATGGTCTGCAAGACATCGGCTGGGTCGGTAGATGCCAAAGGCAGGTTTGTGAGCGATGCGGCTACGGATGACGGAATCCGCTCCATCGACAACCATGCCGACTATCGCAATTCCAGAGGTCGCATTATGACCGGTCCAGAACTGCTGACGGTCTTCCATGGCGAAACCGGAAAGGCGATGCATACCATCTGGTATCAGCCCAACCGAGCCTTCGGCGTTGGCAACCAGGTGGAAGAGGGGGAGCATCTGGAGAACGGATTCCCTGCCTATTCTTCTGTATGGGGCGACAAGGCAAACTATGGCAACCGTGGCGAGCGATACCTGGCTGGCGTGGCTTTCCTGGAGGGTGCCGACAAGAAGCCGAGTGCCGTGATGTGCCGTGGCTATTATACCCGCTCTTATCTCTGGACGGTAGATTTCGACGGAAAGGAACTCAAGACCAAATGGCTCCATGCTTCGCTGACTCCCAACGACTGGAAGGTGACCGATGCCGAAGGAAAGGTGCTGAAGGAAGCTCATGGATGTAAGGCAACTGCCTATGCCCAGGGAGCGCACAGTCTGGCTGTGGGCGATGTGGACGGAGACGGACGTGACGAAATCACATACGGTTCGGCTGCCATCAACCCTGACGGAACCTTGTTGTATTCTACCGGATTGGGACATGGCGATGCGCAGCATCTTGCTGA
>ERZ1034998.1440-NODE-1440-length-13946-cov-8.838241_pt1 | contig 13946 bp, 9 predicted proteins | sample MGYA00520621_ERZ1034998 | MGnify/ENA primary metagenome ERZ1034998 (study PRJEB33766, sample SAMN09781748) | gut metagenome | biome: gut microbiome | host: Homo sapiens | place: Madagascar | study: EMG produced TPA metagenomics assembly of the PRJNA485056 data...
ATATACAGAAGGAGGGTGCACCATAAATGACCATAGTCAATTATGACACACCCTCCAACATAGGGCGATAAACAAAGATAAACCGTTGTTTGAGGTAGTGTGTAGTGTTTAGTGTTTAATGGGTGTGCGACATTCTCAATCAACGGTTTATTTTGGTTTATTGCCTGTCATTTTCTTCAGAGGCGTGAGCGCCTCTGCCATCTGTGGCTTGTCCAGACTGTCGAGAGTCACACTCTCGTAAAGGCTGGGCAAGACGCAGATGGCAAGCTCTGCTGAAGAAAATGACAGGGGTTTATAAGGTTTATGTTTAAAAGACCATCTAAACATTAAACAATATCTATAAAATAATCCCCTATGTTTGTCGGATGATCCTGTTTCAAGCTTGGGTTTATCTTGGTTTATGTTTTAAACATTTACAGCAATTGGACTTTGAGGCCTAAGGAGAGGCCGAAGACATCCCAGAAGTCGGCTTTGCCGTTGCGGAAGAAGGTCATGAAATAGATGTCGCAGGTGCTGAGTTCATAGAATGCGGTGATACTTTTGATATAACGGCGGCGATTGTTGGGGACAGTCTTGGTGATACGCTGACCAACGAAGACGTTAGGACGGAACTTGGTGGAGAAGGGATAATAGCCACTGCTATATTTGGCTGGCTGCTTAGCCCAAAACTCATGACCAAAGACTGTGTTGAAATATAAGCCACATTCCAGGGGTTCCAGTTCCCAACCATCGTCGAGGTATATAGACCAAGGAATATAGTTTTCTTTGAGAGTCATGGTGAGCTTAGCTCGTTTGGAATCATATTTCGGGATATAACCAAAGAGCAGATGCGTTTCCCATTGGCGACGTTTGCCATAGTCCCAACCTACACCGATGGAAGCGAGTCCCATGTTGCCAGCAAACTGGAGGACATGCTGTGTAGGGATGAGATTAGACCAACGCTGACGATAGCGGTGGACACGATGGTCGTAGTGGCCATAGTGGGCGGAAGTGTCGCAGAGGATGCTGTCGCTAAGGGTGATAGCATTAGCATTGATGGCTGCAAAGAGAGCAAATGCAGCCATGAGGAGTTTAAAGACTGATGACTTCATTTGCATATCCATTAGGAGTTATTGTAAAAATACGATATTTGCGTTTCTTGGCAGCTGCCACCTCATAGTAGATGATGCCATTGTTGAAGAAGTCGTGTTCATCTATCTGATGACCATGACCATAGAGGCAGAACATGAGGTTGGGGAAGTTCATGACATAATAGTTGAAAGGCTTGAGCACATTATTATTAAACTGCTCGCTATATGGTGCAGCATGCATACAAGCCACACTACGATCGAAGAGCGCAGAGTCGCGAGTAGCCTCAGCTTCGAGGAAGTCGAAGTCGGGCACAGGCTCAGAGTAGTCGTACTCTATGGCATTGGTATTTATCATTATGAATTTTACTCTTCCGGCAATGAACGAGAAGTCGTTGTTGCCAAACATCTTAGCATAGACCTCGTTGCCAGTGCCAAGGCAGTCGTGGTTGCCCTGCATGACGACGAAAGGTTTGCGCAAGCGTTGTAGTCGCTCACGAGCAAGAGAGTATTCGAGTGTAGAACCAAAGTCGGTGAGGTCGCCGAGGTGTATCACAAAGTCGATGCTATCTCGGCGGTTGATATCAGCAATCTCTGCTTCGAGGTCTTTGTACCATTGGTGGGAGTCGCTGATAACGGCAATATGCATGGTGTCTTTATCGAGACACAGCTGTTCGATAAGTCTGATGTTCTTGGCATTGAGGTCGGTGGTGCCTTTTACGCGAGTGTCGTAGGGATGAATATCGAAGACGGAGTCGCAGGATGTGAGGGATAGCACCATCAGAGCCGAGAACAGAAGGATGTGTATAAAATGTTTCATTCGCTATATTTTAGTATGCAGCAAAGATAACACTTTTATACCAAAAACTAAAGATACGTTGGCGGTTTTTGCAAGAAATAAGAAAATATGGACAAACAAAAGCCATTTTTGGCAATAAGAGTGAAGAGTGAAGAACGAAGAGTGAAGAATTAAATAGCCACAAAGACTAATGGATTCTTCACTCTTCGTTCTTCACTCTTCACTTAGCAGATGCGCTGGAAGAAGGTTAGGACTTCCTCCCATGTCTTGAAGGTGTCGGAGGCAAAGGCGATGGTAGTGCCCATGAAGTCGCGAGGAGGATTGCATGAGATGTAATAGTCGCCGATGAGAGCCTTTGGCTGATTGGTGAAGATGACGTGGTCGTGGGCAGGAGTAGAGAGATACTGTTCGCACCACGACATCATATCAGTGACGTAGGTATGGGAGTTGGTAGGGCATGGCGCCACGATATATACATCGAAATGCTCTATCAGGAATTCGTAGGCTTTGACGAGACTCGACTTTGGCTTACGATAGCTATCCATCAAGGCATCAGCATCGATATACAAGGCAGGGCGTTCCCTACCCTCTTGCTTGTCGCTTATCCAGCGTATCACTGGCACTACACCATGGAAGAAAGAGCTGTCGTCCATGCGATGTTCGCCATGGAAATGGGCTGCATGAGTGTAGTGTTGGCAGAAGAGGTCGAAGGTGTGGACAACAGGGTCGTTGTCGCCAAAGAGTCCATAGACATGGTCGTTGTCGTCGGCAGCATGTTGGAAGTTGAGTTCGCATATCTCGCGGTATTCCTTTTCCAGAGCTTTGGTAACGAGGAACTCTGTTTCGCCATCAGCACGAGGATTCTGCCATTGCTGTTTGCCTGTCATGCCATGCTCCTTCATGGTGTCGTGCATGCCGAAGGCAGGATTGACACAAATGCGGTCGAAGCCATAGAGTTGTTCGGCATACATACCACCCATGGAAGTTCCAATGATAAGGTCTGGCTTTTCGCGCTCGCAGATATCGTGGAGCAGGCTCATAGCCTCAGCAGGATGAAGTGGCATGTCGTAGGCTATAACCTCGGCATTAGGGAATGTTTCGCGAATGCGAGTAACTGTTCCAGACTGGGCTGAAGAGCCGAAGCCATGGATATACATTATCTTTTTGCCCGCCATGAGGTCGGGGTATTGCTTGATATAGGGATTTTCCATAATAGAAAGCCTCACCCCCAACCCCTCTCCAAAAGAGAGGGGAGTAATTAGACTTGAGGGCTGAGAGAGAGTTTTTTTTAATTAAATATTAAAGATATTATTGCACTATGTTATTACACTATGTTATTGCACTATGTGCAGGAGCTCACGGATGTTGGAGATTTTAGTGACTCGAGTGTGAGCATATTCTTCAGTCTTTTCGTATTCCCAGGTATGGTGGGTAGGAATGTAGACGGCGGAAGCGCCGGTGGCTATGGTAGGCTCGACATCGCTCTTGAAGGAGTTGCCAACCATAAGGAGGTCGTCGGGCTTGACACCAGCAAGACGGCATAAGGCACGTACGGCATCGGGAGTCTTGTCGTTGACAACTTCAACGAGGTCGAAATAATGGCGGAGCCCAGAACGGTCGAGTTTGCTATTCTGGTCGAGGAGTTCGCCCTTGGTGAAGACTGCGAGCTTGATGTCGGAATTGTCGGATAGCTCTGTGAGCACCTCCTCTACACCATCAAGCGGATTAGGGTCGAAGGTGAGGAGCTGTCTGCCGAGTTCCATTATTCGGTCTATACCCTTGCCTCCGATTCTGCCTTCTGTCATTCGGTTGGCATTTTCAATCAGCGAGAGCATGAAGGCTTTTACACCAAATCCGAGAAGCGGCATATTGGCACACTCTGTGGCAAAGAGATTTTTCTTGACCTCGTCGGGAGCGATGCCATAGTCAGATAGGAGAGAAGCATATTTCTCTTCGATATTTACGAAATGCGACTGACAGTCCCAAAGGGTGTCGTCGGCATCAAAGGCTATCAATTTGTATTTAGTCATATATTTATTTTGTCATATATTTATAGGGATTATTAGCATACTAAGCTCAACAAGGGCTTGAGGCGGGATTGGAAGCGAAGTCGTAAAAACGACTTCGAACAAGGACGGAGAGCCAAAGCCAAAACGCAGGAGGGAGGGCTAAAGCCAAAGCGCTAGGGCTAAAGCTGAAGCGCAGAGCCAAGATGAGAAACCACAACCATGCGAAAGTTGAGCAAATCATGTTGCAAAGGTACACTTTTTCTGCATTATGTGCGGATAAATGAATAAAAAACATTATATTTGCACAATATATAACTAATACATAACAATAACGATTATATAAACTAAATAACACAACTGACCAACCTATGCAGACATGTCCAAAATGTAAACAGCTCATTGAAGACGACAGCTGGTTTTGTGACCAATGTGGTACAGAACTGATGGTTTGTCCTTCGTGTCGTACTATAAAAAGAGGTATGACATGCAACCAATGTGGTACAAAACTTGTGACCGCAAAGGCTTTTGCCCAGAATGGAGGTAGCGTGAAAGACCCAACAACTCCACCTGTGGGCAACACACAGAATGTCGGTCCTTCGCCAACTCCAAACGTAAATTCTAATCCTGTTCCTCAGCCACCGACAGGCTTTGTTGGGCAGCCTATGCCAAATACTGGGCAGCCGATAGCAGATATGAATACAGACCGCACGATGCGTCCGGGAGCTACGCCACCTCCACCTCCTCGTCAGCCACAGGCAAAGCCTGGACATCTGGTTTGTCAAAACCCATCGATAAGGTTGGGTATTGGCGATGGTGCTATAATAGGTAGACGTGGAAGCTATGCTCAGGTGTTTGCCGGACAAGGATATGTGTCGGGCAACCATGCTCGTTTGCAGTATAATGCCAGCGGACAGTTTGAGGTAGTAGACCTTGGTAGTACAAATGGCACATTCGTGAACGGACAGCAATTGGCGCCAAACATGCCAAGAGTGGTGAACGTAGGCGACATAGTGAAGTTTGCTAATTTGGAGTTTGCTGTACAGATTTAAAAACCGATGAAGCTATGATAATATCTTGCAATTTAATATCAGACGTTGGACTGAAGCGTAGCAACAACGAAGACATAGTGTTGCTAAATGGCGATTTTTATAGAGATAATGCCTATCAGTCGACATTCACACTCAACGACAACGCACGTATGGCAGCCATCGTGGCTGATGGTATGGGCGGACATGCAGGCGGAGAATTTGCCAGCGAATTAGCTGTGCAGAGTTTCCAAACTTTTGTGGAAACACTACCAGCGACGGTTGACACAGCAACTCTACACAACCTGATAAAGTCGTGGGCTACAGATGCTCACTATATGATAAAGCGCAAGGGCGAAGAGATGCCACAATTCTATAATATGGGAACAACATTCGTAGGATTGCTCTTCTATAATGGTAGTGTGAACTGGATAAACATCGGCGATAGCAGAATATACAGATTTCGCGATGGTATATTGCGACAGTTGAGTACCGACCACTCGATGCGCGAGAAGGAGAAAGACCCAACGATACCGTCGAACATAATATACAACGCACTGGGAGTGGGCGATAGTGTCTTTGCCGATGTAGAGGATATAACACAGAAAGTGATTCCAGGCGATAAGTTCATCATATGCTCTGACGGTTTGTCGGATATGGCAGACGACGAGACCATAGAGAGTGTGATGGAGAATGGCGGTAGCGCACCAGAGTTGGTGGCTGCAGCAAAGGAAGCAGGAGGCAAAGACAACATCAGCGTGATGGTTGTAGAAATAATTGAATAGAAATTAACCTAAACGAATATAATACAATGGAGCAATTTCAACAGCAACAAGAGCAGCAGCAACAGCAACGCCAACAGACTGCTGCTATGCAAAGCTACGATAATAACACCCCAAACTATACATGTCCACATTGTGGAGCGGCAGTAGACTTCCACATGGAACTATGTCCGCATTGTCATCATCCGCTACATCCTGATGTATGCACATACTGCGGTGCAGAGATGGAGCCAGAAGATCAGTTCTGCTGTGAATGTGGCGGTCCACGTAAGGGTATCACATGCCCTATATGCGGCACATTGAACTTCAGGAGTTTCTGCAGTCATTGCAATACTCCTCTCGACGACCTTGCAAGAGCAGAGGTAGAGAAGGCACAACGCGACCCTGTATACCAAAAGGCGGTATCGCTGGCTGAACAGATGGCTGAACTGGAAGAGCAGATTATGGCTGCAGAAAGAGAAGCCAGAATGCCTGATGATGGTGGTGACTTTGATATAGAAGAAGAGGAGGATGTTGAAGAACTGGACTTTGAGACCGTGATGGAGCTTAGCGAGGAGGACAAGAAGTTGATGGAGCAATATCATCAGCTATTGGGAACGACTCCTACTCCTATAAACAATACGCCAAGACCTACACCAAAGCCTCAACAGCAGGTGCAACAGAAGAAAAAGGTAGACAAGAAAGCACGCGTGGGTGGTGCCGACTTGGCTGCTATGAAGGCTGAATATCAGCGACAGATGCAGGAGATGCAGTCGCTATTGAACGCTATGCAACCAGATGCCAATACTACACCACAGATGCAACGTAACTTCTGTTGTGCACACAAGGTGGTGGTGACAACACAGAGATTGGTTAGACGACCAACAACATGGATTTGCAACTATTGCGGTTGCGAGCACAATCAGCCAAGCGAATGCACCAGACCTGAGTTGGGAGGTGTGTGGAAATATAATTCTTATACTGAAACTGTACGAACTATAGAAACAAGATAAGCGACATGAACGATTCAACTATAATCCCTAACGATGGCACTGTTCGCCCTGGTGCAAACAATGGCGGAAACAATGACTCTACTGTAAGACCATCGGCAGATATGAATGACAATGGCAGCACCGTGAGACCGGGAATGAATGACAATGGCAGCACCGTGAGACCGGGAATGAATGATAACGGTAGCACAGTGAGACCAAACACAGGAGCTGGTGGCGACAGCAACGCTACAGTTAGACAAGCTGCAGGAAACGGCGACATGGGAAGTGGAAGCACCATTCGTGCCAATAACGACAACGGAGGAACCATCGTTGCCAATAGCAATATGGGCGGAAGACCACAGCAGGCTACACAAGCACAGGCTGCCAACAGCGCTAATGCAGACTATAAGAACCAAAAGGGTGCTATCTTTGGTTTGCCTGATATTTTTATTGATGGCAAGAAGTTGCACGTGGTGGAATACTTGAAGCAGGTGTCGGGAGAGGCGCAGCTGATAAAGGTAGAGAGCAAGGGTAAGCAATATATGCTGAAGCTATATCTCTCGGGAATACATCCTAACCACGACATGCTGGAGAAGGTGAAGACTATACCTCAGGGTATGCCAGGACTGATGCGACTATATAAGCATGGAACATGGACAAGTCCGAGTGACGACAAGGATGTGCGCGACTATGAGATTATGGAACTCTGCGAGGGTGGCACACTGAGCGACCTCGACCTAAAGGGCGACGAAGAAAGATGGAAGAAGCTTGCCATGCAAATGGCAATAAGTATCGACCTATGCCACAAGAGAGGTTTCTTGCATCTCGATGTCAAACCAGACAACTTCCTCTTTGTAGACAAGCAACGCACAAACCTGGTGTTGGGCGACTTCGGACTTGCCGTTGCGATAGATGCTAATGGTAAAGGACAATGTTCGCAGGCAAGGACAAAGAAATATGCAGCACCAGAGATATATTCGCATATCGAAGGTCAGCTTATCGATGTTGACGACAAGAGCGACTTCTACTCTCTCGGTATCTCGCTGATGAGAATATGGATGGGACAAGAGGCGTTTGACAAGATATTCGAAGGCAAAAACGAACGTCAGCTCATAAAGATGAAGCAGTATGAGCAGATACCGATGCCTACAGGACTCAGCGCACATTCGTTGTCGCTGATAAAGGCGCTGTTGTTGTTCAACAATAGTGAGCGTGCTGGTTTTGCAGATATACAGAGATGGATTAAGGGCGAAAACCTCGTGGAAGACGAGGCTGCAGCAAACCAGAATGTGCCACAGATGAGCATCGTTTACAATGGTGCGAAGAATCAGGTGGCACACTCTATGAACGAGCTTGCACATTTCATGCTCGAAGACCAAGAGTTGGCAAAGAAATATCTGTATAGTGGAAAGCTGTCGAAACTTATCGACCAGACTAACCCAGAAATGGCCCTTAACATAGACCAGATAACTGAAGAGTGGTATCCAAGCAATAAGTCTGCCGGTCTTGCTGCAGCCATCTTCACCTTGGATGAGGAATATCCATGGACCGATGTCAAGGGCAAACAGATGAGCACATTTGCTGAGATTGCAGAGTCGCTGCTGTATAACTTTGACCAATATTGCGAAGACCTGAAAGACAAGGATCATACATTCTATGTATATCTGCGTGTGAATGGTGAACAGGCATGGGCTGACAACATATACCAGCAGTTGGAGAAGAACGCTCAAGACAACCTGCTGAGATTTATCTACGAGTATAATGCTAAGTTGCCTTTCCGCATCGTTACTACCGGCAATCAGATACACTATGTTGACCATATCAACGATGTGCTACAATATGGCGAAAACCTTAGCGATGACTCTAAGTGGGAGATAACATGCGGTGGATTCACTAAGTGGGTGAACTCACGCAACGGTATGATTGCTGCCGAGGTAGAGAAATATTTGCAACAGAAGAATTGGGCTACAGAATGCTATCCTGGTGTGTTGTATCTGCTGAACAAGCAATGTGGTTACGACTATAAGATTGTTGCTGATGCCAAGGATCCTAATGCACTGTTTACTCCTGCTCAGTTGGCAGCAAGACTCAACAAGTTGGTTTCTGACTTTGGACAGAATTCGGATAAGTATTCCTTCTTCCATGAGTTTATGAATATCGATGGGTCAAGACTGGAGCAGTATCTCACGGTGCGCGGTTTTAGGAACCAGATAAACTACATAAAATATTGTTTCGACCTGAAGAGCCAGACCAATACCGACAAGCCTGGTCCATACAACAAGATTATTGCTGCATATAAGTGTATAGCCGGAATGGGAGCTACACCTTATTATATATGTGGCAGTAAGAAGCTCACTTCACTTGCCGACGTAAACAAACTCACAAATACAGAGAAGAAGAACGAATATACAGGCAGACAGCTTGGCAACTGGCTAACTATCTTCTTCCAAGAGAATCCAAAACTGAATCTGAATCAGGCTTATACCTACGAGCTGGAGACGGAGAAATACTTGAAGTATATAGAAGGCTTCAACAGTAGCGACCATTATGTAAGCAGATTCCGTCAGGCTGTAGACAAGACAGAGGCATGCGTAGACAAGATATTCAGCTTGAGAAAGCGTGTGCTAACACTAAGATGGGTAGTGATACTGTTGGGCTTGGTGCCATTGGTAGGTTTGGCACTATACTCACTTATCATGGGACTGCCTTTCGATGGAAATCCATTGGAAACATTCAACTCTACGGTATTTGCTATATTGTTCATAATATGCACTATAGGCTTCTTTGCACTATCAGAAGGAGAAGGCGGATGTATAGGCGAACTGATATGGGGCGGACTGATAGCGCTGGCGATATATTGGGGACTGTACTTTATACTAAAGCTGCTGATGCCATTTGCAGGATATATCGTGGCAGGATTGCTACTGCTATACGCATGGAAGATATATAGCGCATGTATCGGTTCGGTAAGTATCAGCAATAGTACCGACTTGCTTGGCAACGACGAACTTGTGGTGGCTCCATTGCATTTTGCTTTCAGATCTAACGAGAGCATCTCGCAGTTTACACCAACCGTAGAGCTAAGAACAGAAAACGAAGAGGCTTATCTTGAGAATGTAATTCAAAAGATTAAGAAGAAGACCCTCTGGTCGGTGGTTACCTCGATACTAATCTCTTCGCTACTGATATTTATGGGAGCAGCAAAGGGACTAAGCTTCTCTTCATCAGATACAGAAATCGCAACCGTGCTAAAAGGCTCATGGAATGGAGAATTCCAAGGCAAAGCAGCAACATTGGTTATTGACAATGTAGACGAGAAGACTTGCGAGGTGAATGGTACTATGTTTGTGAAGTTTAAGAATCTTGCGCAAGAGAGCGTTTCGGGAACTGCCAAGGATGGTGACAAGATAGCTCTCGAACTCAAAGACAATGTACAGAATGGTGTACTCGATGGTACATATAATATATATGTAGACAAGAGTGCTGGCACCATGGAATGTCAATACCGCAATTCCAAGACAGGCAAGGAGGTAGGCTTTACACTCACCAAAGACGGAAGTGCAGAGAATGTAGCTAACGAGGCTGACGTTGTTGAGACTACAAGCAAGAAGAGTAGCAACAAGAAGAACAGCAATAAGAACGAGAATAGTCAGAAGAGCGAGACAAATAGCAGTAGCTCAAATGCAAGTTCGAACACTCAGGCTACAGAAACTTCAAAACCTGCAGGACACAGCATCAACATACAGGGGTCATCGTCGTCGCATTCTATCAACACCAATGGTGGAAGTAGACAACATTCAACTCCAAAGCATGAAAATAGCAATAGCGGAGGATATAATATCAAGGTGAACTCATCAAACAATAGCGGTGGTGGGTTTAAGCTTGAAGAAATTAACTAATAGTTGTTTAAGAAAAACGAATTATTATGATCTGTCCACAATGTCAGAAACAAAATAGAGAGCAGGCACACTATTGCAAATGGTGTGGCTCTGCTCTATCTAATGACAATACTGGTCCTCTTGCCGACTTGGTGGGAATGGACAAGGTGAAGAAGCAACTGATGACCCTCGTAGCACGCTACGAGGAACATCAGCGCAGAATGAAGACTACGGGAGTGAGCCAACCTTTCACCGCTAATATCATTATCAGTGGCGAGATGGGAACGGGTAAGACTATGCTCGTGGAAGTGATAGAAAAACTGTTCAGTCAGAAAGGTATGACTAAGCATCCTGCTACATATATACTGAATAGCGAAGAGTTTGATGCTTTCCGCAATGCAAAAGACTTTGATGCAAATCTGGCTAAAGCCAAGGGCGGAATACTATGTATAGATGCAGTGCATAAACTATTGCCTAATGGTCAAGACACCAATACTACAACCTTAGACCGCATATTCAGCGGTGTGCAGACATGGAAGGGCGATCCTTTCGTGATATTGTGTGGATGGTCGGTAGTGCTGGATAGTTATCTGAAAAACAATCCTAACATCCGCGACCGCTTCGATATGGTGATAAACCTACCGGGATATACCTACGAAGAACTTACCGAGATATGCTCGCGCCGACTTATGTTGACCTACGGATTAGGACTAAGCGAAGATGCAAGACAGAAGCTATTGAGAGTGGTAAGGCAAGCTAAGCGCGACAGATTGACTGACGCCAATGGATATTATGCAAAGAACCTTGCCGACACTATAGCTTTGAAGCACAATTCGAATGCCACACACCAGACTTCATCATTCATCAGTCCAGACGAAATTGATGGAAAGGAATATGTGGAGAAGACATTCGAAGAGGCTATTAAGCAGATGGATAAATACATCGGTGTGGATAAGATAAAGGATAATATCCGCAATCTTACCACTATGATGCAGATGCAATCACAGCGCGACGGCTCTGAGATAAAATGTAAAGACCACTTTCTATTCTTGGGCAATCCAGGTACGGGCAAGACTACCATTGCTCGTGTGTTTGCCGACGTGATGGCAGCAATGGGAGTGTTGAAGGTTGGTCAGCTCATTGAGGTGACACGAAAAGACCTTGTTGCCTCATTCGTTGGTCAAACAGCGCCAATGGTAGAGGCTGCTGTAAACAAGGCTATTGGCGGTATACTGTTTGTTGACGAGGCTTATACGCTGAGCCAAAGTGAGAACGACACATTTGGTAAAGAAGCTATCGACACATTGCTAAAGCTGATGGAAGACCGACGTGGCGAATTTATATGTATTGCTGCAGGCTACGACCACGAGATGAACGAATTCCTCGGTACCAACTCTGGATTGGCATCACGATTCAATGAAACTATTCATTTCGATGATTATACAGGCGAGCAACTATATGACATCTTCCAAATGATGATGAAGGGCAATAAGCTCACTCTTAACCCTGACGACGAAGTTTGGACTCGCAACTACTTCAAGAAGATGTATCTGATGCGTGGTGCAAAGTTTGGTAATGCTCGCGACGTGAGAAATGTATTAGATAAAGCAAAGAAGCGCCAGGCACATAGACTGCTCGAACTACAGAAGGTTGACCCACAAGCAGCAATGCAACAGAACTGCATTATAACAAAGATAGACATCTGCGACGAAGATGAAGAAAAGAGCGTAGACCAGATATTGGCAGAGCTCGATGCTTTTGTTGGTATGGACAACATAAAGAAGCAGGTGCGCGAACTTGCCAATAAGATACAGATTGAACGCATGAGCATGGCTGCAGGAGTAAGCTCGGCTGAGTTGACACCTGTTCACATACTCCTTACCGGTAACCCTGGTACAGGAAAGACCACTATAGCACGAAAGCTCGGAGAGATTTTCAAGGCTATTGGATTGTTGCCATCAGACAAGGTTGTGGAGCATGAACGCAGAACGTTGATAAGTCCATATCAGAACGAGTCTTCCAAACTGATGAGTAAGGCTTGCGATGATGCTATGGGAGGAATACTATTTATCGACGAAGCTTACAACCTGGCTCCACCAAGCAAGGGCGGTAGTGGCTCTGACGACAAGGCTGGAGTGGAAGCTATAGAAACTCTGATGACTCGTATGGAGAACGACAAGGGTAAGTTTGTGCTTATCTGTGCTGGATACAGAAAGAATATGGACGAATTCCTGCTCACTAACCCAGGACTATCGCGTCGTTTCACCAACAAGATGCATATCGACGACTATACACCAGACCAGCTACAGCAGATATTCATGCAGATGGCAAAGAAGAAGAACTACACCTTAGTGCCTGAGGCTATAGTTCCTTTACAGAAATGCATACAGCTGAAGGTGGATGCTAAGGATGAGAACTTCGGTAATGCAGGCGAAATGGTTAAACTATTTGAGGAGACAAAGAAGCGCTTATCATCTCGATTGATGAACAAAGTGCAGACTGGAGCACAGTTGGAGAAAGAAGAGTTTACAACTATTCTACCTGAGGATATTCCTTACGAGATGCCTAAGCAGGTGAGCACAGAAGAAAGTTTGTCGAAGCTCGATGAACTTATTGGCCTGCAAGGAGTGAAGGACGATGTGCGCAAGATGGCAAACATCATTAAGCTTGAGCAGAAGAGAGCAGAACTATTAGGTGAAAGCGGCAAGGTGGTTGCCGACCACTATGTGTTTGCAGGAAATCCGGGTACTGGTAAGACTACTGTGGCTCGCATCATGGCAGACGTCTTCGTTTCGCTTGGCTTGTTGCCAACCAATAAGCTTATAGAGGTTTCACGCGACGACCTTGTGGCAGGCTATTTAGGTCAGACAGCAATAAATGTGAAACGAGTTGTTCGTAGTGCCATCGGTGGTGTATTGTTTATCGATGAAGCATACACCTTGAATCAAGGTCCTAACGACAACTTCGGTCATGAGGCTATAGACACGCTTGTGAAATTGCTCCTCGACTATAAGGGACGTATGGTAGTGATTCTTGCTGGATATACCGGTGACATGAAGCATTTCCTTGACACCAACCCTGGTTTGGCATCACGATTTACTAAGAAGATACAGTTTGACGACTACAAGCCAGAAGAACTAACACAGATATTCATGATGGCAGCAAATAAAAGAAAATATATCTTGCCAGAGGATACACAACAGGCTGTATCGCTTCAGCTAAAATACATGTACGACAATCGCGACCGCAACTTCGGTAATGCTCGTACTGCCAACAATTTCTTCGATGCTGTGCGCCAAGCTATGGCTACACGACTTATGCAAGCCGAAAACCTTTCTGCCAACGATATGTCGACAATATTGCCAGAAGACATCCTTAAAGCTGCACAGGCTATGTAAAAGGTAAAAAGGTAAAA
>ERZ1034998.1443-NODE-1443-length-13934-cov-42.745010_pt1 | contig 13934 bp, 12 predicted proteins | sample MGYA00520621_ERZ1034998 | MGnify/ENA primary metagenome ERZ1034998 (study PRJEB33766, sample SAMN09781748) | gut metagenome | biome: gut microbiome | host: Homo sapiens | place: Madagascar | study: EMG produced TPA metagenomics assembly of the PRJNA485056 data...
CATCTGTACATTCTTATTTAATATTTATTGTACATATTTAAGTATAACTTTATACCCCTCCTTTTCAGGCTCATATAAGCCAGAGATTCGTAACCTTTGGCGGTGGCGCAGATGTCATCAATGATGGTGACTCGTGATTTGTCATACGTTCCGAAGTTACGGATCAGGCATCCACCACCGCCAACCACATACAGGCGCATCAGGTCAGGATTGTATTCATATTTGCGGAGCGTGGAAAAAAGTTCTGCCACATACTGTCTGGCAATAGAACTGATACAATCCAGATATAGTGCTGAAATGTCAGCTGTTCCAAACCGCAGAATCTGTTCTACTGTGGATTCTTCAATTTTCACTCCGAATTTGTCCAGAACAGCGTTCTTTGCGGCAATCATGCATTGGTTTACACCAAGTTTTTCTGTCCAGCATCGGCTCTCCTGAGCTTTCTTATTGTTGATATACAGAATGTTCATGGTTCCGTTTCCGATATCTGCAAGGAGATTGGTTCCCTTGAAATCTCCAAGTTGGTTTACAATAGCCGGATACCCCTGTGGGTAAAGGCTGCATCCCACAAAGTGGAGATGATACTCTTTGCCGTTAACAAGGTAACGGACTTCTGGATTCTGGAGCAGATAGGAACGAAAAGCTTCTCTTTGAGTTCTGATCCATGTCAGAGGAAGTCCGGCAGCCAGATGAACATCTGCTTCACGGATGGAAAAGACATTTAGTTCCCTTGCAATAGCCATTAGCGTCAGAAGATAATATTCTTCGTCCATAGCTTTATCCGGGATAAATTCTTTGTGTCCTTCGCCAATCCGGTAGTAAATGCCGTTATATTCCAGAATATTCCCGGTGAAGATTGGTTCGGTTTCATAGGCTTTGATTCCGGTTGGTGTGACGGTGTTTGCTGTTTTCATATTGCCATAGCCATGATCTACAGCGATGATTTTTGTGTTTCTGAGTTCTCGCATAAAAAATACCTCCGTTTTCGTATTGATTGATTCAGCAGGTCGTACCGGTGTGGTACTGCTCTGCTGTGAGATAAGCATACGAAGATCGGAGGAAAAAGGCATTGAGGGGAAATTGAGCAGGAATTGAGAAAAAGATATATTGTGCTTACGTTCTTCATGTACTCTTGTTGTGATTTCATTGTTTTTTATCGTATAATATGGATACTGGAGGTGGTTTGGATGAAATACAAGATTTTAGTTGTCGATGATGATAAAGAATTGGTGAAAATGCTTTGTAGTTATTTTAATATGAAACAATATGAAACCATTACGGCTACAGATGGAATGGAAGCATTAAATAAAATAAAAATGAAACCGGATATTATTTTGTTGGATATCAATATGCCACGCATGGATGGGATTGAAGTATGTCGTCTGATACGCAGTAAAGTGTTATGCCCAATTTTATTTCTAACAGCAAGAGTTGACGAAGATGATAAAATTAATGGGTTGCTTTCGGGTGGGGATGATTATATTACGAAACCATTTAGTCTTCGGGAGTTGGAAGCAAGGATTGTCACAAACATAAAGAGAGAAGAAAGGCATCAACAAAAAACGGAATACCGCTTCATGGATGAAATGCTGATTGATTATTCTGAAAAAATAGTAGCTATAGCTGGACACAGGATGGAGTTCACAAAAATTGAATATCAGATTATTGAATTCTTATCCATGCATCCAGGGCAGGTGTTTGATAAAGAACATATATATGCACAAGTCTGCGGATATGATGCGGAAGGGGACAGTAGAACGATAACGGAATTAGTACGGCGTATAAGGAAAAAAATAGCGGATTATTCAGAAAAAGAATACATAGAAACTGTATGGGGGATTGGATACCGATGGAAAAAATAAGAAACTTGTCACTGAAAAAAACAATTCTGCTTTATTTTGTAATCAGCTTAACGGCAGCATTTCTATTATCTGGACTTACAGTTCATTTTGCAAGAAATATGCAGAATAAAATATGGGAAAAATATATTGATTATGCAGATTATACGGACGTGTTTCAGCAATATGGAAAGAAATACGAGATTGAGATATCAAGACCTAATCAATCGCAGATGAATCGTTTGGACCATCATCTTTCGGAAATGTGTGACTTTATGGAAACATATTCGGTACTGATTTTTTCGATTGTTGGGAGTGTTGTTGCGGTATTCTTTTTTTATAAAAATAAGTTAAAGACACCTCTACAGGAACTAAAAGATGCCTCACAAATGATTGCAGATAATGAACTGGATTTTCATGTGTCCTATGAAAATAAAGATGAGATGGGAACTTTGTGTAAAGAATTTGAAATGATGCGAAGTGATTTATCAGATAACAACAGAAAGATGTGGCGAATGATTGATGACGAGAAGGCTTTGCGGAATGCAATTGCACATGATATACGTTCTCCACTTTCCATATTGCGTGGGTATCAGGAAATGCTCTTAGAGTTTGTTTCTGCTGAGAGTATAAAAACAGAGGATGTTATTGATATCTTACAAACAGGCATGTATCAGATTGACCGTATAGAGCATTTCACGGAAAACATGAGAAAAATGTCCCATTTAGAACAGAGGGAACTGCAATGCTCAGAGATAGAATTATCAGAACTGGCAAAAAAGATTGAGGCAGAAGCTGCCATGCTGTCCAAGAAGGAAAGTAAATTATGTAAGGTAGAAAGAGTGCAGGAACAAAACATTGTGAAAGTGGATGAGGAACTTGTCATGGAAGTGACAGACAACTTACTGGAAAATGCGGTTCGATATGCACAAAAAAGTATTGCTTTGCAGATAAAGAAAAAGGATGGTTTTCTTATAATTTCTGTTGAAGATGATGGAATAGGATTTGTGGATACTGAGGAAAAAGTAACAGAGCCATTTTATCATAAGAATCCACAAGATGATTTAAAGCATTTTGGCCTTGGTATGTATATTTCTCGTATTTTCTGTGAAAAGCATGGAGGAAATTTGAAAATATATAATGCCAGACAAGGCAGTGCTCATGTAGAAGCTCTTTTCAAAGCTGAATAAAAATACTTTATAAGGCTGAAATCACAAATAAAGTGGTTTTAGTCTTTTTTGTTGTGAATTTATTGAGAATTGATTTGTATGATGTTGTTAAAGAAATAAAGAAAGGAAGAGATACAATGAAAACAATCATAAAAAGAAGTATACTTGATTATTTAAAGAACCCTGTTTTGTGGATTGGCTTGATTATTATAGTCGCCAGTATGTATCAATGCCTGTCACCGTATTTGCAAATTCATTATATCAAACAGAATGAACAGGTCACACAAAATGAAGTAGCATTGGAAGATTCCGATGTCATGGATGGGTATATTCCCACATCTGATGATAAAGAAAGAAGAAGGGAGTGGGAAGATACGATCAAAGAGACGTTAATGGACACATCCCAAAATGGTTTTGGATTTAGCAGACAGGAAGCAGATCATATAATGAAAGAAATTCAGAATATGGATGTAAAGACTGCTTCTGGGTTTTTGGAATCCCAATATGGCTATTATAATGCAATATATGCTTATGAGGACCTTGAAATTCATAAGGGGACAGCAGAAGAAATCAATCATTATATCGAGCGGAAATTATCCGAACATTCTTTTTCCTGGTACTTTGCCAAAAAGTTCACGGATTTTGCAGGATTGCATATGGCCTTTTTTGCAACAGTCTTGCTATCATTTTTATTTATTCAGGATACACGAAAAAATACCTATGAATTATTACATACAAAGCCTGTTACGGCAATCCAATATATATGTGGGAAAATAATAAGCGGATTCATTAGTATGTTGGGCGTATTAGTGATTTTGAATGTTATATTCTTTATGCCGTGTTTGAAAACGTCTTTAGAATCGGGCTTTTCGGTAACACCAATTGATTTTTGTGTGAATTCTCTGATCTATATTGTGCCGAATCTTTTGATGATATGTTGTGTCTATACAATTACGGCATTAATATTTAAAAATCCGCTTCCGGCAGCACCAGTTTTGTTTTTACACATTATATATTCAAATATGCTGACCGAGAAGAATGATATTTATTATATGAGACCGTTCTCTATTATGGTGCGATTTCCTGGCAGGTTTTTTGAAACACATGCAGCCAAAATGTCAAATATAAATCAGATTATGCTTGTGATCGCATCTGTTATATTAGTATGTATTTCTGTTACAATCTGGAAAAGGAGGAGGGTTCATTGAAAACGGAACTAAAAAACTGCCTATCGTTATATAAGATTTTTTATTCATGTGCATTTATACTGATATTGTGTGTGATTCATCCGATTATATACTATGAAGAAATCGGTTCAGCAATTCAGTCTCCAATAGCATTTTTAACAATTATTTTTTGTAGTGACATATATTTGATGGAAGTAAAAAGTAAGCGTGCCGATGTATTTCATTTGTATGATCAAAAAAAGCAGTTAAAAGTAATATCGCAGAGAGTGGGCGTTCAAATGTTATATTTATTAATACTTTCCTGCGTTGGATATGTTTTGTTTTTCTGGCAAAAACCGGGCAGCGTAAACGAAGGCGTTCCGTGTATTCAGATATTTCTTTTATATTTCATTGCAATGTTTGGAACTATCTGGTTTTGGAGTATATGCTCTGTGATTTTGTGTACACTGCTTCGAAATATGTGGGCAGGTATTGGATGTTTATTTGGGATTGTTATTGGACTTATATCAAAAGCGGGAAGTTCATTTTTCGGAAATCTGGGATTGTTTTCTTTCAGCTTTTGTGAACCTACTCAATTAATGTCCGAGAGTTGGATTTATGGAACGCTTGTGTCTTTTATAGCGGGGCTGTTTTTATTTGCAGTATTACCAATGACTTTAAAGAAAAGAGGATAGATTATGAGTATTAGAATAAATGATTTAACAGTTAGATTTAAAAATGGTGTAGTTGCAGTAAATAAGGCATCTCTTGAAATACCCAAGGGAATTTACGGACTTTTGGGTGAGAATGGTGCTGGAAAAACCACTTTGATGAGGGTTCTTACAACCGTTTTAAAACAAACGGAAGGAATGGTTTCCCTTGATGGAATTCTATATAACGAGGGAAATTATGAGAAAATACAGAAAAAGATTGGTTATCTTCCACAGGAAATCGACTTATATCCGAATCTTACGGTGAAAGAATGTCTTGTATATATGGGGGGACTGTCAGGAGTATCCAGAAATGACCTCGAACAAAGAATTACCTATTATCTGGAAAAGACTTCTCTTACAGAGCATCAGAATAAAAAAATGCGACAATTATCTGGTGGTATGAAGAGACGTGTCGGACTCATACAGGCACTTCTTAATAATCCGGATTTTTTGATTATTGACGAACCAACAACTGGGTTAGATCCGGAAGAAAGAATCAGGATCCGCAATCTTCTGGTTGATTTTTCAAAGGATAGAACGGTGCTGTTTTCCACTCATGTAGTAGAAGATTTAGCAGCAACCTGTACACAGCTTGCCATTATGAAAAAAGGAAGTTTTTTATATTCCGGAAGCGTGAGTGGATTGCTGGAAAATGCAAAGGGCTGTGTTTGGAATTGTACGGTACAAAATGCAGAAGAGGCCCGTTTGTTAGAAGCCAATTATTCTATTTCATCTAAGCAGTATGTAGAAAATGGAATTCATATGAAAATATTAAGCAAAGGAAAGCCAAATGAGAATTGTGTCCTGGATAATGATATCACTTTGGAAGATGCATATATTTATTTGACGAATAGTTGAATATAACGGCGGGCAAGTTGCCCGCCGTAAATTGTACTTATTTTGTTAAAAGACCGGATAGAGTTTTTCCAATGGAAAATCCAATCTGTGGATATAACTCCTGAATCTCCAGATATTTTGCTTCAATCATTTCAGGCTCATCAGCCCAGATCTTTTCATATATTTTGAAAGCTTTTTTAAAATGTGTTTTGGCGTGTGAAAGATTGGCGGTCATCAGATAAATGGTTGCAAGGGTTTCCTGTACTTTGGCATAATCCAGACATTCATCGGAATGGTATTCCTTGATGATGCCGGATAATTTTTGCAATTCGGAGATTCCTCTTTCGGGTTCCTGCTGTTCTGTCAGGAACATTGCATAATTGGCAATCTGAGGTATGCTGTCATTTATATGAAGCAGGTTAAATTGGTCAAGCAGTGAGATACTTTTTTCCATGTGTTCTCTTGCAAGATCGGGATGACCGTTTATGCGGTAAAGTCCACCGAGATTGGCATGAAGGTTGGAAACAAGACGAGCATTGTCAGCAGTGATATTTTCTATCTGGGCAAGTGCATCCTTTTCCAGTTTTATTGCTTTTTCAGGTTTGGTTTCAAGGGTTGCTTGAAAATCCAGTAATAACGCCCGGTCAGAGTTGGTGCCAATGCTTTTTGTCTTTAACAGCACCTTCAGTTCCTGAATGATTCCCTTCATACCTTTGTGATAGTTATAGTTATCCATGTATGGAAATGCATTTTCCAGAAAAAGCAGATACTTTGGCATATCATCTTTTTCAATCAATTCTATGATATTTCCGATTGTTTGAAATAGATTTTTATAATAATCTACTTCCATTCCATGCATTAAACATATGTGCTGTAAAGAATCCAGCAACGTGTGACAACTACTTACAGATGGTTTTGTCTCTGAAAGGGTGATTTCCTGAATCATCGGATGCAGAGAGATAGTGCGACGTGTTGTTGTCTGAACGAAACCAGTCTCAATTAAATCGTTGATTTCATTTAGTGTGGACAGTTCCAGCCATTTGGCAAATATACGGGCAGAAATACCGGTGGAAGGAAGAAAGCACATATTACACATGATATCCTGCTGTTTAAGAGATAAAGTGTATAAAGAAAACAGCGTATGGATATGACTATAATAGGTGGCTTTGCTGCTTTGTCCATCTTTGATTATTTTAATTTTATCTTCGTTATGGAAAGATGCTTTTTCCACCTGAAGTCTTGTTAATAACTGGTCTGGAGTCGAGATTCCATTTTCCAGAAGTTTTGCTGCCAGTTCCACGGCAAAAGTATGAGAGTGAACAGTTTCGATGATCTTTTCAACTGTTGCCCGGTACGTGTCTGCCTCTGAATAAAATACTGATGCCAGCTGGAAGAGAGCGTTCATATCTGATATTTCTTTTAATGGCAGAGTACAGTATTCATCCAGTTTGCTTCTGGTTGTAAACAAAATCTGGCAGCGATATTTTAATACTACTGACAGAAAGCTGTCTTGTGTAGCAGTGACATTAAAATTATCTATGATAAGCAGAGTATCAGATTTCAGGGAACGCAGAAAACGGTTATGTCTTTGAAACCGTTCCTGTTCACTGATTTCTGGTGGATCATCAATAAAATCCATGTCAGTAATATCCTGATGAAGATTGCCGGTATATTCTACATAAAGGATATTGGTGTAATGCCTCATGTACCGCTTTGCGTAGGCTTTGGCAAGTTCACTTTTTCCGATGCCGGCGATTCCGTAAAGAAAAACATGACGGTTTTCCTCAAGCATGGTATATAATTCTTCCAGTTCTTTATCTCTTCCGATAAAATGACGGCATGGTTTCGGAACCTCGCTATCCATAATATAATCCAGCACAATGGGGGATAAAGCCCCTCCGGCGAGTAGCTTCTGATTTTTGGTATTACGTTTGATGAATTGGCGTTCCATGCCAAAAGAAATCAGTTTTGCAAGAAACAGCAGTCTTGAACTGGCTGGTTTGTACAGAGAAGCCAGATTTTTCTTTTTTGCATCTGAGATGCTGTCATCCTGAATGAATAAAGTGTAAATATCTTGTATAGTCATATTACAGTCAGACATTAGTGGAAGAAGATTCTGGTGGATGGTATGGGCTAATTTTTCCTGATTGGATGGCTTGGAATAGTAAGCGGATATTTTAGGACTGATTTTAGCCTGACCAGTCATCCAGCGGCAAACCAGACCGTTGTCCATTGAAAAATCCTGATTTGCCGGATCATCCATAAAATCTTCAAATAATTCGTATAAAAAATCAGGCTGACTCATTTGATTACTTTCGCTGATATGATTTTTTAAGCAAGTGCTAATAGAAGAAAAATCGCATCGATTCAATAGAAATTCCCCTTTCGTAGTTAGGATTGAGTATATCTATCATAACACGAACATATATTCGGTTCAAGAAAATGTGGATATTTTTAAAGTGATTGTGTCAATTTGCAATCAATTTCTATTCAATGTGGTTTTCCGGCAGGTTCTGTAAAATAAGCTCAGATCAAAACAATGACGGGAGGAGCTTATGCAACAGAATATTGAATTTGAGCGGTGCATTGATTTTCTGGTACGGATGATTGATAAGTACGGCGAAGAAGTCCTCCGGGAGTTGGAGGAAGAAAAACAGAATAAGGAAGAAAAAACAGCATAGAATACTTCTGAGCGGGTATGGCTAAGAATGTTTTGGCGTATTGACAGGACATTTAAAATGACGTATACTAAGCTCAGTGATCGTTCTGTAGAAACTTGCGAAGCCTACAGGCGGGGGAGAGCCTGCGGGTCTCTCCCTCTTTTGTTTTAAGGAGAAATGATATGCAGACACCGAAAAAATTCTCTTCTTTTAGTGACCAGGTTTCTTGGATCAGTGATGAAAAGGGAATAAAAATAAAAGACAGAGAATATGCGGAAGAGATGTTACGTCAAATAGGATATTTTCCTCTTATGGGAGGATATAAACATCTTTTTAGAATATCGAATACAAAGAAATATAAAGTAGGAACAAGTTTTGAAGAAATAGTCAGTCTGTATAAGTTTGATGCAGAGCTTAGAGAGTTGTTCTTTAAATACTTACTGCAGATTGAGCGACAGATGCGTTCTTTGATGTCATACTATTTTACTGAAATGTATGGAGCAGAGCAGAAGCAGTACCTGGATGCTAATAATTATAATAATACAAAAAGAAATCATGCAACAATCGTAAAGTTGATAGCGACCTTGAAACGGGCAACAACGACCACAGATTATACATATATCAACTATTACCGCAAGACATATGGTGAAATTCCATTATGGGTTTTGGCAAATATACTTACGTTTGGAAACTTATCAAAAATGTTTCGAGTATTTCCTCAATCTTTAAAATCAAAAGTATCAAAAAACTTTGAACCTTTGAATCAGCATCAGATGGAGCAGTTTCTATCTGTTCTCACTAAGTATAGGAATGTATGTGCCCATGGGGAACGACTGTTTACATACAGAACAGTAGATGCTATTGCGGATACACCGCTTCATAAAAAACTTTCATTACCACAGAGCGGTAACCAGTATGAAAAAGGAAAACAGGATCTGTTTGCTGTGGTGATTGCTTTTAGATATCTATTACCTGGAAAAGATTTTCTGGAATTTAAAAGAAAGCTTATAAAAGAGATTGACCGAGTAAACAGAGAGGTAGAGCATATAAGCGAAACGGAATTATTGAATAAAATGGGTTTCCCGGAAAACTGGAAAAATATTACCAGATACCATTTAAAGTAAAGAAATATCCTCTAAGAGATAGTGAAATACCTATTGTCTTAGAGGATTTTTTTGTATTAATTATAGGATTGACAAAGAAATGAGTCAATAAGAAAATAAGTATTGAAAATAGTTGGAACAAGTACTAAAATAAAGTTGGGACAATAAAACGGAGTTATACTGCGAGGAAGATTATGAAGAATAAAAAGATTAAATGCGATATATATACCAGAGTATCCACAACCATGCAGGTGGATGGCTACAGTCTGGATGCTCAGAAAGAAAAACTCAAGAGATATGCAGAATTTCAGAATATGGAAATTGTAAATGAGTATTCCGATGAAGGTAAGTCTGGAAAGAGCGTAGAGGGCAGACCGGAATTTCAGAGAATGTTAGATAATATTGAGAATGGAACAGATGAGGTACAGTTTGTACTGGTGTTCAAGCTTTCCAGATTCGGTCGTAATGCGGCAGATGTATTAAACTCTTTGCAGAGGATGCAGGATTTTGGAGTGAATCTGATCTGTGTTGAAGATGGGATTGACAGCTCAAAAGATAGTGGAAAGCTGATGATTTCTGTTCTGTCTGCGGTGGCAGAGATTGAACGAGAGAATATCCTTGTTCAGACAATGGAAGGACGTAAGCAGAAAGCAAGGGAAGGAAAATGGAACGGCGGGTTTGCTCCATATGGCTATGAATTGGTAAATGGAGAATTGCAGATCGCAGAGGACGAAGCAGAGATTATTCGTCTGATCTATGATAAATTTATTCATACAAATATGGGAATTTCTGCGATTGCTGCATGGCTGAACCAGCATGGATATAAAAAGAAAAAACGACAGAATAATACACTGGACGCATTTGCCGCTTCATTTATAAAAGGCGTTCTGGATAATCCGGTATACTGTGGAAAGCTGGCTTATGGACGAAGGAAGAATGAGAAAGTATCTGGTACAAGAAATGAATACCGTATTGTAAAGCAGGAAAATTATATGCTACACGATGGTATCCATGAAGGAATCATTTCAGAAACAGACTGGGAGCTGGCACATCAAAAACGGGAAAAAACAGGTGTAAAATATGAAAAGACACATAGCCTCGATCATGAGCATATTTTATCCGGAATATTGAGATGTCCGTTATGTGGAAGCGGTATGTATGGAAACGTGAACCGAAAGAAAAAGAAAGACGGAACCTTATATAAGGATTATTTCTATTATGCCTGCAAACATCGTCGCCTGGTAGACGGTCATAAATGTGGATATCGTAAACAATGGAGCGAAGAGAAGATTAACAATGCAGTAGAAGAAGTTATCCGGAAACTGGTGAAGAATCCGAAATTTGAAGAAGCAATTCTGAATAAAATTGGTTCAAGAATAGATACAGAAGAAATAGAAAAAGAGATTGAAAGACTGGAAAAACAGTACAGGCAGCTGACCGGAGCAAAAGCAAGACTTGGACAGCAGATGGATAGCCTGGACATCATGGATAAATTTTATGAAAAGAAATATCAGGATATGGAGACAAGGTTATACCGTCTGTATGATGAAATTGAAGGCGTGGAGAACAGTATAGAAGAAGTCAAGAACCGCCTGCTGAATATTCAGCAACAGAAAATATCAGAAGAAAACGTCTATCAATTTCTTTTATATTTTGATAAACTATATGATAAGTTCACCGACCTGGAGAAGAAAGAATTTCTTAACAGTTTTGTAGAACAGGTGGACATTTACGAGCAGGAGCAGCCAGATGGCAGATTCCTGAAGCACATAAAGTTCCGCTTCCCGGTGTATTTTGGAGACAGGGAAATACAGGAACTTTGTTGGGACAACGAAAGTAGCGTTGAGACGGTAGCTAAATTATCCCTCAAATAAGATATAATTAAGGTTGAGGGTGAGATGGAGCCAGATAAAGAGAGTAATTACACACATCACAAGAAAAGACTACTTATTCGAAGATTAAGGAATATGTGAGGGAAATGTTAAGGTATGAAAGTAATTATCATCAAAACTGAGTAAATCTGTTGCTATTACGGATAAATATGTGATAGAATGCAATATATATTTTATAATCCAAGGAGGAAGAGATGGAAAAACTATTTAAACTCAAAGAGAATGGTACCACAGTCCGTACCGAAATAGTAGCAGGTCTTACAACATTCATGACAATGGCATATATCATTGCATTGAATCCTAATCTGCTTACAGGTTTTGGTGCTAATGGTGGAACTAAATTATAGAACGGTGTGTTCCTTGCAACATGTATTGCTTCGGCAATCGGTATGTTTGCCATGGCATTTCTTGCCAACAAACCTTTTGCTCTTGCACCGGGCATGGGTCTTAACAGCTTTTTTGCTGTTGTTATAGGAAATATAGTTTCGATTACAGGATTATCATATACTGCTTCTTTTCAGGCAGGACTTTGTATTATCCTTATAGAAGGTATTGTATTTCTTATTCTCTCAGTACTTAATATACGAGAGAAAATTGTTCAGGCGATTCCTTTAGGAGTAAGACTCGGTATTGCACCGGCAATCGGTCTTATGCTTATGAACATTGGTTTAGGTTCTAATGCAGGCGTTTACAGTGAAGAAGGCGGTCCTTTCTATGTGATGAAAGATTTCTTTGGTGCATTAACACCGGGACTTGCAAAAGATACAATGGGTTCCGGTTACTCAGCAATGGTACTTGCTGTTGTGACAATGCTCATCGGTCTTTTTGTAATAATTATTCTTGACAGCAAGAAAGTAAAAGGATCAGTTTTACTTGGAATGCTTGTATCATGTGTTATATATTGGGCAGGTGAAGCAATTTTCCTTGACACAAATCCGTTTGCGTCATTAAAGACAGCTTCCTTTATACCGCCTTTTAAGGACATGGTTGACACAACATTATTTAAATTTAATTTTAAAGGATTCATTGAGATTGGCTGGTTTACAGCTGTTACACTGGTAATCACATTCTGTATTATCGATATGTTTGATACAATCGGTACACTTGTGGGCACTGCTTCAAGAGCAGGCATGGTAGATGAGAAGGGTGAAATGCCGAATATGAAACAGGCATTAATCTCAGATGCCATCGGTACTGTGGCAGGATCTGTTACAGGAACTTCAACAGTTACAACATTCGTTGAATCTGCATCAGGTGTTGAGGCAGGTGGACGTACAGGACTTACAGCATTAGTTACAGGTGTGCTTTTCCTTGCATGTATGTTTATTGCACCGATAGCAGCCATTATTCCGGCACCGGCTACATCAGCAGCACTTATATATGTTGGAATCCTTATGATTAGCGGTCTTAAAAAGATTGACTTTGACGATATGTGTCAGACAGTGCCTGTTGCACTTATGTTGATTGCGATGCCTATATCAGGTTCTATAGGACATGGTATTGGTTTGGGATTAATTTCATATACGGTTATCAAGGTATTCACAGGTAAGGCTAAGGATGTTTCAATACTTACTTATGTTATATCAGCTATATTCCTTGTGAAATTCTTCTTTGTAGTATAGTACGAAATATCATGCTGGTGCATGAGATTAAAAAAATAAGAATGTCGTATCATTTAGACATTCTTATTTTTTTATGCTTTTAAATGTTGTCGGATAACTGGTTTCTATAGTAGTGTATAAATTCCATTACCGTAGGTGCCCCTTTATCCGGACGTATTCGGTTTGTATAATATTTTTCAAGCGTTGATATGCTTGATACTGCCCATGTTTTATTAATTGCGGTCTGCATTGAACGCTGTATACTCTGGATGGATTTATTGTATTTGCCTGAAAGAATATTAAATACATTACTTGTGTTATCTTCAAGAAGAATAAGAATTCCTTCATACAGATATGTATAGCCTATTAATTTAGGACTCACACCGAGTCTGTTAAGTTCATTTTTAACTGCAAGAGAAAGCTTCTTTTTATGTTCAATCTCAGGAACTTCCGCACATTCATCCGGTTTATGATTGTTCACTATGAAATCTTTAGTTATATTAAGAAAATCTATGACAGACTGTTCTGAATATCCCTTTTGATGCTTGTACATAATATAGTCAACACCGAGAGATCTTGTAAGCTCATGAATAGATGTACTCGGATTGTTGGTAGTCACTATTATAAACGGAAATACTGAAGGATTGAGGGCTTTTAAGTCCCTGAGAAAAGATATTCCGTCACCTTCACCATACATGAGTTCAAGGTCAAGTATGACAACATTCGGGCGACAGTTCGTAATACATTTAAGTCCTTCGGTTGAACTGCCGGTGATACCTGCTATATACATTGATTCGTTTGCATCTATACATTTTTCAAGTCTGGCACATGTATCATTATCATCTTCTATAATCAAAATATAAAGTTTATTATCCATAAATATCCCTGCCTAATATATTTGAAAAAATTTGTTTTGTCCATATATGCGTATTATAACATAAATAAACACAAAAAC
>ERZ1034998.1444-NODE-1444-length-13933-cov-7.201902_pt1 | contig 13933 bp, 10 predicted proteins | sample MGYA00520621_ERZ1034998 | MGnify/ENA primary metagenome ERZ1034998 (study PRJEB33766, sample SAMN09781748) | gut metagenome | biome: gut microbiome | host: Homo sapiens | place: Madagascar | study: EMG produced TPA metagenomics assembly of the PRJNA485056 data...
AAATATAACTGAAAGTATTTTTAAAAGGGGGAAGTTTTTGTGAAAAGGTTTTCAAAGCTTTGCATTTTGTTTTTAATGATTTTTTCTTTTGCGACAACAAGTATGCCTTACACTGCCGATGCCGCATCACAAAAATCTTCATTGAACACAGAGCGTGCCGACCTTGAAAAAAAGCTTGCCGATATTGATAAAAAAATCAACTCTTTAAACAGCGAAAGCAAGGAAACAAAGGAATACCTTGCAGTGCTTGACGAAAAAATCGGCTATCTCAACGAGCAATACAATTTGACCAAAACCGAAATTTCCGATATTGAAAATAAGGTTGATTCGCTTGAAAAAAGCATTGACGCGAGCAATATGGAAATCGGCAATATCAATATTCAAATCGACTATGCCAAAAAGAAAATAGACAAGCTCAACAAGGATTTTGAGGACACTTATGACGAGTTTTGTCAGCGTATGCGCGCGCTGTATATCAGCGGTAACGGCACGGGCACACTGTCATTTTTGCTTTCAAGCGACGGGCTTGCACAGCTTTATACACGATATGAAATGATTGCCTCTGTTTCAAAGTGCGACGGTGCACTCATGAAAGAAGTAAAAACGCAGTGCGACCAAATCATTTCAACCTCAAATCTGCTTAAAGAAAAGCAAACAAAACTTGACGCGTCGGTTAAAAAGCTGAACGGCGACAAGGCGAGCCTTAAAACGGAAAAGGTGGATTTGCTCAAAAAGCAGGAGAGCCTTGAGGGTCAGGATAAAGAAATCAAGGCACAGCAAAAGGAGGCAAACGCCCTACTGATCGACCTTGATTCAAAATCGAAAGAATACGGCGAGTTTAGGGATATTACACAAAAGGAACTTGACGAAATCGACGCCGATATAGCCGAGGCAGATAAAAAATATCCCATCAAGCCGACAACGACGAAAACCACAACGAAAAAATCCACCACACAAAAGCCGAGTACAACCAAAAAGCAAACGACGACAAAACACACTCAATCGTCGACAACAAAGCATACTACAACGAAAAAACAGACAACAACAAAAAAACATACAACAACCAAAAAAACAACAACCGCTCCGTCATCGCAGTATTTAAGCCTGACATATCCGTGTCCACGCTATACAAAAATCACATGTGCATTCGGCGCATATTCGGGTCATTCGGGATGCGATTTTTCAACCTACGGTCACGAAAATCAAAAAATCGTTGCCGCAGAATCGGGAACGGTAATTCTTGTCAAACTGCTTGAACGCAGTTACGGTCACTATATCGTTATTCGTCACGATAAAACAACAAAAGACGGCAAAATTGCCTATACGCTTTATGCACATAATAACGATATTATCGTGTCCGAGGGACAGCATGTTTCAAAGGGCCAGCAAATCGCATACAGCGGCACAACAGGCAATTCAACCGGTCCGCACTGCCATTTTGAGCTTCGTCTCGGTGGATCAAGTCAATCGTATGCGGTCAACCCGGCAAGATATTTGCCTTAACGCATTATTGTAACACCTGCGAAAAATCGGCAAACAAAAAGCGATTGATTTTTCACACTTTTAATTATTAATTCCACAAAAAGAGGTCCTACACTTGAAATTTAAAAATTTCAAAAAAGTTTTGGCATTGTTAATGTCGATTATTGTTATTTGCGCTGCGTTTTCGTTTTCCGCTTATGCCGAAGACGAAAAAACGGAATCCACCACGGCGGGCGAAACAACAACCTCCGTAAGTACCGAGCAGGCGCAAAAAACGCTTGAACAGCAACGCAGTGAGCTTGAAAAAAAGCTTGCTCAAAGCGAAAAGAAACTAAAATCATTCTCGGGTGACGCTAAGGAAACCGAGAAATACATAGACGCACTCGACGAAAAAATCGGCTATATGAACGAGGAACTTACAGTCCTTGACAACCAAATTGCGGCGGCACAAAAGAAGGCAGACGAGCTGAAAAAGCAAATCGACCCTCTTCAAAAGGAGCTTGACAAACTCGAAAAGGATTTTTCGGTTTATCAAAAAAAGTTTGATAAACTTCAGGACGATTTCCGGAATACATATGATATGTATTGTATGCGCCTCAAGGCAATGTATGTCAGCGGTAACCAAAGTTTTGTGGAGGCGTTGCTCACATCAAACGATATTTCACAGTTTTTAAGCCGCTACGAAATGGTCAAGGCAGTTTCAAAAAGCGACGCCGATCTCATGCGTGAGGTTGACTCAAAAATGAAAGAGATTTTGACTCAGCAAAACGGCCTTAACGAGAAGAAACAGCAAGTCAACGATGCAAAGTCAAAACTTGACGCAAAAAAAGCCGACTATGACAAGCAGCAAAAAACAATTGAAAGCAATCAGGCTGAAATTGCAAAGAAAAAGGTTACTCTCTCCGAGGAGAGAGCTGAAAGCGACGCTCTGCTTGCAAAATATACCGAGCAAACTCAAATGTATACCGAATACAGAAATGAGGATCAAGCACTTATCGACAAGGTTGATAAGGAAATCGACGATTTGCTTGACGGACTCAAATCGCCCGAGGAGATAACAACAGTCGACACCTCTAATAAAGATTATAAACCGTCAGCCGCATCAAGCGATAAAAGTGAGCTTTACAGCCACACCGACGCTGTGCTCAACTTGACATATCCGGCGCCGTCGCATTATGCGGTTTCGCAAAACTTCGGCCATTACAGAAACGGCAAGGCGCACACCGGCATTGATTTCCCTTGCCCGACAGGCTCAAAAATCGTTGCCGCACAAAAGGGCATTGTCATCACCGTTAAGCGGCTTAATTATTCATACGGTTATTATATTATGGTTTACCACGGCACCGATTCGCGCGGAAGAAAAATCGTTACGCTTTATGCGCACAATTCGTCAATTCTTGTCAGCCCGGGTCAAACCGTTAAAAAGGGTCAAACTATTGCACGAAGCGGCTCAACCGGCAACTCAACCGGTCCGCACTGCCATTTTGAAATGATTGTTGACGGCTCAAAGGTCAACCCAAAAAATTATCTTGCAAAATAATATTATTCGATATATTCTATGAACAAAATCAATTATCAAAAGGAAACGGACAGTGTGATTGAGTCCTTGAACGGCACTGTGCCTACATTGCTTTTACACAGCTGTTGTGCGCCGTGCTCAAGCTACACGCTCGAATATCTTTCAAGATATTTTTCAATCACAGTGTTCTATTTCAATCCAAACATTTCGCCAAAAGCGGAGTTCGACAAGCGATTTGCCGAGCAAAAGCGGCTTATCGAAGCTCTGCCGTCGGAAAATAAAATTTCGCTCATTTGCGGCGACTATAATTACGATGAATTTTTGAATATTGCGCGCGGTTATGAATCGGTGCCCGAGGGCGGCGAGCGTTGTTTTCGTTGCTACAGAATGAGGCTTGAAAAAACAGCCGAGCTTGCAAAGCAAAAAGGATTTGATTATTTTTGCACAACACTTTCAATCTCTCCGCTCAAAAATTCTCAAAAAATAAACGAAATCGGTTTTGATGTTGCCGAAAAATACGGCGTTAAATGGTTGCCGTCGGATTTTAAAAAGCGAGAGGGCTACAAACGCTCAATCGAATTGAGCAGAGAATATGACCTTTACAGGCAAAATTTCTGCGGATGCGTCTTTTCAAAATCACAAAATTGATGATCAAGGGGGAATAAAATTGAACAAACCGCTTGCGGACAGAATCAGACCGACCGAGCTTAGCGAGGTTGTCGGTCAAAGGTATTTGCTATCCCCCGGCAAGCCACTTTATAATATGATAGAAAACGGCGAAGTGCCGAATCTCATTTTCTACGGACCTTCGGGTGTCGGAAAAACAACGGTTGCGTCGATAATTGCCGGCAAAACAAACCGTGCCCTGCGCAAACTTAACGGCACAAGCGCCTCCACGCAGGACATTCGCGATATTGTTGCCGAAATCGATACCTTTACCGCGCCGAACGGCATTTTGCTCTATCTTGACGAGATTCAGTATTTCAACAAGCGCCAACAGCAAAGCCTTTTGGAATATATAGAAAACGGAAAAATCACGCTTATTGCCTCCACAACGGAAAATCCTTATTTTTATGTTTACAGCGCAATTCTGTCGCGTTCGACCGTGTTTGAGTTTAAAAGCATAGAAACCGACGATATTATTCCTGCCGTTAAACGCGGATTTGACATTCTCGCCGATGAAAATAAGGTCGAAATTGACGTTCCCGACGAGGTTTACGGCTTGATTGCATCGGGTTGCGGCGGCGATGTGCGCAAAGCACTCAACAGCGTTGAAAATTGCTATCTTGCAACACGCCTTGCCGACGGAAAAAAGATTATCACACCCGAAACGGCGCGCGAGCTTACGCAAAAATCAGCCCTGCGATATGACAGAGACGGCGACGAGCATTACGATATTGTTTCGGCTTATCAAAAAAGTATGCGCGGTTCCGACCCCGACGCCGCACTTCACTATCTTGCCAGACTTCTTGAGGCGGGCGATTTGCCGAGCGCGTGCAGACGGCTTATGGTCTGCGCCTGCGAGGATGTCGGGCTTGCCTATCCGCAGATAATTCCGATTGTTAAGGCGGCTGTCGATGCGGCTCAAATGGTCGGTTTGCCCGAGGCAAGAATACCCCTTGCCGACGCTGTTATACTTGTTGCGACAAGCCCTAAATCAAACAGCGGCGATGCGGCAATAGGCGCCGCAATGGCTGATGTCAAGGCAGGCAAGTTCGGACCTATTCCGCGCCAACTTCAAAACAAGCATTATGACGGCGACGATGCCGATGTTAAGGGTCAGCACTATATTTATCCACACGATTATCCCAACCATTGGACATATCAGCAATACCTGCCCGACGCGATTAAAAACGCGCACTATTATGAGTTCGGACCGAATAAGAACGAGCAGGCAAGCAAAGCTTATTGGGATAAGATAAAAAACAAAAAATAAACGGGATTACATATGACTAAAAAAGAAAGAGCCCTTGCGGCTGTTGAAATATTAAAGCAGCGCTATCCCGACGCACTGTGCTCGCTCAACGCTTCAAATCCGTTTGAGCTTTTGGTTGCCGTTCGCCTTTCGGCGCAATGCACCGATGCACGCGTCAATCTTGTCACTCCTGCGTTGTTTGCAAAATACAAAACGCTCGACGATTATGCCTCGGCAGATGTCGCAGATGTTGAAAATATCATCAAGTCGTGCGGATTTTATAAAAACAAGGCGTTGTCCATAATCGGAATGGCGCAAAAAATACGCGACGATTTCGGCGGCAAAGTGCCCGATAATATCGACGATTTGGTGACTCTTCCCGGCGTCGGCAGAAAAACGGCAAATCTTATTGTCGGCGATGTTTACGGCAAGGAGTCAATCGTTGTCGACACGCATATGATTCGCATTTCAAACAGGCTCGGTCTTGTCAGTGAAAAGGACCCTTACAAGATAGAACTTGCGCTCAAAAAAATCATTCCGAGCGATGAGGGCAGCGATTTTTGCCACAGAGTAGTGCTTTTCGGCAGAGATGTTTGCCCTGCAAGAAAGCCGAAATGCGATATTTGCCCTATGACGGAAATTTGCAAAAAAACGGGAGTTAAATAATGGATAAAACAAATATAATTTTGATAGGTATGCCCGGCAGCGGCAAATCGACCTGCGGTGTTCTTGCGGCAAAGGGCTTGCTTAAAAATTTTTACGATACTGACCTGCTTATCCAAGGGATTGAGCAAAAAAGGCTCCAGGATATAATTGATAACGACGGTATTGATTATTTTCTGCAGGCGGAGGAAAATGCAATTCTTTCACTCAACATAGATGCAACGGTTATTGCCACGGGAGGCTCGGTTGTCTATTCCGAAAGCGCAATGCGGCATTTAAAATCAATGGGCACGGTGATTTATCTTCACCTAAGCTACGAAACAATGTGCGAAAGAATAAAAAATGTTACAACAAGGGGTATCGTGCTTAAAAACGGCTCGTCACTTCTTGATATGTATAACGAAAGACTGCCGCTTTATAATAAATACGCCGACAAGGTGATTTATTGCGACAGAAACACGGTTGAACAAACCGTCAGCGAAATTATGGCGGCTATGTCAAAAAAATAATTTATTTTGGGGAGGTATTCTTATGAAAAGAATATTAAGTGTGGTATTATCCGTAATTATGGCATTTTCTGCAATGTCCGTTTCGTTCGGCGCATATGCGTCGGAACAGACTCGGGGCGGCGGACTTTATGACTTTATGTCGCAAAGTTCGTCCGACGGCAACGGGCTTACTGCCTATTTTGACCATAAGCTTCGCAATTCGGCAGATCCTACCGTTTTGCAAAATTCAAAATCGGTTAAATACAAAGGAACATATTATTATTCCGACGGTTATCAGCTTTATAACAGAATGCGTGTTAATATTGATAACAGAGATGAAAATATTACCTTATATTATCTTGCAGACGGCAAGTTGGGCGATACAAAGATTAAAAATACGATCAAAAACACAATGTTCAACGCCTGCGACGCACGCATTTCAAAAACAACAACCGACGGCGACTATGCTTATTGGAATCTTTACGGATTCTCCGTTAATGATATTACATATAATAAGAGCGGCGGCAAATACTGCTATCGCATTAAGTTTAAGCTTTACTATAATGCAACAAAGGCGCAGGAGGAAATGGTAGACAAGGAGGTTGCAAAATTTGTAAACTCCGTTAACACCAAAAAGCTCAGCGATTTTGATATTATGGTAAAAATCCGCAACTATATTTGCGACAATGCACAGTATGACTATGCGGCTGTCAACAACAGCGTAACACTCCAGTGGAGCAACAGGTATGCATATGCTTTTTCGGCATACGGAATATTCTGCAGGGGCAAGGCTGTCTGCCAGGGCTATGCGCTCGCTTTCTATCGACTTGCAAAGGAACTCGGTTTTGACTGCCGTTTCGTTTCGTCCGACCCGTCAGAGGGCTGTCATGCGTGGAATATAGTTAAGCTCGATGGCAAGTTCTATTTTGTCGACTGCACATGGGATGACAGCTCAAGTTACGGCGACGATTTGTTCCTCACAACATACAAGGGCATTCGCTATTATGACACAAGCAACGATGAGCATTTGCTTGACCCGACATATTATAACAACGCATATTTCAAAACGAATTATGAAAAATATTTTGCAACCGAGGAATATAATCCGTCGGCATCGGGCGTTCTTTCAACGGCAACTGCCTATGTTTCGTCAAAGTCATATTCATACACCGGCGGCAATATCACGCCCGGCGTAACGGTTAAAACATCGTCGCAAACGCTCCAAAAGGGCACCGATTACACCGTTTCGTATTCAAATAATAAAGCAACCGGCTTGGCAAGTGTCAAAATCACCGGTGTGGGAAAATATGCCGGCTCGTCGGTAGTGCGCAATTTTTATATTAATCCGTCTGCAATGTCCGCTCCGACAGAAGCGGCAACAAGCGCGTCATCAATCACGCTCAAATGGTCAAAGCCGAAAAGCGGTTGCACAGGCTATTGGATTTATCAATACAAAAACGGCGCGTGGACTTGGATTAAAACAATTTCAAATCCGTCAACACTTCAGTACGAGGTGCCGAAACTCTCGGCGGCTACAACCTACAGCTTCAAAATCAAGCCGTACAAGAGGGTCAACCGCCGCAATATTGCACCGGGACTCAGCTCGGGATTTATTGCTACAACACGCCCGACAAAAGTTACACTCTCGTCGCTTTCAACATCAAAAAAATCAGTTACGGTCAAGTGGAAAAAGGTTGCTTCATCGGGCTATCAGGTGCAATATTCAACCTCAAGCTCAATGAAAAAAGCTAAAAACACCTACACCAACAAAAAAACGCTTTCCAAAAAAATATCTTCGCTCAAAAAGGGCAAAAAGTATTATTTCAGAGTTCGCGCATATAAAACATATAAGGACGCATCGGGCAAAAACCGCACACGCTACGGTTCTTGGAGCAGTAAAAAAGCAATCACCGTCAAATAATCTGCGCCGAGCGCAAAAAACTCTTGATATGCCGTGCCCAAAGTGGTATTATAGTAAAAATATTTTTATATATTAAAATTTTTAATACGGAGGATAGTATATGAAGGCTTACAACGAAAAATTTGTAAAAGAAGGACTTACATTTGACGATGTTCTTTTGATTCCGGCGGAGAGCGATGTTACACCCGATATGGTTAAGTTGCAAACAAAGCTCACAAATAAAATCACATTGAACATTCCTCTTATGACTGCCGCAATGGATACCGTTACCGAGTCGGAGATGGCAATTGCCATCGCGCGTGAGGGCGGCATTGGCGTTATTCACAAGAATATGACAATTGAAGAGCAGGCAACAGAGGTTGATAAGGTTAAAAGATCCGAAAACGGCGTTATCACAAATCCGTTTTATCTTTCACCGAATCACACAGTCGAAGATGCCGACAAACTTATGGGCAAATACAAAATCAGCGGTGTGCCGATTTGTGAAGCCGATGGCACTCTTGTAGGTATTCTTACAAACCGTGACCTTCGTTTTATGACTGATTTCAGCGCTAAAATCGCCGATGTTATGACTCCGAAATCGGAGCTTGTTACGGCTATGGCAGGCACAACTCTCGATGATGCCAAAAAAATCCTTATGAAATCAAAAATTGAAAAGCTCCCTCTTGTTGATAAGGACGGAAAGCTTACCGGTCTTGTTACAATCAAGGACATTGAAAAGGCTGTTAAATATCCAAACACTGCCCGTGACTCAAAAGACCGTTTGCTTTGTGCCGCAGCTCTCGGTGTAACGGCAGATGTTCTTGACAGAGCAAAGGCTCTTTATGATGCAGGTGTTGATGCATTCGTTCTCGACTCTGCTCACGGCCATTCAAAAAATATCCTCGCAAATGTTTCAAAAGTTAAAAACGCATTCCCCGATGTTGAGCTTATTGCAGGCAATGTTGCAACAGCAGACGCAACAGAGGCACTCATCAAGGCAGGCGCAGACGCTGTAAAAATCGGTATCGGTCCCGGCTCAATTTGCACAACACGTGTTGTTGCCGGCATCGGTGTTCCGCAAATCACGGCTATATATGATTCTGCCGAAAGAGCAGACAAATACGGTATTCCGGTTATCGCCGACGGCGGTATCAAATACTCGGGCGAAATTGTTAAGGCTCTTGCCGCAGGCGGCAGCGTAGTTATGGTCGGCTCGCTTGTTGCAGGCTGTGACGAGGCACCCGGCGAAACAGAAATTTGGCAGGGCAGACAGTTCAAAGTTTATCGCGGAATGGGCTCGCTCGGCGCAATGAACCACGGCTCGGCTGACAGATATTTCCAAAAAGGCTCGAAGAAATTTGTTCCCGAAGGCGTAGAGGGCCGTGTTCCTTACAAGGGATCTCTTTCCGACACCGTATTCCAGATGATGGGCGGTTTGCGCTCGGGTATGGGTTATGTCGGCTGTCACACAATCGCTGAGCTTCGCGACAAGGCACAGTTCATCAGAATTACAGGCGCAGGCCTTATTGAAAGCCATCCGCACGATGTTTACATCACTAAGGAAGCACCAAACTATTCAGGCAATAAATAATAATTTTTTCGGAGCGGATTGTTGTCGATTCAGGATTTTCAAATTCTTTTGTTATCGTTCAGTCCGCTCCGTTATGATTTTCGGAGCGATTCGGTATGGCAGAAAAACTCACCCGTTGGCAGAGATTTAAGCGATTTTTAAAACGAAATATGACGCCGACATGGGCAAAGCACTTTTCTTATCAGGTCGCATCGTTTATCATTTCGGTGGCGCTGATTGTCGGTGTCGGCAATTATGCAATCACAAAGTCTTATGAGGAAAGGAATTTGTCTTTTATGGACGGATTTACAATAACCGCGCACACCGGCGCATTCTCCACTGCGGATAATTCGCTCGATTCCGTCAAGGCGGCGATAAAAAACAATGTTCAGGTGTTTGAGATTGATATTCGCCTGCGCCCGAGCGGAACGGTTGTTATGGGCCACGATATTATAGTCACAAATAACGACGGCGTTCAGCTCACCGAGGCGTTTGAATTGCTTAAACCGACAAATATCCGCCTCAATCTCGATATTAAAGAAACGAAAGCGCTAAAGCCGCTTTATGATTTGATTATTCAGTATTCGATGACCGACCGTGTCTTTTTGACCGGAATTGAGCAGTCACAGGTTGACGCAGTAAAGGCAAATTGCCCGAATATTGATTATTATATCAATTGCACACCGAGCAGAATCAGAATTTTTGACGACGATTATCAAAAAAAGCTGATTGCTATGCTCCAAAAAACAGGCGCAATCGGCGTAAATTGCAAATACACCTATGCATCACGCACACTTTCAAATCTTCTCCACAAAAACGGTTACAAGCTTTCGGTTTGGACAGTTGATACCGAGCACCAAATAAAGCGCGCTCTTATCAACAAGCCGGATAATATCACTACCCACAACCCCGATATGATACAGGATGTAATAGATAATTGGGGCAAATAAAAATATGCCAATACGCAAGTATTGGCATATTTTTTTATTTCGACCTCTAAATCCATTACCCTTATATTAATACTTTATCAGATTATACAATATCCAATCAACAATAAAAGTCTCATGTCAAAATTTATACAATGTCGGCGAAAAGTCATTTTTGCGACAAGTGTATATGTTTGTATGATTACTTTTTTATACTGATGCTTTACAATTAGTAAAAACGAATTATACAAATAGTTTTTGATGAGGTGATGATTATGTCAAAATCAAAAAAGAAAAAAGCCTTTTCAATCGGAAAGGCGGCTGTCATAATCGGTGTTCTTGTAATTCCGCTTTTATACAGCTACTTTTATCTTGAAGCCTTTTGGGACCCTTATGCTCGGCTCGACAGTGTGCCGGTTGCAGTGGTCAATCTCGATAAAGGCGCAACCATTAACGGCAAAACACGAAATGTCGGCGAAGAAATTTGCGATAATCTCAAAGAGGACGGCTCACTCAAATTCGATTTTACCGATGCCGACACGGCAAAGGACGGCGTATTAAATCAAAAATATTACGCGTCAATCACAATACCGACTGATTTTTCGAGTAATATTTCAACCGCATCTGAAAATACCGAAAAATTGCACTCAAAAATAATTTATTCGGCAAACCAAAAGAAGAATTATCTTGCCGCGCAAATACTTGAAAACGCAATGCCAACTATCAAAGATAACGTAAATTCAAGTATCGACAAGGAAATTATTCAAACTCTTTCGGATAAATTAAACAGCGTGCCCGACCAAATGGGCGAGCTGCAGGATGGTTTGAATCAGCTTTATGACGGCTCGTCAACACTTAAGGACGGAACAAAAAAACTTGATTCGGGTGCAACCGATTTGAAAGACGGCTCAAAAACTCTTTCAGACGGTGCCTCACAGGTTTCTGACGGCTCAACAAAGCTTGATTCGGGTATTTCAAGTCTTAAAAACGGCACGGATACCTTGAGTGCGGCGGCTCCGACATTGGCGCAGGGCGTCAGTGTTCTTAATCTCGGCGCATCAAAGCTCAGCAACGGCGCCGCATCGCTTAAATCGGGTGTCAGCGAATATACATCAAATGTATCAAAGGCAAGCGCAGGTTCGGTAACCGTTCAACAGGGCATTTTGGCTTACACAACAAACGCAGCGACTGCATCGCAGGGTGCAAGCGACCTTTACAAGGGTGTAAAAAAGGTCAGCGGCGGTGTTGATTTAATTACATCAAATGTTAAAGAGTCTATCTCAAAGCTTAATGACACAGCATCTGAGAAAAAGCTTAAGCAGCTTGAAAGCGGCTCAGCGAAAGTATCAGACGGACTTAAAAATCTTGATTCGGCATATGATACAAGTATGGCAGACATTAAGCAGGCACTTATCGCATACGGTAAAACCGGTAACGAGCAATACCTTGCGGCTGCAGAAAAGGGAATTGATACAATTTCTAAAAATATTACCGCTCTTTCAAGCGGCGCAGGCGAAGTCAACGACGGTGTAACTCTTGTTACAGGAGGCTTGCGCACGGTTAAATCAGAAACACAAACGCTTTATGCAGGATTACAACAGGCTCAGGCAGGCTTCGGCACAGAAAAGAAAAAGGACACCGTTCTTTACGGCGCATATAATCTTTCGGCAGGATTGTCTGTTTTGACATCAAATAATGACACACTCAACACAGGCGCTGCAACACTTTCGGCAGGTTTGGGACAGCTTGCGGCGAACAATAACGCACTCAATTCCGGCGCATCACAGGTTGCAGACGGAGCATCACAGCTCAGCGCAGGCACCAATACGCTTAATGCAAATGTTCCGACATTGATGTCTGGTATCGGACAGCTTGCAAACGGCGCAACACAGCTTAAAACAGGCTCAACCGCATTAACCTCGGGAGCATCGCAGGTTGCCGGAGGCGCAGTTGATTTGTTCAACGGTATTGTTACTCTCAAAAACGGCACCTCATCACTTGATTCGGGCGCAGAAGAACTTAAAGACGGCGTTAAAACCGCAAAAGACGGCGTGGATGACTCCGTTGCAGATACAAACGAGCAGCTTAAAGCTCTCGACGGACTTGCCGATTATGTAGGCGATGAACCGGTTACAACCGAAACAGAGTATGTTCAGCCGGTTGAAAACTACGGCTCGGCATTTGCTCCGTACTTTATGTGTCTTTCACTTTGGGTTGGCGGATTAATGATTTTCTTCGGTATTTATCTTGACTATAAGAGAAAAATTCCGTCACTTTCAAAGGACAGCAAGTACCCTGTTCGCCGCGGTCTTGCATTCATCGGAATCAGTGCCGCTCAGGGCATAGCTCTTGCATTGATTATCAAGTTTGCACTCGGAATTGTTGTTAATAACTTTGCGCTTTTGATTGCGTCGTGTATTCTTGTTTCGCTGACATTTATGGCGATAATTCAGTTCTTCCTGATGTTCACCGGTAATATAGGAAAATTTGTCGCACTCTTCTTGCTGATTCTTCAGCTTACATCGTGCGCAGGTACATTCCCGATTGAAACACAATCAAGCTTCTTTATCGTCATCAATAAATTCCTCCCGATGACATATTCAACACAGCTCTTTAAAGAGGCTATCAGCGGCACGGCAGGCAGTTGGGCAGGCAAAAACGCACTTGTTCTTATTGCATTCCTCGCAGTATTTGTAATAATTACCGCAATCGGAATGGTAATCGAAAAGAAAAAGTCACAATCCGCTCCTCAGTCGATTGAGGCATAAACAACAACAGCAAAAAGATGTGCCCCTTGCGGAGCACATCTTTTTTGTTGTTTTATAGGTGAAAAAATAAAAGTGCTCAGTGCAAGGCGAAAGCATTGGCGTAAAAATAACCTACGAGCATAACGGATACGGTTTGTCAAGATAGTTTCCAATCGCATATTTTGTTTGATTATTTGCTTTATATGTACTATGATATACAGTGACGGCATATTCAAAGGCGATAAAATGAAAACTTTGATTATTCAAAAGTAAAAATACGGGTTGGAGGTACGAAAATGATAAACAGGTTACATTTGGCAATGATAGATTTATACGGCGCAGATGCAAAAAGGATACAGCATTTTTGCAAGGTGCACAGCTATGCAAAACTGATAGCCGAGGCGGAAAAGGTTGATGAAAAAACTTTATTTATAATTGAGGCGGCGGCGCTCACACATGATATAGGAATTCATTTTTGTGAGGAAAAATATGGCAACTGCGACGGAAAACTGCAGGAAAAGGAAGGCCCTGCAATAGCTAAAAACCTGCTTAAAAAATTGAAATTTGATGATAAAGTGTCCGAGAGAGTGCAATTTTTGATAGCGCATCACCACACATATGATAATATAGACAAAATTGATTGGCAAATTCTTGTTGAAGCGGATTTTCTTGTTAATATGTTTGAAAACGGCGTTTCAAAATCAGCTGTTCAAAATGCAT
>ERZ1034998.1446-NODE-1446-length-13921-cov-63.535627_pt1 | contig 13921 bp, 30 predicted proteins | sample MGYA00520621_ERZ1034998 | MGnify/ENA primary metagenome ERZ1034998 (study PRJEB33766, sample SAMN09781748) | gut metagenome | biome: gut microbiome | host: Homo sapiens | place: Madagascar | study: EMG produced TPA metagenomics assembly of the PRJNA485056 data...
TGGTTTTGTTATTTATATTTAAAACTTAAGGGTTAGGCAAACCGGAGTTGTCCGGTCTGCTCTGATTCTATTTTCATATTTGGCATACGTTCCGCCACACACAGTTCCGGCAAATTTGCTCTGACAAGTGCTGCCGGTATCGGTGGACATACTGCATTGCCGCATCTTCTCACCTGCTCGCTTCTCGGATATATTTTCCCGGTGTAATCATGGTCAATTATGTAATCATCCGGGAATCCCTGGCATCCATACAACTCTCTTGGCTCCAACATTCGAAGTCCGATATCTACAATCTGATAATCCACCCCCTCTATTGTCACCAATCCAAATCTGTCCTTAGTTGTCACGGTATCAAGTGGTTTTTCAATATCTTGTCCGGTCGCATCTCCATAATATTTAATCAAAAATGCCCTAACCTCCCCGAAGTGACCACCCCCTGCATTTGCTGTTACCGTTCCCAGTGGCTCCCGTATGTCTTGTCCTATACCAGTTTTATAAAACTTGCTCAGAAATGATGTGACAAGTCCATAACGATTTGAACTGTCAACTGTCATTATCGGGTCTTTAATTGTCTGCCCTCTGACTTCTCCCTGTGCTGTTTCGGAATGGTACTGTATAAGCGTTGGAACCACTAACCGATTATGGTCTACAGTGGTAATTGTATCTATAGGCTCATTTACGTTACTTCCACTTCCTTGGTAGTTTCCACCATATGCCTTATCAATAATTGGTGTAAGTATAGGCTCCACTATACCAAAACCATGCTTCCCAGTAATCGTCCCCAGCGGTCTATTTAAGCTATTACAATAATCATATTTTGCACCGCTGTGATTCACTTGCACTACAAACGGCTCTGCATTATCTATAACAAACTTCTTAAGTCCTCTGGCAATCCTCTCCATTGTCTTTGGTGCAAGCGGTCTGACAGCTCGAATGCCATATTTTTCCTTAATCTCTTCTGAAGTATCAAAGATACTTGGACACGGTTTACTAAAATCAATCTGTGTATAAGCCCCAACATAAGGCTTTAATAATCCGGCTTTTACTTCTTCACTATCTGCTGGTCCATGTGTTGGCTCTGGCCATACAATCGGCTTACCGTCACACCGGGCAATCATGAAAAATCTCTTTCGCATGGTTGGTGCTCCATAATCAGCTGCCACCAGTTCCCTGAAATCCACTTCATATCCTAAATTCAAAAGCTGCCGAACAAACTTTTCGAATGTCTTTCCCTGCTTGCTCTTAATTGGATGATGCCGCCTGTTCAATGGTCCCCATGTTTTAAATTCTTCCACATTCTCCAGCATAATTACTCTTGGTCGAACTAATCCCGCCCACCGGCAAGCTACCCATGCCAGTCCTCTGATTTTCTTATCCTTGGGTTTACCACCTTTCGCTTTGCTAAAGTGTTTGCAGTCCGGCGAAAACCAGGCAAGCGCCACCGGATGACCACCACAAGCCCTTACTGGGTTTACTGCCCACACATTCTCGCAATAGTGCTTTGTATTCGGGTGATTCGCCTTATGCATCTTAATAGCTTCTGGGTCGTGATTTATTGCAATATCCACGCTATAGCCGGTTGCCAATTCTATGCCAGTAGATGCACCGCCACCGCCGGCGAAGTTGTCAACTATCAATTCTCCGTGTATCATGGCATCACCTCTGGGAAGTCCTCTATCTGCATCTGCCCTTCCAAATTGTCTGCATCCTGCTCGCCATCTTCACAGGCTCTTCTTTCTTCCTCTGTCATATTTCTCTCATTTTTAACATCAATTACTAATGCCGGAAATTTGAATTCTTCATCAGACATTAGCAGAACCATCTTTGGTTCATATACTTTTCTTTTCCGTGAATTTGCACAAACAATACTTACTGGTGCATCATCCGGAAAGCTGTTTACATATTCTTTTAATTCACTATTCTTCATTTTTTCAAAGGAACCCGATATATCGTTACCCCGGCCGGAGGTTCGGCTCCTTTCTATTGTTGTTTTTCTTCGACTGTGCTAAAATATTGTCGAAAGGTGGTGCTTTTATGGTAATTTCATGTAAATCTGAATCTCTTGAATCTGCGAAATATAGCGACAAAACAATAAAAATAGATACTGTCGCAACCTGCCCTATGTGCAAAACTTCTATCAAGCCAATACAATTACACTCTGTTTTTAAAATCAAAGGTTCTACTATATATGTTGAAAACTTTCATTTTTGCCCAAGCTGTGATCATTCTTTTATTTCTCGCTACGAGGGACCAGTAGACGGCGTTGGCAAACAACTCGGTCCTCTTTCATTAAAATCATGCGAGCCAAAACAATTTAAAAAACAGACATTCAATCAAAATCTAAATGAATTATCACCTCAATTTGTTAAAATATATAATCAAGCTCTTGCTGCAGAGGTATCTGATCTTGATGAGATTGCAGGTCTTGGTTATCGAAAAGCACTAGAATTTCTTGTGAAGGATTTTGCAATTCATGAGCATTCAGATTCTGAAGGAAAAATAAAATCCATGCCATTAGCTGCTTGCATTAAAGAATACATAGATGCTCCAAATATAAAAACACTTGCAACGAGATCTGCCTGGATAGGCAACGATGAAGCGCACTATATCCGCAAGCAGGAAGATCGTGATGTAACCGACATGAAATCCTTTATCCAAGCAACTGTTTACTTCATCAGCATGATTCTTATCACAGAAGATGCGGCAACTATGGAGCCAAAATAGATCCTTCTACCGCCTTTGCCTCGTGTTCAATCGCAGAAAGACAAAGTTGTGTATCCATTTCAGCAAGAAAATTTCCTTCAAGATCCCAGTACTGAACAACATCACGTACTGGGTCTTTTTCTGTTCCAAGTCCTCTTTTTGCTTTTGTCTCAATTACCTGAATTACTTTTGCACTTTTAGTTCCATCTGGTCTAATCATTTTTTCTCTCCTTTACATAAAATCTTCTAAGTTCATCTGCCCGTCTACATTGGTAGCAGCTTCTTTTTCCTGTGCCATCCGCTCTTTCTTGTACTCATTGTATTTCTTTCTGTATTCATAGCTTTTTCCAAAAATATTCCATGCGGCTTTAACTACGTTTGGCTCATGTGGACGAATCAACTCCAAATCATCAACTGCCTTGTACGAGATTGGGCAACCACAACATCCGGTACGAGTCAATCCGTATACTTCATACGCATCCGAATACCGTACACCATAATATTCTTTGTACCATTCTTTATCTTTGTCACTCACATAATACAATGGTCGTAATCGGTATTGCCCGCTTGAAGTTTCCGTAAAGCACAGTGCTGTGTTATCTTTCCTTGGAACCGACCTCATACCACCTTCATCTCTGCGCTCTCCGGTAATGACCATCTCGTAATCCTTTTGTACCTTATGTGCAACATTTTTCTTGCAATGTACGCAGCAATCTGCGCTTATCCGGAAGTCCGGTGGATATTCTTCTATAAAATCCCTCATATACTTCGATGAATTAATAACCAACTGGATATTTGGTCTTGGCTCACCAGCGGAGTTGCAGCAACAAAGGAAATTGATTGTTCCCTCACAATTCGGGTATCTCTGCCGCAATTCTTCTCGCTTTGCTTGTTTATCCTCTGCCTGATCATATTCCTGTGCAATCGATAATGGCACTTTCTTCTTTTGCCATCCAGATAATCCCGCCGACATAATCTTTGATACAAACGGCACGCCGTATTTTCTTGTCGCCTGCACGATATTTGTCTTTGGTCGGCATTCTTCAATTTCCACATTGTACTTTTCCATTGTATTCTTGACATGGTCCTTTGTAGCTTTCATTTCCAAACCGGTATTAAAAAATACATATTTGATTGGTGGCAGATTAAAAATATTTCTAGTTCTCTCAATCAGGTCGAGCAGAATATCACTGTCAGCTCCACCCGAATATGAACATATAGCATTCGGATGTTCTCTTAATCTTTTTGCTATAATACTCTGTATTGCATTAAATTTTGCAGGTGCATCAAAGTCTGCATAATCCGGTCTGTCCGTATACACCCGACTTCTAAATTCTTCTTTCATTTTCAATTGGAGTAAAGAGCTCTTTTACGCTGGCCAGCAAACCTCTCACTCCTTTCGATTTATTTTAAAATTTCATCTAAGCAGGCATTCCAGCCTTTATCAAATCTTCCATTATCACAATAATCAGGATGATTTGCTTTCTCCGGCAGTTCCCGAAGCGGACACCAATCTGGTCTCTCTGCTTTTGCTGGTAAGCTCTCTTCTGCTGCTCTGCAAAATATTCCACTCAAACTCATGTACATAGCGTAGCAATCGTTGCAATAATCCGGCATATCATCCATAATCAATACTGCTTTAGCCATACCTAACATCGCTCCTTCCTTATACTGCGCAATTCTGCTTTCACCTGTGATACCAAAGGATTTTCCTTGACTTTATCTTTTTCCTGCTGATATATTCGTGCTTCTTCTTTTTTCTCTGGTAGTTCCCGTAGCGGGCACTTTTTATGCCGTTTCTCAGTAAAAGTATTCTGTGACAGCCTTGATGCTCCATTATTGAGTACATTCATAAGCTGGCATTTCTTAATGCCTTGAAACTCATACAGGAATTTACACATACTGCACGATTCCGGCATATCCATAACCAAAATTGCTTTAGGCATATCTCAACTCCTATCTACGGCTCTAATCCGTCTTATTGAGACGATAAAACTTGTCTACAGTATCAAAAATTGCGTTTCTTGCATCTTCAAAGCCTTTCACATACGCTTTCATTTCTGCGAGGTTCATTGGTTCCTCCGGCTGTATTATCGTTTCATCTAAGTTGTTAAAAAGTCCATCTTTTTCTTCTTTTGTCACTCTACTCCACCGCCTTTCACAATTTCGATTGCACCTTTGTAAGCCCATCTTGCACCTTTTCCCGTAAGTGAATCTTCCGTGTCTGATATGCAATCTTCCAACTGCTTCACAACCTTGTTCGGGTCGTAGGCGGTCGGCTGTTTATCAATAACAGAAGCAATGCGTAAAAAATCTAAGCAATCCATGTCTTCGTTCTTTGAAATTGCTTTTTCTAAATCCGCTTTTAATTTATCCGCATCAATCAGCTGCATTTACTTCACCCCCCTTCATAAGCTCTATTGCACGACGCATAATTTCATCCGGGTCATCATTTACCCTTCTGTTCCACTGTTCAATTGCTTCTTCTTCTGTTTCTCTCCATCTTTCTACCATTCCGCTGCAAACTGAACATTCTGCCAACCACTCATTTTTTGAATAATTCAACATCTGTGCTTTTGCTCCACAGAATGGACACGGCTTAAGCTCCTTTTTTACTTCTGCCATTGTTCTTCACTCTCCTTCCTGCACAGGTATTCCAGTACCTGCATCCTCTATCACATTTTTTGCCTTTCTCGTATTTACACATTGCCAACCTTCTTTCCATACCGGGCATTCATTGTCCGCCATTCCCGAAGCATCTGAGGTGTGAATCTTGATAATGACCGGTCATAATAGCTGCTCTCAGATTCTTCTCCAACATATCTCTGAAATGTGTAACTGCCTTTATATTTCAGTTGCCGGCGAATGTATTCTGTTAAATTTTGCTTTCTGAATCCAAGCTGATTACAGATTTCCTTACTGGTGACTTTCTCCATTACCAGCTCGCCATCTTTGAATACGTTGTAATAATATTTCAAAACCTACTCCTTTCCAGCCGCCAGCAGCTTCCCTTCAAGCTCTCTGTAATCATACGAACGTTGTTCGAAGTTCGTGAACTTATTCCCCTTGGTATTATTGGGTTCGGCGGCTGCATCCTTCCTCCCCCAGTTACGAACTGCGGCTTTCCAATCTTTCATTTTGTTCTTCCCTACCATCCAACCCTTTGAAGAATAGAAATCAACAAAACGCTCTGCATCAACAGTGGTGATTCCTTTCTCTTTGCAGTAATCTGCTACATCTTGTGTGGTAGGGGGCACGAAGTGCCTTTTCTCTATACTCTCTTTTAATTCATTAACATTATCATTATCATATTCATTATCATTATCAGGTTTTTTTGCTTTCGTTTGCTTTTCCGAAAAACCATTTGCTTTTTTTGCTTTTTCAGATAAACCATTTGCTTTCGTGGATGGTCTGCCACCTAACTTCCCGGATTCTCTGCGTTTTTCAACAGTTGCCTGGTACTTTTCACTGTCTCTGTCCATCTGTACTTTTATGAAGCTGAATGCCATCCGTGTCATACCGTCCATGTCTGGAAGTGGCTCACCAGATGCATAATTCATGATGGCAGTGAGCAGCAATCCACGCTGTTCCATTGTTAGAAGGTTGATATGCTCTGCGTAAGTGGTATACATGACAAAGCTGTTTTTATCCATCACTACCACCGCCCATACAATCAAATATACTTATCTGGTTTTTCTCCACTTCATTCTGGCTCCTGGCATATTTCTTTATCTCAGACAGTTTCTTTCGAATCCTCACCGTTCTGTGATTCTCCTGTGCCAGATACAACCTCACAAGATGCATTTCATCTGCTGCCGGCTGAAAATATCCTTTGCCATCCTGCATATTAAGAATGGGATGCTCACTGGTACATTCCTTTTCTATCATTTCTCTGACCGTTCTATCTGATAATCCGGTCATTGTAGTAAGATACTGCCTTGTGACTGCATTCTTGTGCCCTACCGGGATGTAATCAATCACATTCAAAATCATCACCTGCCCTTGTTATCTCTACTTCCGTTCTGGGATTCCATTTATCATAAGATACCCTGCTGCCATCCGTAGACTGAATGATTTTAAAATTATCATCTTCCAGCACACCATATTTCACCAAAATGTCATGCAATGCTTCATGTAAATTGGTAAGGTCAACCTTCCGTTTGGTCTGCATATAAAAGACTGCTTTCACATTAACCGGATAATCTATTGGTGCTGCCACCTTTGGCATAAACGGCTTGCAAGCCTTTTCATATTTCTTATACGCTGCAGATGGAATAATAAATGGTCTGCCGTTCTTTCCGGGAACAATCTGCTGGCTGTTCTTCTTTGTAATTGGTTTTAATTTAATTGTGAATTCCACTGTCACTCCTTTCCCCTCCCACTGATGCCAGCAGGAGGTAAAGCCTTCGCTCTCAATAAGTAACAAATTTGTGATATGTAATAAAAATGTCAGTAAATCGGTTTCTTTTGCATTTCTGCGGGTGTTTCAACCCTATAGGTAGGATTTTCCAAAAATGCTGATAAAATCCTCTCTTGAGCCATATGTATGCTCAAATACATCCTGTGCCAATCTCTTATAGGCAAGGTCTGTATTCCGGCACAGATGCGGTCCTCTATTTCCTTCATGGTGTTCATAACACAATGGAAGAATCATATTGTATTTAATAGAATTCTCCCTGTTCTTTCCAAAGAAAACCTCATGCTTATGTGGATGTGGTTTTCCACACTCATAGCAATAATCCAGCGAATCTACTAAGATGCTTTTCCGTTTGTCTGCCATAATGCCTTTAACCTCTCTATCTCTTCCGGTGTTTCTGTCTGTATTCCCAGTTCTTTTGCTTCGGATACCACTCCATCTATGAATACCGACATTTCCTTGGTGTCATACTCACTGGACCCTTTTATCATGGCATAAGCGGTAAATGTACCATTATCCCTTATCTTTTCCCAGTGACCTTCTATCCGGCTCATGTCCACAGTGCTTTTTACTGTAATGGTTATGTATCCGGCTTCATCTTCATAAAGCACACCATATCGTCTTAGCATTTCCTCATAGACTTCTTCCTTACTGGTATTCAGTACTGCTGCAATCTTACTCATAAGGACCCATGCATAAGCATTGGCATCAAGGCTTCTCTTCTGGCGGTATTTCACCGCTTTAATTGATAACTTGTCCAAATCCTTAATACTGTCGTAATGCTCTTTAATTGCTGCATCCTCATTTACTTCAAAGGTAATTTTGAACTTCCCGGAATCACCGTAATCCTTTACAACACCAACTGCTCGACCAGTGAACTCCATTATTCTTCACCATACTTTTCTTTAATTGCTATAAGCATATTTGCTACGTCATTAGCTGATAAAGACTCCCATGTTTTCCCATTATTTTTTATCCAGTAGTCAAGGTTCAGTTTATGTTTCAGTGCAATGTCTTTAAGAACCTTAATCTGCGCTGCGCTTGGTTTTTCTTCCTGCTCCGGGATAATATTATTAAATGGTTTCATTTCCTCTTTTAGCCACAGATTGAATCCCAAACCAGTATGTATTGCCACACATTTTACAAAAGACCTGCACATACTGTTCCATACTCTCTGCTGGCTCATAGAATTGTCTTTAACTGGATTAGAACCATTCATAACAGGAGACTGCATTTCATATTCGTTTTCATCAATTACAACTAAAATTCTGGTTTCATAACACTTGTTAGAATTTCCATTTTTATCAGTAAATGTCTGGTCTGTCATTCTTAAACTGCTGCCCGTCTTTTCATCCGGAATTGGAATCCAATAAACTTTTTCTGCACCATTCTCATGTAACAGGTCTATACATTTCGCCCAATTCAGATAAATCATGCCATCCCTTTCTTCGCAATATGGTGTCACATCTATTTTTCGCATTTCTTCATATGTTTTTAATGCCATCTTCTTAATCCTCCACAAATACAATCATTCCATCCAGACACCGGTCACATATCCGCTCACCGTTTATCTGGTGATAACTTTCATCTTGAATTCTTTCTCCGCAGCAATCACACATTGGTCTCTTCCGCAACCACGCTTCCTGTTCTGCGTCATGCTGTTCCCATAAATCATAATTGTCAGGCATCTTTCTTATCCCTTCTGTAATAGTGTCCAAAATAACTACCATCTGCCTTTGAATTGATAGAATATGTCACATTATCGTCTATCTTAATATCAGCATCATAAGAACCATCCGATTCTACACTTATCGATAATGACTTAGCAGCAAACTGTATTCTAAATACCTCTAAAGCCTCTGCTATACTATCTATTAACGCTAAATCTCTTTTCTCTACATTTCCGTTACGCATTTACTAGCTCCTTTCTGAAATCCATTACAAACTGACCAGATACATCAATTCGTAATGCCTGCTTAAAATAGCTTTCCTGTTTTTCTGTTTCTTCCCGGCAGTCATCACACACACCGCCAACCAGTTCCCCGGCATCTACATTTGCCTTACACTTCTTACAGGTATACATAAGACCACCTTTCTTTACTTCTCGTTAAATTTGTGCTACAATGCACGAAATGGATATTTTATATCCCCTTTTCGAAGGATGATGCGAACTCGCCAAAGTTTTTAGTGCATCATCCTTTTTTAATGTAACAATCATCTTTACTCTCCTTGCAGGTCTGCTTGTCCACGTTATAACCAATCCATATCAGCAATGTTCCAATTACTCCCACTGCTCCACAAATAACCGGATTTGTATCATAGGAACTGAATCCTAATATCATTCCAACAAAGCCTATTCCTGCAATTATGTCTCCAAGATACTTCACACTACCTTCCTACTCCTTTCTGTGCTTTTATTTCCCTCTGCCGCCAGATCTCAAATAATTCAGTATCGAATAAAATAGGACTGTTTCTTGCGGTGGGATTCATCTTTGAAGCAAAATTATTTGCTTTACTCCGATATGCCCTGTCCAAATACTCTCTGGGAAATCCCATCTTTATGAGTTCAGACCTCGACATGATTGGCTTTGAATACTTCATTTTTCCCCTTTCTCTTTTTTGATATGTGAATTATATTCACTTGTTAAGGTAAAAAAATATCATCTCTTTCTTTTCTTGTGAGACGAAGAACCCTTGTTAAAGAGACTATTTCTGAAGCATAAAAGTTACCACTCTTCATTCTATTATAAAGAGTTTCTCTTAAAATGCCTGATTTATCTGCTATTGCAGATACAGTCATACCAGAATCACTTATTTTTTTCTTAAGCAGTTCTACATTTGCCACTTTTAAATCACTTCCTTTCCGTGAACCAAATTCACTATATCATCAGTGTGAATTAATGTCAACACTTTTTAATAAATTTGTTGAATTATTTTACACATAGTGCTATTATATATCTACAAGATAGAAGGAGGCTTCGCTTATGATTAATCTTTACCATAATATTAAGAACAGAAGACTTGAATTAAAAATGTCTCAAGATACATTAGCAGAATTAACTGGATATAAGGACCGTTCTTCAATTGCAAAGATTGAAAAAGGTGAAGTTGATATTTCAGAATCTAAAATAAGAGAATTTGCCAAGGCTTTAAAAATATCTCCACAAGAATTAATGGGATGGGATGAACCAGAACCACAGCTGCAAACAATTGCAGCCCACTTTGATGGTGATGAATACACAGATGAAGAATTGGACGAAATAAGCAAATTTGCAGCCTTTGTAAAATCCAAAAGAAAATAAGTCCATTTTATGGGACACATTCATGTTTATAATGAGATGGAAGGGAGTGATAACATGACAAAATACGAAGAAATTCTTGACCAAGCACATAATAATAATGTGCCGGTATATGAGAATTACAATTTTTCTAATAGAATAAAGGGACTTTACTGTGATGGATCTATTGCCCTTAATCAGAATCTGGATACCAGTACAGAAAAGGCTTGTGTCCTTGCAGAAGAACTGGGACACCATGACACTGCAGTCGGTAATATTATTGACCAGTCAACCGTTGAGAACCGCAAACAGGAAATGCGTGGCAGGCTGATTGCCTATAATAAAATGGTTGGTCTCAGGGGACTTGTAGAAGCCTACAACCACCACTGTTGCAATTTAGAAGATACCGCTGAATATCTGGAAGTTACTCCAGAATTTTTGCAGGAAACTATAGATTGCTACCGCAGTAAATACGGTATATGCACTACCGTTGATAACTACGCTATTATTTTTGAGCCAAATCTGGCTATCTTAAAATTAATATAGGGGGATATAATACTATGACGATTAAAGAAGCAATAAAAGAAAGTGGCACATATAATCCATTGATTGGCTTATCCATTAAGGAAGCAGAGCGACAGTTACATAACAATGAATCTGTATTATTTGCTATGAATGCCAACGTAACCTTATCACCAGTTTCCAATTCCTTAAATACTAATAATCTAAATATAAAAGGAAAACTTAATGGTGTATTTGTTATAACGAATGAACGGGTCTATTTTAGCAATAACTCCCTCGGTACAACACAACACAAATCGATTCAATTATCAGACATTCAATCTGTTGATGACAAAGCTAACTTTTTAGGATTAGGAGTCATTAGAATAAAAGGCATTACAGAGGAATTTGTAATTGATGTAGCGAAAAAACTGTTACCTACTATCAAAGACTGCTTAAATGAAGCAATAAAAAACCAAAGCCAGTCTTCCTCATCAAATGAATCATCTGGTGACTATATCCACCAGATTGAACAACTTTCTAACTTGCTGAACCAAGGCATCATTTCACAGGAAGAGTTTGACTTTAAGAAAAAACAGTTATTGGGAATGTAAATTATATAGAGGTAGATTACATAAATATGTTTTTTGATAAACTAATAAATGTGTTTAAAATTGATAAAACGGATAGTAATAAGAATGCATATACTTATAGAGATCAATCTTATTTAAGCAATTTTTCACTATCTGATATACAACAATATAATGGAATGCCTTTTTATATAGACCATAGCTTATTAATGTATGTAACTCATGTATATATTCCATTTTCAAAGCAGAATGAATCTATATGTCTTGAACATATAAAACAATTAAATGCATTAATATTTCCATTGAAAAAATACACGCAAAATACTTTTATTCCAGAAACTTTTTGGTGTAAGGAAAATCCCAATCCATTCCTTGACGATTATCCATCACAAATAAGATTTGCACCTTTTACCCCAAGCGGAAGGCAATCTAAATACCCAGTTTCTGCATTTATTTCTAATATGACAGAACTTTATGGGAATTATGGTATTCAACAAATTTTTTATAAGTGTAATGGGAAAATAGGAAAAGCTGATTTATCCTATTCCCAAAATGAAAAAACTGGATTTAGAATACAAATCCGAGAAAAAGCCGGTGCATTATATGTTAGACGTATAGATAAAGTGTATAAAGTAAGAGAGTCAAACTCTCCTGTTCCATATTTAAAGACAGAAATTCAATATATTTTAGACTAAAACAATGGAAAACAAAAACCGCCCTACTCTTTCAAGCAAGGCGGCATGCTTCCGAATAATACGAAAGCCCTGAACAAGCATATTGTATCATTCGGAGCAGCCAAATGCAAGCGGAACACCGTTTCCAAGCTGGCTGTTATTTTTATACCCATTTTTAAGGAGATGATACTATGGCAACTAAGTACACTCGTCAAAAGGACGGACGATTTCAAGCAAAGGTATGGACTGGTACTTATACTAAAACCGGTGCGAAAAAATATATTTCTATCTACTCCGCCAAGTCCAGTAAAGACCTAGAAAGAAAAGTAAATCTATTCAAGCAGGAATTGGATGCCGGAATGTCTGCTATTAGTACTGACATGACGTTTTATGACTATGCTTTATCATGGTTGAATACTTATAAAAAAGTCAGAGAACGTGGAACACAGATTATGTATGAGAATATAATAAATACACATCTATTCACTTTATCATGTGTACACTTATCGGACATCCGCCGGACACATTTACAGCTTGTTATAAATAATAATATTGAAAAGGCTCGCACCTGCCAGCAGATCTATGTAACCTTCAAACAGATTATTAAATCTGCAATATCTGACAAACTGCTTCCGGTTACTGCTCTGGATAATATATGTGGAAATATAGAGTTGCCCAAATATGTAGCAAAAGAAAAAAGGGGATTGACTGATATAGAAAAAGATGCATTAAAAAAAGCTGATTTTTCACCAAGAGAAAAGGCTTTTGTATATATTGCATACGGCTGTGGATTACGAAGAGGTGAAATTCTTGCCCTTACCATATTTGATATATCCCTAGAACGTAATGAATTGACCGTAAACAAGGCTTTAGCCTTTGATGGCAATAATCCCCTTACATTAAGGGTACAAAATCCGTAAATGGCAATCGTATAGTTCCAATACCACCATTTTTAAATGAATTTATTTCAGAATACATAAAGACCTTGCCAGGAACCAATCTCTTCTATTCTGCCAATAATGAATATATGACTGCTTCTGCTTATAATAAGATGTGGTCTAATATTATTTCCAAAATGAATGTTGCTGCCGGTGGGTCAAATAAGATTAAAATAATAACCGGACTGACCGCACATATCTTTCGGCATAATTACTGTGCAAACTTATGTTATCAGATGCCAAATATCAGTATTAAAAGAATTGCACAATTATTAGGTGATTCTGAGAAAATGGTTTTAGAGGTTTATAATCATGTTTTGGAACAGAAAGAAAACGTGCAGGAAGTAGTAAAAAATGCAATTAATTTTTGAAGATGAAATGAAGATGAAGGGGTTTAAAAATGCCCTTGAAGATGGGGTGAAGATGAATATTTCAGCTTACTTGGCACTACTTCCAACTACTAACAAAAATAGCGGAAACACTGTATTTATCAGCATTTCCGCTATTTTCAACTACTGAGACATCGGGGATTCGAACCCCGGACAACTTGATTAAAAGTCAAGTGCTCTACCAACTGAGCTAATATCCCATACATATTTAGTTCGATAAGTGCTCATTCTGAATCCTTTTAGAATTCTTCGAGATACATAGCAGCTTAACTGGGCTAGTTGGATTCGAACCAACGTATGCAGCAGTCAAAGTGCTGTGCCTTACCGCTTGGCGATAGCCCATCAATTTTACAAAAGATGCTCTAACCATCGCATCAAGGTGGATACAGGGATTCGAACCCTGGGCCTCCAGAGCCACAATCTGGCGCGCT
>ERZ1034998.1452-NODE-1452-length-13905-cov-14.996606_pt1 | contig 13905 bp, 13 predicted proteins | sample MGYA00520621_ERZ1034998 | MGnify/ENA primary metagenome ERZ1034998 (study PRJEB33766, sample SAMN09781748) | gut metagenome | biome: gut microbiome | host: Homo sapiens | place: Madagascar | study: EMG produced TPA metagenomics assembly of the PRJNA485056 data...
AGCTGAATTACTTAAGAGATCGTGTTGGTAAGAAGGCAAAGGTTAAGGAATTAGTAAAATAATTGTATTGACCGGTGAGGGCAGCTGTTTTAAGACAGCTGCCTTTTATATTTGAAAAAACACCCCGGATATGGTACACTGTGACATGTAAACCTGGATAGTAAGATAGGGCATAACATTGAGAAATAAAGGATTAAGTTTTTACAAAAAAAAGAAAAAGATCAGCCAGGCACTTTTGCGGGAGATATTCAGTTGGATCTTCGGTATTGCGTTGTCGGTGTTTCTTGCCGGAGTTATGGTGATCTTCCTCGGAAGATCGGCAAGAGTGGTGGGTATGTCCATGGAACCGACACTGGAGAACGGACAGCAGATCTACATTGACCGTTTCACCTATATCCTGTCGTCCCCCAAGGCAGGAGATGTTGTGGCATTTCTACCCAATGGTAATGAGAATTCCCATTATTATATAAAGAGAGTTGTGGCAGGACCGGGGGATAAAGTCCGGATCGCAGACGGAACATTGTATGTGAACGGTCAGCAGAGTATCTGGGTCACAGAGAGGATACTGGATGCCGGTATTGCAGAAAATGAACTGATTCTTGGAAGTGGAGAATATTTCTGCATCGGAGATAATCCCAATAACAGTGAAGACAGCAGATCAGCCAATATCGGTCCGGTGGATGAGGATGATATCGTAGGCAAGGCATGGCTCCACCTAAAATCTTCTACAGAGGGTATGGGATTTATCAAATAAAGGAATGCAGGAATAAAGGAAAGAGGAAACGAATGAATTATCAGTGGTATCCCGGTCATATGACCAAAGCACGTCGTATGATGCAGGAAAATATTAAACTTATCGATCTGGTCATTGAACTGGTAGATGCCAGAATCCCCATCAGCAGCAGAAATCCCGACATTGATGAACTGGGAAAAGGAAAGTCCAGGATCATTTTATTGAACAAATCCGACCTGGCGGATCCTGTCTGGAATAAAAAGTGGGTGGAATATTTTGCCGCAAAGGGAATGGGAGTGCTGGAGATCAATTCCCGTACCGGAATGGGAATCAAATCCATTCAGGGACTGGTACAGGAAGTCTGTAAGGAAAAAATCGAACGTGACAGGAAGCGTGGAATCATAAATCGTCCGGTCCGTGCAATGGTCGTAGGAATTCCCAATGTAGGGAAATCCACTTTTATTAATTCCTTTGCAGGCAAAGCCTGTGCAAAGACCGGCAATAAGCCCGGCGTGACAAAAGGAAAACAGTGGATCCGTCTGAACAGGGGGCTGGAACTTTTGGATACTCCCGGTATCCTGTGGCCGAAGTTTGAGGACCAGCAGGTGGGAATGCGGCTGGCGTTCATCGGATCCATGAATGATGAGATATTAATTCCCGATGAACTGGCATGTGATCTCATCGGAGCTATCAAAGAGTTGTATCCGAAAGCACTGCAGGAACGCTATGCGGCAGATCCAGCGGGTAAACCCATAGAAATACTGGAAGCGGTGGCAGAAAGCCGTAAATGTTATTCGAAGGGAGAACAGCTGGACCTGGTAAAGGCATCCGGACTTCTGATCGATGATTTCCGCAGCGGTAAGCTGGGAAGAATGACACTGGAGAGGATAGATTCAGACAATGAATAAAGTAATGAAAGAATTTTTGAACACTGCCATTTACCTGCTTTGTGTTCTGGGTGCAGTATGGATTGTGATCACCTTCGTAGGACAGCGTACGGAAGTGGATGGAGCTTCTATGGAGAATACTCTTCATAATGGAGATAACCTGATTGTGGATAAGCTGAGTTATCGCTTCCATGATCCGGAGCGTTTTGACATTATTGTATTTCCGTTTCAATATCAGTCGAATACCTACTATATCAAACGTATCATCGGTCTGCCCGGGGAGACGGTACAGATCATGGAGGACGGCAGTATCTACATAAATGGTGAAAAACTGGAAGAGTCTTACGGACGGGAAGTGATCAAACCGGAGACCATCGGCAGGGCGGCAGACCCTATTGTACTGGGGGAGGACGAATATTTTGTCATGGGTGATAATCGTAACAACTCCAGTGACAGCCGGACAGATATGGTGGGCAATATCAGGAGAGAGGATATTATTGGAAAAGCCTGGCTGCGCATCTGGCCGATTTCCGATTTCGGAGTATTGAAACATCAGTGATCAGACGTCAGATGAGGGAAAACAAATGGAAAGTGCAGCAAAGATCAAAGAAATATTACAGGCAGCTTCTATAGAAAAGCTGCCTGAATTTATAGCAGAGCATGAGACGGATCCAAGAAGTGGTGTACAGAAGCTGGTGGCAAGTGCCCGGAAAAAGCTGGATGCCCTGGAAAAAGAAAAACAACGTATCGAAAAGCTGAAAAAATACGAGAGAGAATATGCGCAGTATTCTTATATCTGCGGGATCGACGAAGTGGGAAGAGGACCTTTGGCGGGACCGGTGGTGGCAGGCGCGGTGATATTGCCCAAGGACTGCCATATTTTGTATATTAATGATTCCAAACAATTATCCGAAAAAAAGAGAGAAGAGCTGTATGATGTGATCACACGGGAAGCTGTTGCCTGGGCAGTAGGCTATGCCTCTCCAAAACGAATTGATGAGATCAACATTTTACAGGCAACCTATGAGGCAATGCGGGAGGCAATCGGTAAGTTAACTCCGGCACCGGAGATTCTGTTAAATGATGCCGTGACGATTCCCGGAGTGAACATCAGACAGGTTCCCATAATTAAGGGCGATGCCAAGAGTATTTCCATTGGGGCAGCAAGCATTGTAGCGAAAGTGACCAGGGACCGGCTCATGGAACAGTACGCTGACGTATTTCCGGAGTATGATTTCGCTTCCAACAAGGGCTACGGCAGTGCAGCGCACATTGCGGCGTTGAAGGAATACGGACCGACACCGATTCACAGACACAGTTTTATTAAGAATTTCGGCTTTTAGGGGAAATGCCGGAGGAGACAAAAAATGAAGCTGACAGGGTGGTTTACGCAGGATAAAATTGCGGATAACAACAGAATACAGACATCGGACAGTGAGAATACGGAGCAGGCGAATCGTCAGATCCGTTCGCTGGTGCCGGGACAGACCCTGCGGGGAGAGATTGTCTCCAGGGAGGGCAGCAACGCACAGATCCGCCTGTTGCAGGATGTGCTGATCGATGCGAAGGTGGATGCGGATATCCGTCTGGATCTGGGGCAGAATATCACCTTTCAGGTAAAAAGCAATGGGCAGACGCTGAACTTAAGCCCACTGTTTACGAATATGGCAACAGAAGGAACAGTACGGAAGGCTTTGGATATGGCATCGCTTCCAACAAATGAAAATACGGTGGCAATGACAAAGCAGCTGATGGATGCGGGGCTTCCCATCGATAAAAATACGCTGCAGCAGATCTGGCATGAGAGCAATACTTTTCCGGATGCTGAGATTATGGATATTGTAAATCTTCACAGACTGGAACTGCCGGTGACGGAAGAAAATATTTCGCAGATGGCATCCTACCGGAATCTGACGCATCAGCTGACAGAAGGAATTGCGGATGCTTCCGAAGCACTGACGGCTACATTACAGGAGATGGTAGCAGGCGGGGATGTGGAGCAGGCTGCCGGGTTATACCAGGCAATTACAGACCTGCTTCTAACAGAAGGAGAAGTGTCCGGAGTAGCGGATACGGTGCAGGCAGAGAACACACAGACGTTACAGACCATTGTGGAAGAAAATCCGAAAGTACTGCAGCCGGAAGAGATATCCGCAGAGAATATGGGCAGGCTGTCAGATATCACAGTAAAAGCAGTGGATTCGGATGAGTCGGTGACGGCACAGCTACAGAATATACAGAAATTACTGAAGCAGGGACTGGATACAAAGGATGTGCATCTGTTGCATAGGGTATTACAGGACTCTAAAGTGATGGAACTGCCGGGAAAACTGCTACTGGACAGCTGGAGCTTACGACCGGAGGATGTGGAGTCTCCTAAGAAGGTGGAACAGTTGTACCAGAAGCTGGGGCGGCAGCTGAAGGGATTTGCTGATGCTTTGGGAGAGAACGGACAGAGTGGCTCCCAGGTATATCAGGCGGTGTCGAACTTAAGCCGGAATGTGGATTTCCTACAGCAGATCAATCAGACCTATGCGTATATTCAGCTGCCGCTGCATCTGCGGCAGGGAGAACATAAGACAGGGGAACTGTTTGTATACACAAACAAGAAAAATCTCGCCAAAAGAGACGGACAGGTCAGCGCGCTTCTGCACCTGGACATGGAGCATCTGGGACCGGTGGATGTCTATGTGGCAATGCAGGATGTGAAAGTAAGCACCAAATTCTACGTGCAGAATGATGCAATCCTGGATTATCTGGAATCAAATATGGATGTACTGACGCAGAGGCTGAAAAAGAGAGGCTACGACTGTAATTGCGAGACCACGCTGCGAACAGAGTTACAGCATACCGCCCAGGCTATGGCACCGCTTGTTAAGACAGAGAGTAGTGTTCCGATAGCGAGATACGCTTTTGACGTGAGAACATAACTCACCCATAGAGCGTCCGATTGACTGCTAGCTGGCAAATCGGACGTTCTATGAGGGGAGTAAACATACATGAGTATGTAGGACGATAGTCCGGAATACGAATGTATGTTGCGATTTCGAGAGTGCGAAGCACGGAGAAATCGTGTATGTTTAAAACTACCCAGGGGAGAAACAATGGACGACGAAAAAAAGAAGGTAAAACAGGCGATAGCACTGGAATACGACCCTTCCGATGATGCACCGCGAGTCGTAGCCAGCGGTAGGGGAATCCTGGCAGAGAAGATTATAGAGAAGGCACAGGAGAGCAGTGTCCCGATCCATCGGGATGATAAACTGGCAGACACACTGTCCCGACTGGATATCGGAGAAATGATCCCACCGGAATTATACGAGGTGGTGGCGGAGATCCTGGTATTTGTAGATGCGGTAGACCACCGCATGGTGAAGGAGAGCGTAGCAAACGGGGGAAAACAGAAAACTTGAATACCAGACAGACGGGGAATGTGTATGAGCAGATAGCGGCAGACTATCTGGAAAAGCAGGGAATGCGGATATTAGAGAGAAATTTTCGCAGAGGCAGGAATGGAGAGATCGACATTATCGGCAGAGACGGGAAATATCTTGTTTTCGTGGAAGTGAAATACCGTGCCGGAACAGAAAAAGGATCGGCACTGGAGGCTGTAACGCCGACAAAACAGAAAATGATCTGTGAAGTAGCGGATTATTATAGAATCCTGCATAAATATGATGAGAACACATGGGTGCGTTATGATGTCGTGGCGATACAGGGAGAACAGATCATCTGGGTTCCCAATGCTTTTTTACATCATTATCGCACAAGGAGATAGAGAATGTACCAGTTAATAAGATGTAATGGCGGGAACCCGGACGGTATACAGCAGAGAAAACAAGGAGAACTGGAATATCTGATATTCCCGACGTTAGAGGAGACCGGAGTTGTGGAGCATTTATTTACCACCAGAACCGGTGGTGTCAGCAGCGGAATCTACTCAACGATGAATTTAAGCTTTTCCAGAGGGGATGACCCGGAATGTGTCCGGGAAAATTACAGACGCATCGGCGAGGTGTTAGGAACCGATCCGGAACATATGGTGGCATCAAAACAGACCCATACCACCAATATCCGTCTGGTGACGGAAGCAGATTTGGGGAACGGTATTACCGGCCATTCCGCTTATGATGACGTGGATGGACTGGCAACGGATATTCCGGGAATTGCTTTGGTGACTTTTTATGCGGACTGCGTACCTTTATATTTTGTGGATCCGGTGAAGAAAGCTATTGGACTGGCACATTCCGGATGGAGGGGAACCGTGGCAGGAATGGGTGCCTGTATGGTACAATTTATGCGGGAACATTTTCACAGTGATCCTAAGGATCTGATTGCAACCATCGGACCGTCCATCTGTGTAGACTGCTATGAAGTGAGTGAGGAAGTGGCGGAACAATTCAGAGAGGGCTTTCCGGAGGATGTCTTACAGCCGGGGAAGGCAGAGGGAAAATATCAGCTGGATCTGTGGAAGGCAAATGAAAGTATTCTGTTAAAGGCAGGGATACTGCCCAAGCATCTGACAGTGACGGATGTCTGCACCTGTCATAATCCGGAATATTTATTTTCACACCGTGCCAGCCACGGACAAAGAGGGAATCTTGCAGCGTTTTTAATGCTGAAAAACAACTGTTGATAACGTTAGGTGGGAGCAAGCGTGCAGACGCAGAAACGAGGGAAGTATGGCAAACATTTTAGTGTGTGACGATGACAGAGAGATCGTAGATGCGATAGAGATTTATTTGAGTCAGGACGGTTATAAGATCTACAAAGCCTATGATGGGGAGCAGGCGCTTCAGATTCTGGACAAGGAAGATATCCACCTGCTGATCATGGATATTATGATGCCGAAGTTAGACGGAATCCGGGCAACATTAAAGATTCGGGAATACAGCAGTATCCCCATCATTATTTTATCCGCCAAATCAGAGGACACGGACAAGATTCTGGGATTGAATATCGGTGCAGATGATTATATCTGCAAACCCTTCAATCCGCTGGAGTTGGTGGCGAGAGTAAAGTCCAATCTGCGCAGATATACTTCACTGGGGAGCCTCACCGGGGAGAACAAGGCAATCTATCAGGTGGGAGGACTTATATTAAACGATGATACCAAGCAGGTGACAGTGGACGACGAACCGGTGAAAATGACTCCCATTGAGTACAATATTTTATTGCTTCTGATGAAGAATCAGGGACGGGTATTTTCTATCAATCAGATCTACGAAAGTATTTGGAATGAGGATGCTATCGGAGCGGACAATACGGTAGCTGTACATATACGGCATATCCGTGAGAAAATAGAAATTAACCCCAAGGAACCGAGATATCTGAAGGTGGTATGGGGTGTCGGATATAAGATTGATAAGGAGCAGACATGAGAAAACAGACATTAAAGCGGCTGGTACTGGGACTGGTACAGCAGACAGCGGCATTGCTTCTGTTAGTTGCCCTTGCTGCGGTCTTATTCAATTCTTATCTTGCAGTGGATACCGCGGACGGAACCAAAGTATATGAATTATCACCGTTGGATGCAGAGACGGAATTTGAGGATTCCGTGATCTTTCATGATCTTTTTCGGAGTGCGGTATCGGACATCATACAGCTTATGGTGATCAAGGGGGAAATCGAGACCAATGACCAGTTTGATCCCTATAAGAAGATCAATATTACAAAATTCGCATCTGCAAAAAGCGGAGGTGTGGACTGTACGGTAACGGCGGTCTATGAACTGGAAGATCTGATCAAGTGGGGAAGATACGGCGTGGAGTATACGGACCGTATCATGAGTATGTCTGATTTCGTTAATTATTTCGGACCCGTAACCTCTCCGGAGCATTTTAAACTGGATGGAGACGGACAACTGGAATTTGTGACGGAAGCAGAACAGACCGTGGAGGAACAGGACGCGGTGCTGCGGGCGATAGAAGCCATTCCGGAGAGTCAGAGGACAGATCGATTGGAGGATCTGGCATTTACTTATTTCGTGAAGGAGAGCGCACAGGATATCCGGGTATCCAGGGAGGATGACGGAACAATTACCGTATATTTTCCCATGATCGTGAACCGGTACGCCACCGTGGACGGAGAGAAACAGCTGACTGCCCATGCAAGTAACTGGGTTGACTATATAGCGTTACAGAACAATTTGGAACTGACGGTGAATTCCCTGGCTGCCAGTTACGAACAGTATCAGAACTGTAACGATCTGTACCGGGAAAATGCGGGCAATCTGAAATACGCGGTCCGTATGGTGACCCCGGACGGTATTACCAAGACTTATACCAATGTATCGGAGATTGAGAACAGTTCGGATAATGAGATCACGGACTATTTTTCCGAATACAGACGTTATCTGATCTATTATCCCGATAGTCTGGAATTTACCGGTAATACCGGTATGACGGAGAGCGAGATCTATCATTATCTCAAGGAATATGATTATGCCTATCCGGATATGACACATATCTGGATCGCCGTGGATACGAATTATCCGGTGGCGGGAGACGCCTTCTATAATGCAAATGTGGTATTTCAGAGGATCGTACCGAATATATGGTATCTCATTGGCGGCGGGATCCTGCTAGTGGTTCTGTGGCTGCTCATCGGTATATATCTGACAGTGACGGCAGGTGTTGCATATGATGAAGAGGATGAACCGGTACTGTATTTGAACGGTATTGACCATGTGTGGATCGAATTTATGCTGCTTGCTTTTGTGGCATGCATCTATGCGGGAAGAATAGGCTATGATTACCTGATGGATACGGCAAACAGGGTTTACTTAAGCCATGCTGAGATTCAGGGCAGAGAATATACGAGACTGGCGGCATACGGTGTATTTGCCATCTATGGATTTACAGTCAGCATGGGATTTAACGTATTCTGGTACAGCTTCATGCGCAGGATCAAATCCCACAATATGTGGAGTGACAGTTTCCTACATTGGCTTACGAGCAGCTTCGGAAAAGCGGTACATTTTGTGGTATCCCACAGGAATTCCGCCATCAGCTCTCTGATTCCGTATAATCTGTTCCTGCTTGCCAATCTGGCGGGAATATTTGGATCCTATCTGCTGCGGGACAGAGGAGCCTTATGGCTGCTGCCGGCACTGGCTGCCATCGTACTGGACGGTATCGTGGGGGTACTGCGATTTAAACAGAAAGCGGAACAGATCGATATTGTGGAGGGAATACGCAGGATCCGTGACGGCGAGGTGGATTATAAGCTGGATACAGAGGCTCTTCACGGAGACAACAAGGAGATGGCGGATGCGGTAAATAACATCGGCGAAGGTATCCGCAAGGCGGTAAGCACCAGCATGAAGGACGAACAGATGAAGTCCGACCTGATCACTAATGTCTCCCATGATATCAAGACGCCGCTGACATCCATTATTAATTATGTGGATCTGTTGAAACGCCTGAAAATCACGGAGGAACCGGCACAGAGCTATATTGCCGTACTGGACAGCAAGTCCCAGAGGCTGAAACAGCTGACGGATGACCTGGTGGAAGCTTCGAAAATCTCTTCCGGTAATATTGTGCTGAATTTAGGACCGTTAAATCTGACGGAGCTGTTGAACCAGGCAGTGGGAGAATTCTCTGACAGACTGGAGCAGAAAAAGCTGCAGATCATTTTCGACGGAAGCGACCAGCCGGGTATGATCTATGCGGACAGCCGCAGAATGTGGAGAATCATCGAGAATCTTTTTCAGAATATCTGTAAATATGCGCTGGAGGGAACCAGAGTCTACCTGGAGATGCAGGTAGAAGGCGGCAGAGTTATCGCTTCTCTTAAAAATATTTCTGACAGACCTATGAATTTAAAGGGAGAGGAGCTGTCTGAGCGTTTTATCCGCGGAGACGCTTCCCGTACCACGGAAGGCAGTGGACTTGGGCTGTATATCGCGAAGAATCTTACGCAGGCACAGCATGGAGAATTCCAGATCCGGTTAGACGGAGACCTGTTCAAGATCCTGCTTGATTTTCCGGAGTATATCCGCCCGGTGGCAGAAGAGACGATAGAGGAGAAGAAAAAAGTGAACGAGGCAGATTCCGATAAGGCGGAAGAATAAGTTAAGTATAAGTAAACATAAAAAACGCAGAAGCAAATCATTGCTTCTGCGTTTTTATGTTAACGGTAGCTAATTAGAAGTGGAACTCGTTCATGTTCTTGCGGTTGTTGTAGGCTTCCACAATACCGTGGATCTTCTCAGTTGTAGCCATGACATTGGACAGAGAAGCATCATGGTTCATGAAGTCGATCAGGGAAGCAATGAACTTACTCATGTCTGCTTCAACGAAGTAAGGTCTTGTATAGATTTCGGGAGGCAGATAGGTAAGATTCGTAGTGATGACCTTATCAAAATCGCCATGCTCGTAAGCGGCATCGAAATTCTTCAGACCATCGGTGAACAGACCGAAGGTACAGCAGATATATACGCGTCTGGCATTCATTGCCTTTAACTGCTTCGCGGTATCCAACATACTTCCACCGGAGGAGATCATATCATCGATAATAATGATGTCTTTGCCATCGATATTGTCGCCTAAGAATTCATGGGCAACAATAGGGTTTTTACCATTGACGATGGTGGAGTAGTCACGTCTCTTGTAGAACATACCGGTATCAACACCCAGGACACTTGCAAAGTAAATAGCACGGTCCAAAGCACCCTCATCCGGGCTGATGACTAACAGATGATCCTTATCCACGATCATATCGTCCTCGGAATTCAACAGTGATTTTATGAATTCATAAGGGGTAGTGAAGTTATCAAAGCCATTCAGGGGCGTGGAATTCTGAACCCGGGGATCATGGGCATCAAAGGTGATAAAGTTGTCGATTCCCATGTCTCTTAATTCTTCCAGAGCATAAGCGCAGTCCAAAGACTCTCTACCGCTGCGGCGGTGCTGTCTGCCTTCGTAGAGGAAGGGCATGATGACATTGATGCGTCTTGCCTTACCGTTACATGCGGCGATAACACGCTTCAGATCCTGATAGTGGTCATCGGGAGACATGTGGTTGGTATAGCCGTTCATGTCGTAAGTAATACTATGATTGCACACATCAGTTAAGATAAACAGGTCTTTACCACGGATGGTTTCACTTAACTGTGCCTTGGCTTCACCGCTTCCAAAACGGGGTACATCCACATCTACGAGATAATTACTCTCGATATAGCCGTGGAAAGCAGGATCATTTTTAACTTTGTCATTGTGGATACTCTTACGGAATTCAACCATGTAATCGTTGATACGGCGTCCCATTTTTTCTGCGGAAGGCAGAGCGATGATCTTCAAAGGAGCCACGGGCATGGCATTTTCCAGTTCGTGTAAATTAGGCATGATGTCCCTCCTGGACGAGCTTTATTGTTCGTAAAAATATGCAGATCTTCCTTCGCAAAAGCGCATCTTCGATGCTTAATTTTGCGGAACTATTCTGAATATAACAATTAATTTATAACATTATGCTAGTGACACGTCAAGGAATTTCTTGTACAATGGATAGGAGAAAGATGGTTAGGTGAATTAGAATGAAGAAAAAAGAACATATTGTAAAAACAGTAAAGCCGGGAAGCATCGCGGAGGAACTGGAGATCGCTCCCGGAGATAAAGTACTGGCCATAGATAATACAGAGATCGAAGACATTTTTGATTATCAGTTTCTGACACAGGATACTTATATTGAGATGCTGGTAGAGAAGCCGGACGGAGAGCAGTGGCTCTTAGAGATCGACAAGGAATTTGATGAGGATATGGGCATCGAATTTGAGAACGGTCTGATGGACGAATACCGTCATTGCCATAACAAATGCATTTTCTGCTTTATCGATCAGATGCCGAAGGGCATGCGGGATACTTTGTATTTCAAAGATGACGATTCCCGTCTGTCTTTTTTACAGGGCAATTATGTGACATTGACCAACATGTCGGACCATGATATCGACCGGATCTGCAGATATCATCTGTCCCCCATCAATATCTCGTTCCAGACCATGAATCCCGAGCTTCGGTGTAAAATGCTGAACAATCGTTTTGCGGGAGATGCTCTGAAAAAGGTGGATACTTTAAATGCTGCGGGGATTCGGATGAACGGACAGATCGTACTGTGTAAGGGCGTGAATGACGGTAAGGAACTGGAATACAGCATTCAGAAGCTGATGGAATATCTGCCGAATGTGGAGAGCGTTTCCGTAGTGCCGGTTGGATTGTCCAAATACCGTGAGGGGCTGTATCCGTTAGAACCATTCAATGCGCAGGATGCGGGCGAGGTCATTGACCTGATTGAGAAATACCAGAAGATCTGCATGGAGAAATATGGCACCCATTTTATCCAGGCGAGTGACGAGTGGTATATCTTAGCGGGCAGAGAGGTGCCGGAGGAGGAACGTTACGATGGTTATCTGCAGCTGGAGAACGGTGTAGGCATGATCCGGCTGTTATTGGATGAGTTCCACGATGCGCTAAAGAGACGTATCATAGAAAAAGCTTCCGGGGCAAAACTTCCCTGGGAAGGGACAAGGGAGATCTCCCTGGCGACGGGCAGACTGGCGTTTCCTTATTTAAAGAGAATGTCGGAAGAACTGATGCAGGAATATCCCGGGCTTCGGATCCATGTCTATGAGATCATCAATGAATTTTTCGGAGAGATGATCACCGTATCCGGGCTTCTGACCGGGCAGGATATCGTGAAGCAGTTAAAGGATAAGAACCTGGGAGAAGCGTTGTATCTTCCCCGGAATGTCCTCAGAAGCGGAGCAGATCTGTTTCTGGACGATTATACGCTTGCAGATGTGGAGGGGGCTTTACAAGTCCCTGTGAATATTGTAAAATCAAGCGGATATGATCTTGTGGACGCCTTGCTTGGAATCGAAGGTTCCGGGCAGAACTAAGATATCAGAAGTAAGAATGGAGGAAATTATGGCAAAGAGAAAATCCAAGCCCATCGTTGCGGTGGTGGGACGCCCGAATGTAGGTAAATCCACCCTGTTCAATGCATTGGCTGGCGAAAATATATCTATCGTAAAAGATACGCCCGGTATTACCAGAGACCGTATTTATGCGGATATCCATTGGCTGGATATGACATTTACCCTGATCGACACCGGCGGTATCGAGCCGGACAGTAAGGATGTGATCCTGTCCCAGATGAGAGAGCAGGCGGAGATCGCCATGGAGACGGCGGATGTGATCATTTTCCTGGTAGATGTGAAGCAGGGGCTTGTGGACGCTGACTCCAAGGTGGCGGACATGCTGCGCCGTTCCCACAAGCCGGTGGTACTGGTTGTCAACAAGGTGGACAGTTTCCAGAAGTATATGGCGGATGTTTACGAATTCTACAATCTGGGCATCGGCGATCCCCATCCGATCTCTGCGGTGAACCGTCTGGGAATCGGTGACATGTTAGAAGCTGTAACCGAATATTTTGATAAGGAACAGGCAGAGGAAGAGGAGGATGACCGTACCCGTGTGGCTATCGTAGGTAAACCTAACGTAGGTAAGTCTTCCCTGATCAATAAGCTGCTGGGTGAGAATCGACTGATCGTATCCGATATTGCAGGTACTACCAGAGACGCGGTGGACACCGAGATCACTTATAACGGCAAGGAATATGTCTTCATTGATACTGCGGGACTCCGTCGTAAGAATAAGATCAAGGAAGAACTGGAGCGTTACATGATCGTCCGTACTGTCAGTGCCGTGGAGCGTGCGGAGGTCGTGGTACTGATGATCGATGCGGAGGAAGGTGTTACGGAGCAGGATGCGAAGATCGCCGGAATCGCACATGAGAGAGGCAAGGCTACGATCATCGTGGTGAATAAATGGGATGCCATCGAAAAAGATGACAAGACCATTTATAAATTCACGGAAAAGGTGCGCAATACCTTATCCTTCATGCCGTATGCGGAGCTTCTGTTTGTCTCTGCGAAGACGGGTCAGAGACTGCCCAAGCTGTTCGAGACTATCGATATTGTCAGCGAGAACCATGCCATGCGTGTGGCAACCGGTGTGCTGAATGAGATTATGGCAGAGGCTGTGGCAATGCAGCAGCCCCCTTCCGACAAGGGTAAGAGACTGAGACTGTACTATATTACCCAGGTAGCGGTAAAACCGCCTACCTTCGTGATCTTTGTAAACGATAAGGAACTGATGCATTTCTCCTATACCAGATATATTGAGAATCAGATCCGAGAGACCTTTGGGTTCAAGGGGACTCCTCTCAGATTTATCATCAGAGAACGAAAGGAAAAAGATCAATAATGGAACGTGTTATCTGTTT
>ERZ1034998.1456-NODE-1456-length-13897-cov-4.501806_pt1 | contig 13897 bp, 16 predicted proteins | sample MGYA00520621_ERZ1034998 | MGnify/ENA primary metagenome ERZ1034998 (study PRJEB33766, sample SAMN09781748) | gut metagenome | biome: gut microbiome | host: Homo sapiens | place: Madagascar | study: EMG produced TPA metagenomics assembly of the PRJNA485056 data...
ATGTATTGGGGGGGTTACAAGTTTATTATAACAAATCCCCTTAAAAAGTGTTCACAAACAATTTTTAATTTTCACACTTCTTTTGTGCAAAAAAACGATGATTTCTTCTAACTCCTGCAAATCGCAATGGCAAAATAGATAATTCGCTTTATGGAAATTAGCAATTTGTTATACATCCCCATTTTCCGGCTCATTTCCGGCAGTTTCGACAGCCTCAAACAACTGTTCAAACTCTTTTTGATCGATACGGTCCTTCTCTAACAATAACTTTGCACAACGATGTAGGACATCCATATTTTCTACCAGAATATTCTTTGCTTTCTGATAGCACTCGTCCATGATCCTTTTCACTTCCACATCGATCTGCTTTGCCGTTTCCTCGCTGAAATTCTTCGCATGTCCCAGATCTCTGCCAAGGAATACTTCCTCTTCATCGGAGCTTTCATAATTAATCAGTCCCAGCTGCTCTGACATGCCATACTTGGTTACCATTGCGCGGGCCGTCTGCGTTGCCACTTTAATATCCTGGGATGCACCGGTTGTAATATCCTCACAGATCAATTCCTCTGCAATCCTTCCACCGAAGTCTACCATGATATCCTGCAGCATCATGCCCTTTGTCGTAAACTCATTATCGTTATTTGGCAGACGCATGGTATAACCCGCTGCGCCCTCGCCGGTAGGGATGATAGATACTGCATAAACCGGTCCCACATCCGGCAGTAAATGATAAAGGATCGCATGTCCGGACTCATGATATGCTGTAATCTCTCTTGTCTTCTCCGGAATCAGCCGGCTCTTCTTTTCTGTACCGACACCAACCTTAATAAACGCAGCATCGATGTTCTTTTTTTCAATATATTTCTGATTCTGCTTTGCTGCCTGGATTGCCGCCTCATTCATCAGATTTTCCAGGTCTGCTCCCGCAAAGCCGGAAGTAGTTCTTGCCACTTCATGAAGATTTACATCATCACCAATCGGTTTATTTCTCGTATGCACTTTCAGAATCTCTTCTCTTCCCTTTACATCCGGTTTACCGACAAATACCTTACGGTCAAATCGTCCCGGTCTCAGAATTGCAGGATCAAGAATATCCACACGGTTCGTTGCCGCCAACACGATAATGCCTTCGTTCAATCCAAAGCCATCCATTTCTACCAGCAGCTGATTCAGGGTCTGTTCCCTCTCATCATGTCCGCCGCCCAGACCGGAGCCTCGTTTTCTGGCTACCGCATCAATCTCATCAATAAATACAATACACGGTGCCAGCTTCCGTGCATTCAGGAACAGGTCACGCACTCTGGAAGCACCAACACCGACAAACATTTCCACGAAATCAGAACCCGAGATACTTAAGAACGGTACCTCTGCCTCTCCGGAAATCGCCTTTGCAAGCAATGTTTTACCCGTTCCCGGAGGGCCTACCAGAAGAACTCCCTTCGGGATTCTCGCTCCCAGTTCTTTATATTTGCCCGGATCCTTCAGAAAATCAACGATCTCCTCCAGCTCCTGTTTCTCTTCTTCCAAACCTGCTACATTGGTAAAGTCAGTCCCATGGCGGAATTCTACTTTCGCTTTTGCCGGACTTTTGCCAAAGTCCATCATCTTGCTTCCGCCGCCGGCTGCACTCTGCATAGCCATCATCATACTGAAGATCAGTACAATGACCACAATCGCAAGAATCGCATACGGCAGGAATTTCATAAAGGAATTCTCTCTGGTAACATCCGCAACCGATATATTTACATCCGGTGCTTTCTCCTGTAATTCGCTAATCACCGCATTTACATCTGTTGCATATAACTCATTCTGCGTATTATCCTCTCTGATCGCTGTAATAACACCTGTCGGGATCTCCGCATTCTGTTCTACCGTAACCGCCGTTACTTCACCTGCATCAACATCCTGCCAGAATTCCGTCAGACTGTAATCACTCAGATTCAATGGTCTGGAATTCATATAATACGTATATCCCAGCACGATCAGCCCCATTAAAAGCAGGAACCATATAATTCCGCGCAATGATCCATTCTTATTCATTGCTTCTCCTTTCTATACTTCCACAACTCCGATGTATGGAAGATTTCTGTATTTTTGAGCATAATCCAATCCGTATCCGACAACAAATACATCCGGAATTACGAATCCGCTGTCATCAACCTCAACCTCTTTTTCTCTGCGGTCAGGTTTGTTCAACAATGTGATCAACCGAATGCTCTCCGGCTGACGTTCTGAAAGAATGCGGAGAAGATAACTCAATGTATTCCCCGAATCAATAATATCCTCTACTACGATCACATGACGGCCTTCGATTGATTCATCCAGATCCTTACTGATCTTCACGCGGCCACTCGTTTTCGTCTCGGAACCATAGCTGGATACAGACATAAAATCCAGAGTTGCCGGAATTGTCAGTCGTTTTGCCAATTCACAGACAAAAAACACACTTCCTTTCAAAATTCCAATCAGATGCACAGTCTGTCCCGCATAATCCCGGTTAATCTTATCTGCCATCTCCTGTATTCTGGTTTCCAGTGCTTCCTCTGAAATAAAAACTGATATTTTATCCATTTCTTTCTCCTTCGAATTGAAATTCAATCTGTAAAAGCTGTCTGGTCTCTTCCGTCACTTTTACATCCTCACTGATCCGCATGCCGATGATCCAGTATACCTGATGCCCGGATGCCAGTACCGGTATCGTTGCACGTTTATCCTGCGGGATTTTATTATCTATAAAATACCTTGCAAGCTTCTTGTGCCTTCCCTGCATATCTGTGACCAGATAATCTCCGGTCTGCGGCATTCGTATCGATAAAGCTCCACATATTTTATCATAATCTAATAATTTAGTATAGCGTTTTTTGGAAATTTCTATGTCGCTTTGCATAGACATTTGCCGGCAGAAAAGGCTTCCGATTCCGGGGATCCTCGTCTCTCCCGGAACCCTGACGGGAACCGGCTCCATTTCCTCTCCTTCTCCTGTTTTCACAGGATGTATCTCTGTTGTAATCCGGACTCCGTCATAGGTCCGGAATGCCACCATATTATATGGCAGGGAGATGCGCTTTCCTGTCTGTCGTTCAAAGAGATACCGGATCTGTTCCACGTGAACCTGTTCCAGATTCTTTGCTGTTCCGCTTACACGATACATGGCTCTATAGATCAGATGCTTCTGTAAAAGAACCGCATGTGCCCGAAATGATTGTTCCAACAACAGTACCCCATCCTCCAGGTTCCTCACGCAATCCGGTTCCGCTTTCTCCGCCTCCGCTTCTACGTATCTCCAATATTCTTCTGCCGCTTCGGTTGCATTCGCTATATGCATAACAGCTTGTGTATTCACTGTCTCCAATATCGGAAGCACCTGATTCCGGATACGGTTTCTCGAGTAATCATCAGACGCATTGGATGCATCTATATAATACCGCAGACTGTGTTCCTCCAGATATTGAAGGATCTCCTGCCTGCTTACCCGGATCAACGGACGGATAACGCTCCCCCGGACCGCCGGTATTCCTGCCATTCCCTTCATTCCGGTTCCCCGTATGATATGAAACAACATGGTTTCCGCGCAGTCATTCTGATGATGTGCGACTGCAATCCGCCCGTTGCCTTCTATCTGCTTCAATACCTGTTCAAAACATGCATAACGATAGTTTCTGCCGGCTTCTTCGATCGACCAGCCTTTCTCCGCTGCATATGCCTTTATATTTTTATGAAAAATCCTGCATGGGATCTCCCTCTGCCTGCAGAATTCTTCCACATATTGTTCTTCTTCCTGTGCTTCCCGGCGGAGCATATGATTTACGTGTACTGCCTGTAACCGAATGGCGAATTCCTCCGTTAACCGGTCCAATACATCCAGCAGACATATAGAATCCGGCCCACCGGATACACCTATAACCACTGTATCTCCTGCATTAAGCATCTGAAACTGTGTCATTGTCTCCCGTACCTTCGCAAGTAAATTTTCTTCCCGCATATTCCTGTCCCTTATTTCCTCCAGATGCCAAGCACCAGAATACTGGCATCATCCCGCATCTGATTTTTACTCATTGCCTGTATCTTTTCTAATAATTCTTCCGCCATCTCCTGCGGATTTGTTGTATCTGTTTCTAAAATCAGCTCTTTCAGACATTCCTCTTTATTCTCAAATAAGATTGCATCCAGCACACCATCGCTGACCATAATAACCATATCTCCATGGTAAAACTTCTTTCGTATCGCGTCAATCTCTGTTTGCTCCCGCACTCCCACCGGTAATGTCGTAGACTGTATGGTCTCCATCCAGTCTCCACGTTTAATAAATGTGGCGGATGCTCCCATCTTCAGGAACTCACCGACCCCGGAATACAGATCCAGCATACACATATCCATAGTAGCGAATTGCTCACCCTGTCCCTGCACTGCAATCAGCTCATTCAACAGCTCGATTGCCGACTCTTTCCGGAATCCGGCTTCCAGCATCTCTTCCAGCAGATCTACCAGCTGCTCGCTTTGCCGGGAAGCCTCTACACCGCTTCCCATGCCGTCTGCCAGCAGCATAAGAAGCTGACCGTTCTTCAGTTCCATCTGCGAAAAGTTATCACCGGACACTACCTGTCCGTCTTTCGCTATCCGTTTCACACCGGTCAGATACCGGTAACGAACATCTTCCTCAAACTGTACCACATGATATTCCCGGTTCAGGATCATACGACTGGATGAGACCGGCCGGTATGGCGCATCCATACAATGGCTGATCAGTTCCGCTATTTCTTTCGTCGTCACAACTCTTCCATGCAGGGTCCTTGCCAGAAGATAAATCTCCGTTCTTCCGTAAATCCCCTGTACCTGTGTCACCTGACGTACCCGGATATTCTGTCGCTCCAGCTGTTGCACTAATAGTGCCTGATTTTTACCGTTGCATACTGCAGGTTCTTCCATCGTGGTTGACAATTGTGAAAGACTGGCTCCGATTTCTCCCATCTGTCTGGCAAATACCGGTGTCGCATATCCGGCCGCCTGTCCATTTTCTTGCAGCATATATGCCGGCTGACAAAATGTCCGGCTCAATTTATTAAATACTGCAGCAATATCCTGGATATGTTTCCTGATCACTGCCTGCCGTTCCCACTGAACTGTTTCCCGATCATTACGGTCGCCGGACACCGGTCGCTTCGTCATATAGGTTTTGGGTGTGCAGACAAACAAAATCCCGGCTGTCAGCAATCCCCGTAGTGCCTCTGCTGCCAGGAGTTCCGGATAGTAAAAAAATCCCAAAAACCCAAGCATTGCCAGAAAGCCGACGGTTTCCAGCGTTTTCCCGAATTCTCCCAGAAATCCGGCAGCCATACTCAGGATCACACAGATTGCCACCCATTCCACCCGGTGGGTACGGATTGCCAATATCACACCACAGACCGTCCCGACACTGGCACCATATGCTACGCCAAACCGATATGCCATATATAGAATCAGATAATAGATCACTCCCTGAAGCAGAGTGAAATACTGCAAAACCTGCAACGGAATCCCCCAGAGCACAACTGCCAATAACGTCAGAGTACTGAGCAGATTCTCACTTCGCATGATATCTTCATGATTATGCAGCACCTGGAATGCCTGTTCCAGAATTACAGAAAATCCGGCCGCCGCGACTCCTTCCATAATCGGAAGGTATACAGCCTGTCCGCTCCCCCAAGGTGTCAATAGCCAAAGAATACCAATACCCAGCGTCATACTGCCGGCAATCCCTGCCACCAGAATCGGATTCTTTGTCCGATTCTTACCGGATATACAGCTGATGATCAGAATCATTCCAATAAAAATGCCTGCATACTTTATGCAATAGCCAGTCTCTCCGGTTGAAGCAATCCCCAGGATCAACGCAGCCAGAAGTCCCCAAGAGCCAAGTCCGGCCAGATAACTTCCGGCAAATACCGCTGCCGCAAACGGATGCAGTCCTGCGATTTCTGAACGTGCCGCCAGAAATCCAAGCAAATAAAGACCGATTTCTTCCTGTACTCTGCTTTTGCTTTCCTGTTTTATTTTCCATTTCATCCTTCTACCCCCACCCATATCTCAGTGTTCTATGATATTTTCAGACGTTTTTTATCACATAACACTTATTATAAGATGTGAAGCTTTCTATTTCTGTCGCTTCATGACAGAAGGATTCTATAATATTCTCCACAGAATGAGCTATTTACGCATCAAACATAATCTTCTCACTCCGGAACATCCGGGCTGTCAGCAATGCACAGGAAATACCAACGATCAGATTCGACAATATTGCCATCACAAATCCCATACCTGTGATATCACAGGTAAATATATTTTTCAGAGCTATCGTTGGTCCATATAACGGAATCAGATATTGCAGAGTCGTCACTTTTTCCCCCTGAAACATGGATAAAATTCCGATTACCATAACAACCATATATGCAGGCATGATATAAGTGCTTCCCTCTTTCATATTCTTCGCCATCGTCGCACAGACTGCGATCAGTGCCACATATAAGAATACAAGGGTTACGATCAGACCCAGAAGCATCGCCATCTGTCCCGGTGTAAACCGAAGCTCCTGCCCGGTCATTGCTCCCAGCGTCCGGTATACCATCGGCATAGCAAAGATCATAGCACCACCGTAGACCAGTGCAGAGAGTCCGGATAACACCATCAGGGCAAATAATTTACCATATACAATATAACTCCGCTTCACTGGTGTCACCAGCATCGCTGCAATAGTACCGCGTTCCTTTTCTCCGGCAAAGCTATCCGCTCCGAGATTCATAGCGCCTGCGAACAAAAGCACCGTGATCATATAAGGAATCGCATAGCCCAATGTCTTTCCCTGCGCCCGGTTATCATTCTGGATCACGGAATGGTCATTCGTCTCATCTACCGTAAATATCTTAATCTGATCCAATGATCCCAGCCTCTGTTCCAGCAATCGATTGCGATAGGGTTCCAGGATTCCGTTTAAAAAATCACTTCTTGCGTTATCGGAATAATCCTCAGATGGATTATAGAAGGTCTGCACATCCGGCACCGAATCTCCGACCGTATAATCACCCACGGTCTGTTCAAACGATTCCGGAAATACGATCAGCAGATCCAGATCGCCCGTATAAATCTGATCCTTGGCAGTATTCATTGCTTCAGCCTCCTTAGCCAGCGCAGTCTGCTCATCCAGATCAGCCTCCGCATCGTCCTGCCATGTGATCTGATACCGGGTACCATTTATTTCATAAAAGCTATGTGCATCATCCGACTGCAGATATGCTGCCAGATATGTCTGAAAGCTTTCCGGTGCATGTCTGACAATGACCGTAGCCTCGTGTGCCTGCTGATCGTTCATCATGGATACTGCCAGAATACCGATCAGGCCATACATACCCACTACCAACAGAGCCGGAAGTATAAATAGTCCAAAAATCATTTTTTTATCTGAAAATACACGATATAGTTCTTTCCTGAACACGATTCCGATTGCTCTCATGCTTCTACCTCCATCACCCGGCGATAGATTTCAAAAAATGCATCTTCCAGGTCCTCTGCCCGGTTCTCCTCCAGTGCTTCCTGCAGTGTTCCCTGAAATACACAGGAGCCGTGAATGATCATTGCCATACGATCACATAGTTTCTGTGCTTCTGACATGATATGCGTTGATATAATGACCAGCTTTCCCTGATCCCGCAGCAGTTTCAGATAATCAGTCACTGCCCGTGCGGTAATAATATCCAGACCATTGGTCGGTTCGTCAAAAATAATGATCTGTGGGTCATGAACCAGACTGACTGCGATTGATGCTTTCTGTTTCATACCGGTAGATAATTCTTCAATCCTTTTATTTTCAAACTCCGTAATTCCAAAATATTCAAACAATTCCCCGCGTCTCGCTTCAATCTGTTCATCTGTCATTCCACGCAGCCTGCCAAAAAAGCGGAATAAATATTTCGGGCTGAAATGCGGATCCAGCTTTACCTCATTCGTCAGAAATGCCGTTATTCTCCGCACTTCTTCCCCATCCTTTACCGTATCCCAGTCATCAACCGAAATCGTCCCCTCCGTCGGATTCAGTAAGGTAGAGATGCATCGGAGCAGTGTTGTCTTCCCTGCACCATTCGGTCCCAGAATCCCGAAAATTTCACCATTCCGGGCCTGCAGGGACACATGGCTGACCGCTACTTTTTTGTTCGATTTTGTCTTTTGTTCTTCCATCTGTCTGCGATTCAGCTTATATACTTTTGTAACATCTTTAATTTGAATCATATTTAATGCCCGTATTCCTTTCTTTTCGCCTAGTAAAAAAGCCACTGCACACTACCTTTGCAATGGCTTATTTCTCATTCGGTTTAATTGTCGTATCTCCCGGTTTTACCAGGTTTAACAGCTTGCGGGCAGTTTCTTCGACAAAATCATCTGTCTGCTGATATGCCTCCTGTTTCTGAAGCTGCTGTGTCCGATTCTCCTCATCCTGCTTTTTGTCTTCCAATAATGCAATCTCTTCTTCATTCGCCTGTGCCTGTTTACTTAAGGAATGATATTTAACAAAAAGAGCGGCGCATAAAATCAGTAGGACGATTGAAATCACAAATACACCTTTACGATAGTTGTGCTTTACCGTATTTTTTCTACTCATTCTTACCTTCCTTTGCATCCGGATTCTTATCCTTTATTGTACTTCGTTTCGATATCTTTTTCAATGCTATTTTGACTTTTCTACAAAGAATCCGGATAGCACCACACAGATACGGGCTGATTCCCCAGTTATATAAACCGGCTCCGCAAGCCATTCCCAACAATATATAGATCCGGACCTGTCCCTGCATATATCGGTATGTAAATGCCAGAATCACGCATCCGCATGCCAGCCCATATAGAAGATCTTCAACTGCTACCATCCAGACTGCATGTTTCTTCAATATCCGAAGTATCCGGAAAAAATCATAATATACTACCAACAGCATTCCCCAAAAGGCACTGATCAGAAAAGCCTGTAGTTCCTGTTGTATCTCTACCGGCATATATTATCGGAACAGCCTGCCAAATAAACCTCCGGCTGATGCTGCTTCCTTCTTATTGGCATAATTCAGGGCGTCGATCATTCCATCAATTTCCACTTCGCCCTTTTCCAGGTTCAGGCTGGTCACATGCAATCCTGTGCCCCTGATTACAAGCTGCCCCAGATCTGTGTCCAGACTGATTTCTGTTTCATTAAACCCCTGAACTTCCTGAACTCCGGTTATTGTTCCCACACTCCGGTTCAACAAGCTTACCTTCTGCGGTCTTCCACTGACACGTTCCTCCATAGAACTCCCCCCTTCCCATTGCAATATATGAAAAGGAGTTCTCGTTTATGCTTACAGATACCGAAACATTTCTTTTGCTTCTTCCTTCTTTACAGTCTCTGCCACCTGTGTCACTTCTACCTTCACGGATTTATTTCCGAACTGGATCACTATCACATCTCCAACCTTTACATCATAAGAAGCCTTTACAACCTTGTCATTTACGATTACACGCCCTGCATCACAGGCATCATTGGCAACGGTTCTTCTTTTAATTAATCTGGATACTTTTAAATATTTATCTAATCTCATATCTGCCCTTTCCTTATTTTGATTCATTGCTCACAGACCGGACGAAGCACGCTTCGCCGGTTATCACGGCAGTCGCCAAGGTCTCATGCAAGCATGGGCTTTGGCTCGTTGCTCACAGACCAGACGAAGCACGCTTCGCCGGTTATCGCGGCAGTCGCCAAGGCCTCATGCAAGCATGGGCTTTGGCTCGTTGCTCACAGACCGGACGAAGCACGCTTCGCCGGTTATCGCGGCAGTCGCCAAGGCCTCATGCAAGCATGGGCTTTGGCTCGTTGCTCGCGTAAATGAGAAAAGACCACCCATAGGTGGTCTTCTCAAAAACTTGATTTCAAATCCTTGAAATTATGCGTTTACCATATCCTTTAATGCCTTACCAGCCTTGAACTTAGGAGTCTTGCTGGCTGCAATAGTCATGGTCTCACCTGTCTTAGGATTTCTGCCTTCACGTGCAGGTCTGTCAGCTACCTCGAAGGTACCGAATCCAACTAACTGGATCTTCTCACCCTTCTTTAATTCATCTGCTACAACCTCTGTGAAAGCCTTAACTGCCTTCTCTGCATCCTTCTTAGATAATTCTGTCTTTTCAACGATAGCTGCGACTAATTCTGTCTTGTTCATCGAAAAAATCCTCCTCTACAATAAATAATAATCTACTACACTTCTGTGTCAAGTGTCAGTCTTGCCAGCCTTTTATAAGGCAACGCCTAAATACATTTATACAATTATACTCCATGTTTGTCAAGGAAAAGCTATAAATTTCCCGGCTTCTCCCCGGTTTTTTTACGTTTTTTATCAGCCTTCCATCTGCTTTCCCAGAAAATTAGCAGCAATCACGGCTGCTTTTTGCTCTGCTTCCCCTAAGGTTTCCGATTCCGTCCTACTTAAAGTGATTACAGCTCCGATGGCATCTCCTTCGCACAGGATTGTCTGCACGATCTCGCCATAATATTCTTCGTCACTATTTGATAAAATCCGGATATATTTTTTCTCGCCTTTCCGTGCCAGAATCGCTTCCCTGTCATTAATAGCCTCTTCTAATTCTTTATGAAGTACCTTTCCTATAAAATCCTTCTTAGGTGCTCCTGCCACTGCAATGATCTGATCCCGATCAGAGACACAGATAGCATGTCCGATAATCTGCGCCGCCGCCTCAACATACTGCTGGGCGAATGCTCCCAGTTCACCGATCGGGGAATATTTCTTAAGGATGATCTCACCATCCTTATCCGTAAATATCTCCAACGGGTCGCCTTCCCGGATTCTTAAGGTTCTCCGGATTTCTTTCGGAACCACTACCCGCCCCAGATCATCAATACGGCGAACAATACCTGTTGCTCTCATAATCTTCCTCCAATTTTCTTCTATATATTAGATTTGGAGTTAGTATGTGACAAAACAGGAAGAATTATTCCTGCAACAACCACTCTGCTATATCATAAAATACAAACGCGTTCAATAATTCTATCAAGGTACTTTTCTCTTGTAATAGTTTTCATATAGCCACCCGCTTTCAAAAGTTGAATTTTTTTTATTTTTTGAAACCGAGTTAAAAAAGGTAGAACCAAACAGCTGAACTCCGGATATCCTGCAAACTGTTTCATTACCAGCTTTCTACTTGTTCCTGCCTGCAACCGTCCTACCCAGTAATTTAATCCGGCAGCATCTGCTTCACGACCCATAAAGGTACGGTACAATACCTTTACATATTCGCGATCACTTAATCCCTTCTTCATCATCTCATCTGAGAAGATAAATATCTCTGCTAATACTGCTGATCTGCTTCTGCCATCTTGCATAGTATTTTACAACTCTTGGGCTACATTCCTTTGTGCCGGTCAGATCCAACTTCTCTCCATTCCACAAATCCGCCATTTATATATCCTGCTTTGTCATCTGACCGGTACTGCAACTGCCGATACCGGAATGGATATATATGTAGTATGTGCGCAATCATCAAAACCATAATAGCTGATGGTTGAATCCTTTTTGCGGCTGTTGGTCTGCGTGACCTGAATCTCATTCTTACTATTCGTCACATTCGTTACGATTGCCGCATGCTTCCAAAACCGAAGATGATTCCTGTACATACGGTCAATTTCTGTTCTTTTTTATAAAAAACCGGATTCTCGCTACAATGGATTGCCTGTTATTCCTTTTTTCTGTATGCTGATAGCAGAACAAGACAGGAGGTGGCTTTTATGGATAAAAAAGCAACGGGAGAACTGATCCGGGCAGCCCGGACAGAAAAAGGATACACACAAAGTGAATTAGGAAACATTTTGGGAGTCTCTAATAAGGCTGTATCCAGATGGGAAAACGGTGACAGTTTTCCGGACATCGGCATTCTGGAAAATCTCTCCTCCACTCTGAACATTGAGATTGGGGCACTGATAACCGGTGAAAAAAACAACGCTCCTTCCACACACATGCTCCATGAACTTTTACGAATTGCTAAAATTCAGGCCGTCCGGAAAAGCCAGTCTTTTATCTGGGGAATTGCCGGTGCAATCATTCTGATATTCCTGCTGATCAGTGGATATCTTACTATGATTGCAAATCATATATCCCTTCCATGGCTTTTATACTGTGGCAGCCTGCTTCTGTTCAGCATCTTTTTTGTCGTGAAATCTAAAATTCAGGTGCAGTCTCTTTTGCCATCTGAAACCAAGACCCGGAAGCTGATTCCAACCATATTAATAGCCTTATTGTTATATCAGATCGTATCTTATGGTCTTATCTGCCTGAGTACTACTTCTGAACCCCTTGCCCGGTTATTGCAGAATCTTCCTCTTGGATTTCTGCTTAATCTGCAGTTGATCGCAGGCTATCTGATTGGACTTCTTTTATTAATCATTACCTATATTCGGAGCATAAATCAGCAGTGCAAAACTGCAACCGCTCCTCTTCTTGCCAACGGACTGGTCCATTTATGCCTGATCTATTCCGATCTGCTACATCGTTTAACAGACGTCAGTCAGTTTGCCGGTCATTATGCACTCGGCACCGGCCTTGTAGTCATCATCATACTGATAACTCTTTTTCTGTGATTTCATAGCAAGACCGGAGCTTAGTATTCACCGGTCTCCCGTGCCACTGCAAGCAACTCCTCACTATCACATCCGATAATCTCCATAATGTCCGCATGCGTATATCCATGTGCCAGCATACGTTTAATAATCTGAATACTTTTTTCCCGCTGTCCTTCTTCTCGCCCTTCTTCTATGCCACTATCATACCCCAGCTTCCGTTCTCTACTGATCATATCCGCTAACGCTTTACACATATCCACAACCTCCTGTTCCGTATTGATCTCTATCTCTGCACCTGTCACCAGATTTAACAATTGTACTGCTTCCTGTTCCATCCGGTTAAACCGGTCCGCATCCTCCTTCAGGATCTGTCGCAGCTTCTCCTCATCCTCCGAATACTTGATGAAGCTCAGAACCTCTCGCATACTGCTGTGAAACTGCTTCAGTTCCTCGGCGGATAACTCTGCCGGTGCAATTACATGTATCTTATAATCCTGTACATATTTCAGAACCGCTGGGTCTTTTATGTCCAGCATTTCATGAATGGATCTCGGTCCATCCCATGGCCGATTCTGAAACAGGATCACGATCGTAATCACCGGAAGCAACTTATCCCTACTGTCAATGCCGGATAAAAAGTCTCCGCTGTCCGAACTCTGCCTCTCTTTCCTGCAACTCCGGATTTGATTGACCTGTCTCATATACCGCATGGAATCATTGAGCATATTCCGGACCGGCATCGCATAATGTACCTCTGACTGATTCTCCAGACTTATCAGCATATAAACTGCGTCCTGTCCCTGACGAATGGTTATCTGCTTTGACACATCCCGGTATCTCTGCTGAACCACATAATCCTTCTGCCTGTGTCTTTTTACATTCTTTCTGGTATTCCTTCCGTTTCCCACCTGCCGATCCATGGAATCTGCAGATACCACAGACTCCACAAACAGATCTATATCCGTTTCTTCCTCTAAAAACAGCTCTTCGCCGCTGACCTCTTTCAAATGCTCCGGTCCTACAATCTCTGCCCCATCATATAGAATATAATTTACAATATCCGCAAAGATTCGATTATTCTCTGTATATAGCTTCTCTGCAACATCCTTCTTTCCCAATCTGTGTCCTCCTTCACCCTGTCCGGACTCCGGAAGCACTCCTCGTCAGTTTCACCATACTAGGAATCGCTGCCTGTCATGTTTCCAAAATCCTGCTTCTGTTTCATGAAATTTCGCAAGACTTTCTTCTTAGAACCATACAAACCGCTCCTGACTATAGAAA
>ERZ1034998.1465-NODE-1465-length-13842-cov-4.787481_pt1 | contig 13842 bp, 8 predicted proteins | sample MGYA00520621_ERZ1034998 | MGnify/ENA primary metagenome ERZ1034998 (study PRJEB33766, sample SAMN09781748) | gut metagenome | biome: gut microbiome | host: Homo sapiens | place: Madagascar | study: EMG produced TPA metagenomics assembly of the PRJNA485056 data...
TTAGACAATTCAACGAGAAAAATGGATTTACAGCAAAAAACGGTTGTAGTAAAATTTATCTCAAGTTAGAAAGCTGTTGGCAACTATCACAGACGAAAGGATGACTGCAATATGAAAGAACAGTGGAACGAAAGCACAGCCGTTGCGAAGGGATTGTACGATCCGAGATTTGAACACGATAACTGCGGTATTGGAGCCGTTGTCAATATCAAGGGTATTAAGACACACGATACGGTTGAGAATGCGTTAAAGATTGTTGAAAACTTGAAGCACAGAGCCGGAAAGGACGCTGACGGAAAGACCGGAGATGGTGTAGGTATCTTATTACAGATCTCCCACAAGTTTTTCTCAAAGGTGACAAAGCCGCTCGGAATCGAGCTGGGCGATGAGAGAGATTATGGCGTTGGACAGTTCTTCTTCCCACAGTCCGAGATGAAGCTCAATCAGGCGAAGAAGATGTTTGAGGTCATCATCGAAAAAGAGGGCATGGAGTTCCTCGGCTGGAGAGAGGTGCCGACACATCCGGATAAGCTTTCCGACAAGGCGAGAGCATGTATGCCGTGCATCATGCAGGCATTTGTAAAGAGACCGGAAAATGTCGAAAAGGGACTGGACTTTGACCGCAAGCTCTACGTGGCAAGACGTGTGTTTGAACAGTCTAACGATGGAAGCTATGTAGTTTCTTTATCCAGCAGGACGATCGTATATAAAGGAATGTTTCTGGTAGAGCAGCTCCGCCAGTTCTTCTCCGATTTACAGGATGCTGATTACGAGTCCGCGATCGCAACCGTACACTCCAGATTCTCAACGAACACGAATCCGAGCTGGGAGCGCGCGCATCCGAACCGCTTCATTGTACATAACGGCGAGATCAACACCATCCGAGGCAATGCCGACAAGATGCTTGCCCGCGAGGAGACGATGTCCTCCAGCAAGCTGGCGGGAGAGTTCCAGAAGGTGCTCCCGGTTGTAAATACGGAAGGCTCCGACTCCGCGATGCTTGATAACACACTGGAATTTCTAGTCATGAGCGGCATGGATCTTCCGCTTGCAGTCATGATCATGATCCCGGAGCCGTGGGCGAACAACTCGATCATGTCCCAGAAGAAAAAGGATTTTTACCAGTATTATGCAACAATGATGGAGCCATGGGACGGACCGGCATCCATTCTGTTTTCCGATGGAGATCTGATGGGAGCCGTGCTCGACCGCAACGGTCTGCGTCCATCCCGCTACTATATCACTGATGACGATTACCTGATCCTCTCCTCCGAGGTAGGGGTCCTTGACATCGACCCGACCAAGATCGTGACCAAGGACCGCCTGCGTCCGGGCAAGATGCTTCTTGTGGATACCGTAAACGGCAGAGTGATCGATGATGACGAGTTAAAGGAGCGTTACGCAGGAAAGCGCCCGTATGGCGAGTGGCTTGACAGCAACATCGTTATGCTCCATGACCTTAAGATCCCGAACCAGAGAGTGCCGGAGTATACAAAGGAAGAACGCCAGCGTATGCAAAAGGCATTTGGATATACCTATGAGTCCTTAAAGGATTCCATCCTGCCGATGGCAAGGAACGGAGTGGAGGGAACCGCAGCGATGGGAACGGATACCCCGCTTGCAGCGCTTTCCGGCAACCGTGAGCCGCTGTTTAACTATTTTAAGCAGCTGTTTGCACAGGTTACCAACCCGCCGATCGATTCCATCCGTGAGGAGGTTGTTACCTCAACGACCGTCTATGTCGGTTCCGCAGGCAACCTCCTTGAGGAGAAGCCGGAAAACTGTAAGGTACTTCGGATCAATAACCCGATCCTTACGAACACCGACCTGATGAAGATACGCTCCATGAAGGTGGAGGGCTTTAAGGTCGCAACGATTTCCATCGTATATTATAAGAACACAAGCCTTGAAAAAGCGATCGACCGTATGTACATTGAGGCAGACCGTGCGTTTAGGGACGGAGCGAACATCCTGATCCTGTCCGACCGCGGTGTGGACGACAACCATGTGGCAATCCCATCCCTGCTTGCGGTTTCCGCATTACAGCAGTATCTGGTAAAGACGAAAAAGCGTACCTCACTTTCCCTGATCCTAGAGTCCGGAGAGCCGAGAGAGGTGCACCATTTTGCAACACTGCTCGGCTTTGGTGCTACCGCGATCAACCCGTATCTGGCACAGGATACCGTAAAGCAGCTCATTGACGAGCACATGCTTGACAAGGATTACTACGCCGCGATTGATGATTACAACAAGTCCATCATCACCGGAATCGTCAAGATCGCAGCTAAGATGGGTATCTCAACGATCCAGTCTTATCAGGGCTCCAAGATTTTTGAGGCGATCGGCATTGATAAGGAAGTTATTGACAAATATTTCACCAACACGGTAAGCCGTATCGGTGGAATCAAGTTAAAGGATATTGAAAATGACGTAAATACGCTCCATTCCGCAGCGTATGATCCGCTCGGACTTTCCACGGACCTGACGCTCGACAGCCAGGGACGCCATAAGATGAGAAGCAATGCAGACCGGCATTTGTATAATCCGGCAACCATCCATCTGCTTCAGCAGTCCACACAGCGCGGAGATTATGAGCTGTTCAAGCAGTACACCAATCTGGTGGACGAGGAGCAAAAGACCACCAACCTTCGCGGACTTATGGATTTTAACTACCCGAAAAAGCCGATCAAGCTGGAGGAGGTAGAGAGCGTGGATTCCATCGTCACCCGTTTTAAGACCGGTGCGATGTCCTACGGTTCCATCTCCAAGGAGGCGCATGAGACACTTGCGATCGCGATGAACCGTCTGCACGGCAAGTCCAACACCGGTGAGGGTGGTGAGGATAAGGATCGTCTGACGGTCGGCGCGGACGGACTGAACCGCTGCTCCGCGATCAAGCAGGTCGCATCCGGACGTTTTGGCGTGACAAGCCGTTATCTTACCAGCGCGCAGGAAATCCAGATCAAGATGGCGCAGGGCGCAAAGCCGGGCGAGGGCGGACATCTTCCGGGTAAGAAGGTATATCCGTGGATCGCAAAGACAAGACTTTCCACACCGGGAGTATCTTTGATCTCCCCGCCACCGCACCATGACATCTATTCCATCGAGGATCTGGAACAGCTGATCTTTGACTTAAAGAATGCAAACCGCGATGCGCGCATTTCCGTAAAGCTGGTATCTGAGGCTGGTGTCGGAACCGTCGCAGCGGGTGTTGCAAAGGCTGGCGCACAGGTTGTTTTGATCTCCGGCTATGACGGAGGAACCGGTGCAGCGCCAAGCTCATCCATCCACAATGCGGGACTTCCGTGGGAGCTTGGACTTGCGGAGACACACCAGACGCTCATCATGAACGGACTGCGCAACAAGGTGCGTATTGAGACAGACGGAAAGCTGATGAGCGGACGTGACGTAGCGATCGCTGCCTGCCTTGGCGCGGAGGAGTTCGGATTTGCAACCGCTCCGCTTGTATCGATGGGCTGCGTGATGATGCGTGTCTGCAACCTTGATACCTGCCCGGCTGGTATCGCAACCCAGAACCCGGAGCTTCGCAAGCGTTTTGCAGGCAAGCCGGAATATGTAGAAAACTTCATGAAGTTTATCGCAGAGGAACTGCGTGAGTATATGGCAAAGCTCGGTGTCAGAAGCGTGGATGAGCTGGTCGGAAGAAGTGACCTGTTAAAGGTGCGTGAGGATCTGTCCGAGCGCGAGGCGAAGATCGATCTTTCCAACATTTTAAATAACCCGTTCGCAGGCAAGAAGGAGAGCGTGATCTTCGATCCGAAGCAGGTATACGACTTCGAGCTGGATAAGACAAAGGATATCCAGGTGATCCTCGCACAGCTTGCTCCGGCACTTGAGAAAAAGCAAAAGCGTGTCATCGAGACGGAAGTAACCAACACGAACCGCTCCCTCGGAACGATCTTCGGCTCCGAGATCACAAAGAAATACGACGATACACTGGAGGAGGATACCTACATCATCAAGTGTACCGGAGCAGGCGGACAGAGCTTTGGCGCATTTATCCCGAAGGGACTTACGCTGGAGCTGACCGGAGATTCCAACGATTATTTCGGCAAGGGACTTTCCGGCGGCAAGCTGATCGTATATCCGCCGGCAGGCGTTCAGTACAAGAAGGATGAGAACATCATCATCGGAAACGTTGCACTCTACGGTGCGACAAGCGGCAAGGCGTTTATCAACGGTGTTGCGGGCGAGCGTTTCTGTGTAAGAAATTCCGGTGCAACTGCGGTAGTCGAGGGTGTCGGCGACCACGGCTGTGAGTACATGACCGGTGGACGTGTCGTTGTGCTCGGCAAGACCGGAAAGAACTTTGCAGCCGGAATGAGCGGCGGTATCGCGTATGTACTCGATGAGGATAACGACCTTTACATGAGAACCAACAAGTCGATGGTATTTACCGAGGAAGTGGCCAACAAGTACGATGTGCTTGAGCTGAAGGAGATGATCAAGGAGCATGTGACTTTGACCAACTCCGAGAAGGGAAAGAAAGTTCTTGACCATTTCAGCGAGTATCTTCCGAAGTTTAAAAAGGTAATACCGTATGATTACAACCGCATGCAGATGGCAATCGTGCAGATGGAAGAAAAGGGACTCAATGCGGAACAGGCACAGATCGAAGCATTTTATGCGAGCACCAGAGAGTAAGGAGGGGAACAAAGATGGGAAAACCAACCGGATTTTTAGATTATGAAAGAGTGGATGCAACATCCATCGCTCCGTTAGAGCGCATCAAAAATTACAACGAGTTCCATGTGTTCCTCTCTAAGGAGAATCAGCAGAAGCAGGCGGCACGCTGTATGGATTGCGGTGTTCCGTTCTGCCAGTCCGGCGCAACCCTTGCCGGAATGACTTCGGGCTGTCCGCTGCACAATCTGGTGCCGGAGTGGAACGATCTGGTCTATACCGGCAACTGGGAGCAGGCATACAACAGACTGCACAAGACGAACAACTTCCCGGAGTTTACTTCCCGCGTGTGCCCGGCACTCTGCGAAAAGGCTTGTACCTGTGGTCACTGGGGTGATCCGGTGTCCGTCCGTGACAATGAGCATGGCGTGATCGAGACTGCTTATGAGAACGGCTATGCAGCGCCGAAGCCACCGAAGGTACGCACCGGCAAGACGGTTGCGATCGTAGGAAGCGGTCCATCCGGACTTGCGGCGGCAGATCAGCTCAACCAGAGAGGACATTCCGTAACCGTCTATGAGAGGGAGGACCGTATCGGCGGACTTCTGATGTACGGTATTCCGAATATGAAGTTAGACAAGAAGATCATCGACCGCAAGATCGAGGTGATGAAGGCGGAGGGCATCAAGTTTGTGACCGGCTGCAATGTCGGAACAGACATCAAGGCTTCGGAGCTTATAAAGAAATACGACCGCGTGATCTTATGCTGTGGCGCAAAGAATCCGCGTGACATCAAGGCACCGGGAAGAGACGCAAAGGGAATCTATTTTGCGGTGGATTATCTGACACAGACGACAAAGAGCCTGTTAAATTCCAACCTTGCAGACAAGAAATTCGTCTCCGCAGAGGGAAAGAACGTTGTCATCATCGGCGGCGGCGATACCGGAAACGACTGTGTGGGAACCGCGATAAGACAGGGCGCAAGGTCTGTTACCCAGCTTGAGATGATGCCATGTCCGCCGGTGAGCCGTGCGGCAAACAATCCGTGGCCGGAGTGGCCGAAGATCCTAAAGACCGATTACGGTCAGGAGGAGGCAATCGCGAAGTTTGGTCACGATCCGCGTATTTACACCACCACGGTCAAGGAGTTCCACAAGAACAAGAAGGGAGAGCTTGACGGCGTTACCATCGTAAGCCTCGAATCCAAGAAGGATGAGGCTACCGGACGTTTTAACATGGTTCCGGTGGAGGGAACGGAGAAGAAGATCCCGGCAGAGCTTGTGCTGATCGCAGCGGGCTTCCTCGGAACGGAGGATTACATCGCGAAGGCATTCGGCGTGACGTTAAACGGACGCACGAATGTTGCCACCGATGCAGACAGCTATGCAACGAACATCAAGAACGTATTTACCGCAGGCGATATGCACAGAGGCCAGTCCCTTGTCGTATGGGCGATCCGCGAAGGTCGTGAGGTCGCACGCGAGGTGGACGAAAGCCTGATGGGATATTCGTATCTGTCCGTGCAGTAGAAAAGTTGATATGAAAATGAAAAGAGGCTTCTTTTGCGCAAACATCCGGGAAGGATGCGACCGCGAAGGGAACCTCTTTTTTATAACTTGCAAAAAAGCGTAGTAATTCCAAAGAGAGCTTGGTATACTCAATAATGCATCACGAATATGAGAAAAGAGGAATCAGGCATGGCTGAAGTTTATGATATTGCGATAATCGGAAGCGGACCGGCGGGACTATCCGCGGCGCTTACCGCGAAAGCAAGAAATCTTAATGTGATTTGGTTCGGAAGCAAAAATGTCAGCAAAAAGGTAGAGCTGGCGGAAAAGATCAGCAACTATCCGGGACTTATCGAGGTGACCGGAAAGGAAATGCAGCAGACCTTCAAGCGGCAGATCGAGGAGGAAGGGCTGGTGATCACGGAAAAGGTCATCAATCAGATCTTTCCGATGGGGCAGCAGTATGCGCTTTTTTCCGGGCAGGAATCGTGGGTGGCAAAGACGATCCTGATCGCGATGGGAATGGCACCGAATACGACGATGGCAGGGGAAGCGGAATATCTCGGAAAGGGTGTCAGCTACTGCGCAACCTGTGACGGCAGGCTCTACGCCGGCAAGACGATCGCAGTCTACTGTACGAATCCGGAATATGAGGCGGAGGTTGAATTTCTGGCAGATATTGCGGAAAAGGTATATGTATATGCGACGTACCCGGATTTTGGAATAAAGAGGGAGAACGTGATCCGTTTAGCAGCAGCTCCAATCGAAGTCCTTGGAGACGGACTTGTAAACGGTGTGCGCTGCAAGGGTGGATGGAAAGCGGATTCTCTGGAAGCAGCGGGAGAGAAGACGCTGGAGCAGAGCAGTGCGCAAAATCCTGCTTCGGGAAGTGATATCCTCGCGGTGGATGGAATATTCTGTCTAAAGGATAGTTACAGCCCGGTGGCGCTGATCAAGGGCTTGGAGCAGGAGGAGAACCATATCAGGGTAAACCGCAGGCAGGAGACCAACATCAGAGGCTGTTACGCGGCGGGAGACTGCACGGGCAGACCTTACCAGTACGCAAAGGCGGTCGGCGAGGGCAATGTCGCGGTACACAGCATCATGGAATATTTACGAGAAATAAAGAAATAGAGGAAAATTACAAATGAGTAAATGGATTTTTTTTGATATAGACGGAACCCTGTGGGATGACAAAATGCAGATTCCTGAGAGCACAAAGGAAGCGATCCGCAGACTGAAGGAAAACGGGCATAAGACCTTTTTGTGCAGCGGAAGGGCAAGAGGAAACATACGCTCCGGGGAATTGCTCGGAATGGGCTTTGACGGTGTGATCGCCGCCTGTGGCAACCATGTGGAAATGGACGGAAAGATCTTATATGAAAAGATCTTAGCGCCAAAGCTGGTTGAGCGGGTGATCAGGGTGCTGGACGAGTGCCACATGCCGGTCGTGCTGGAGGGACCGGTGCATCACTGGATCTCGGAGAAGGGGTTTGAGGAAGATCCGTATGTGGTCTATCTGTTTCAGGAGATGGGAGAGACCGCATTGCCGCTAAAGGGCTATGACGAGGAGATACACATCAACAAGTTCTCGGCGGATATCCTTCCGCAGTCCGATTATGAGCGGGTAAAGCGTGAGCTCAGCGATGACTTCGATCTGCTGGAGCATGAGGGCAACGTGGTCGAGTTCGTTCCGTGTGGAAGCTCAAAGGCGACCGGGATCGAGTGGCTGCGCAAGTATCTTGACATAAGCCCGGATGATATTGTTGCGGTGGGCGACAGTGTGAATGACCTGGATATGCTAATGTATGCGGGACACAGCATTGCGATGGGAAATGCCTCAGAACCGGCAAAAATCGCAGCGGAATACGTTACAACGGACATCCACGAGGACGGCATTTTAAACGCGATGGAGCACTACGGGCTGATCTAGGAAACGTTTATTAAAAAAGTATAAAAACGACAAACAGAAGAAAAAGTGAGAAAAAAAGAGATATAAAGAGTATAAGCAAGCAATATAATCAAAAAGCAGGGGCGGATGCGTTTGCTTATGCGTGCGGAAAAAATTATTATAAGACCATCGGTTAGCACTCGAACGAAATGAGTGCTAACAAACAAAAAGGAGGCTATCAAAATGAAATTAGTTCCATTAACAGACAGAGTAGTGCTTAAACAGTTAGAAGCTGAGGAGACAACAAAATCAGGTATCATTTTAACAAGTACCGCACAGGAGAAGCCACAGGAAGCAGAAGTAATCGCTGTTGGACCTGGCGGAATGGTTGACGGAAAAGAAGTCGTTATGCAGGTTAAGGAAGGACAGAAGGTAATCTATTCCAAATATGCAGGAACAGAGGTTAAGCTTGACGGACAGGAATACATCATCGTTCGTCAGAATGACATTCTTGCAGTTGTTGAATAAGCCTGTCTGCATTTGTTGACAGAAATAATGAATTTTGAATCGTAAAGGAGATCGATTATCATGGCTAAAGAAATCAAATATGGATCAGAAGCGAGAGCAGCTCTCGGAGCAGGCGTTGATAAGCTTGCAAATACCGTTCGTGTAACACTCGGACCAAAAGGAAGAAACGTTGTACTTGACAAATCATTTGGTGCTCCGCTCATTACCAACGATGGTGTGACTATCGCAAAGGAGATCGAGCTTGAGGATGCATTTGAGAACATGGGCGCACAGCTCGTAAAGGAAGTTGCCACCAAGACCAACGATGTCGCAGGTGATGGTACAACAACCGCAACCGTACTTACACAGGCAATGGTACAGGAAGGTATGAAGAACCTCGAAGCAGGTGCGAACCCGATCGTATTAAGACGTGGAATGAAGAAAGCAACAGATGTCGCAGTAGAAGCATTAAAGGAAATGAGCCAGCCGGTAAATGGCAAGGATCAGATCGCAAAGGTTGCAGCAATCTCTGCAGGCGATGAAGAAACCGGTAACATGGTTGCAGACGCAATGGAAAAGGTAACCCATGACGGCGTTATCACGATCGAGGAGTCAAAGACCATGCAGACAGAGCTTGATCTGGTAGAAGGTATGCAGTTTGACCGTGGATACCTTTCCGCTTATATGTGCTCTGATATGGATAAGATGGAAGCAACACTCGATGATCCATACATTTTGATCACCGACAAGAAGATTTCCAACATCCAGGATATCCTTCCGCTCCTTGAGCAGATCGTACAGTCTGGTGCAAGACTTCTCATCATCGCTGAGGATGTTGAGGGCGAAGCACTTACCACTTTGATCGTCAACAAGCTGCGTGGAACCTTCAACGTAGTCGCTGTTAAGGCTCCTGGCTACGGCGACAGAAGAAAGGCAATGCTTGAGGATATCGCAATCCTTACCGGTGGTCAGGTGATCAGCTCAGAGCTTGGACTTGAGCTTAAGGATACACAGATCAATATGCTTGGTCGTGCAAAATCTGTTAAGGTTACAAAGGAGAACACTGTTATCGTGGATGGTGCCGGAGATAAGGCTGCAATCCAGTCCAGAATCTCACAGATCCGTGCACAGATCGAGGAGACTACCTCTGAATTTGACAAGGAAAAGCTTCAGGAGCGTCTTGCAAAGATGGCAGGCGGTGTCGCTGTTATCCGCGTAGGTGCAGCAACCGAGACCGAGATGAAGGAAGCAAAGCTTCGTATGGAAGATGCTTTGAATGCGACAAGAGCAGCAGTCGAGGAAGGAATTATCGCAGGCGGCGGTTCTGCATATATCCACGCATCCAAGAAGGTGGCTGCATTTGCAGATACGCTTGAAGGCGATGAGAAGACCGGTGCAAAGGTTATCTTAAAGGCACTCGAAGCTCCTCTTTACTACATCGCAGCAAATGCCGGCTTAGAGGGCGCAGTTATCATCAACAAGGTAAAGGAATCTGCTCCGGGAACCGGATTTAACGCAGCAACCGAGGAATATGTTGATATGGTAGCAAGCGGTATCCTTGACCCGGTTAAGGTAACAAGAAGTGCATTACAGAATGCAACTTCCGTTGCATCAACACTCCTTACCACAGAATCAGCAGTAGCAAACATCAAAGAAGATACCCCGGCAATGCCAGCAGGTGGTGCCGGCGGCATGGGAATGATGTAAGCGCAAGCAACAAGAAAAATACAAAATGCAGACCCGCGGCAAATTTATTTGTCGGCGGGTCTCTTTTTGTATTTGGCGACTGCCCGTATATGAGCATGAAGCGCGTAGCGCAGAATGCGAATAAGCGGGGAGGCGCGTTGCTTGCGCTTAATTTGTGCGAAAGCGCGGCCTGCGCTTATTCTTGCATAAGCACAGCTTGCGTGTCTACACTTTCACATCACAAATTCATTGTATAATAATCCCAAAAGAATTATAATTATGTAGTCAGATATAGTGAGTTTTGCCGGACACAACCAAGAGGGAGGAGCCTAGCCATGAAACAATATCATTTGCCATTGAAACGTAATCATTTTCGCCTAATATTTGCTTTTGCAATTTTTCTTGTCGGTGGAATTTTCTTGACACCAACCAAAGCAGAAGCGGTTGAGTGGGCAGAAGATGTATTAGGATATGGTTATGAAAATACATATTATGTGACAAACATAGAAGAACTCAATGAGGTGTTTGGGGGAAATCATTTAATCGATGGACAGACACTGATACTACAATCGGATGTAGAGTTGGATTACTGTATACTGATTGACTGTTTTGCCGGCAATAGATGCATAATTAATCTCAACGGAAAAACAATAAAGGTCACAGGGTTTTACTTCCTTGAATTTGGAAATGCACTTGAGCCGGGGCTGGATTATGTTCAGTTGATCGGAGATGGTACGATTATTTCTGACAGCGGAACAATTCTTTTTTTCGATGGAACTCAAGAGTACCGGTTAATTTTATCGGGAAATATTACATATAGAACAGCGGGCTGGCAGATATTTGATGAGTTTAACTTTTTGACCATAGAAGATGGAACTTTTGAACTGGTCGAGAATATAAATGGGGAAGAAGTAATCGGCGGCACAATTTATCTCGGAGATTTTGAGTACGGTGGTGATTGGGGAAACGTGACCATTACAGGCGGCAGATTTTACAATGATATATGTTTTTTGACGAGGGGATGTACAATTTCTGGTGGGATTTTTGATAAGGATATTAGTATACCTGTGGGAATTAGTGTTATTTCGGGTGGAATAATGAAAGATTCTCTTTGGATTGGTGCAACTGCGACAATAAAAGAAAATGCTTACATAAGAAATGGATTATCTATCGGTGAGGGAGCTACATGTACCATTAAAGGTGGGTATATAGGAGGCAAAAAATATGCAATCTATATATCATTAGATGGAAGGACACCGGAACAGGATTATGCCACAGTAAAGATTCTAGGTGGAACCATCGAGAGCCGTTCCAAGAACGGTTACGGAATATACTGCGAGGGAACACCGCCATGCAGGGTTACCATCAAGAACTGTACGATCCGCTCAAAGAACGGGAACGGAAAGAGCGCAATATACCTAAAGGATGCGCAGAGCGTCAAGCTGAAAGCGGACGCAGGCAAAAAGACCTTGATCAAGGGCTTTAAGTACGGACTTGTGGACAAGAACGGAGGCAGTGTCAGGATCGACAAGAAAGCGGTCGTCAAGGCATCCCTGACGAAGAAGAAGTACACCAGCAAGGATAAGCTTGGCAAAACGATAAAGGGAAATCTTACGATTTATAGCGAGTGAATCCGTTGTATAATATATACCATATGCAGAAATTAAAAGTTGCCTCTATAAGCAAATAAAACCATAATTTTCTAAAAACTACGAAAATAGTCAGAAAACCTTGAAATAGAAACAAAAAAGAAATGTAATTATGTAGTCATGAAAGATGCTTATTTAACTTACAAAGGAAGGTAAATGTTTTTTATTGGCAAACCTCCAGAAATTCATGGTTTTAAAGTATTTAGAACAATAAAAAACAGGTGGCTTTTTGACGCTACCGGTAAGGAAAGGAAGGATACGAACATGAAAAACTGCTGGAAACAAGTAGTGATGTTTGTGCTGGTGGCAGTAGCGGCACTCTGGATTGGAAAGACAGACGCCAAGGCGGCAACGATTGTGGAAACGGGGAGTTGCGGAAAGAATGTGACATATACGCTGGATAGCGATGGAGTGCTGACGATAAGCGGAAGTGGGGCGATAAAAGGTTATGCATTTCAGAACTACAGCAGCCTGACGAGTGTAACAATTCTGGATGGTGTGACCAGTATTGGAAGGTATGCATTTTCTATGTGTACCAGTTTGACGAGTATCACAATTCCGGATAGTGTGACCAGTATCGGAACGTATGCATTTTGGGCGTGTAGTAGTCTGACGAGTATCACAATTCCGGATAGTGTGACCAGTATCGACTATGGTATGTTCTGTGAATGTAGTAACTTAATGAGTGTCACAATTCCAGATAGCGTGACCCGTATTGGAGGGGAGGCATTTCGGGAATGCAGTAGTTTGAAGAGTATCACAATTCCGGATAGTGTGACCAGTATTGAAGATATGGCATTTAGGGAATGTAGTGGCTTGACGAGCATCACAATTCCAAATAGTGTGACCAGTATTGATCCCGGTGGATTTTTTGAATGTACAGCATTGAAAAAAATAAAAGTAGCGACAGATAATCCGGTATATGACAGTCGAGATAATTGTAATGCGATTATAGAAACCTCTACCAATTCATTAATTTATGGATGTCAGTCGACCACAATTCCAGATAGTGTGACTGGTATTGGCGACTGGGCATTTACTGAATGTAGTAGCTTGGCAAGTATAACAATTCCGCACGGTGTAACCAGTATTGGAGTTGTGGCATTTTATGGCTGTAGTAGTCTGACGAGTATAACAATCCCGGATAGTGTGATCCGTATCGGCAATAGTGCATTTGCTTCCTGTACCGGCTTAAAGAATGTAACAATCCAGGATGGCGTGATTAGTATCGACCTTTGTGCATTTTATGGGTGTAAGAGTTTAAAGAGTATAACAATTCCAGATAGTGTGAGTGAAATAGAAGAGATGGCACTTGGATACGGCGATGATAAATACTTGGAGCCGATAAAAATCGATTCATTCATCATCTATGGCACCAAAGGCTCTGTTACTGAAACCTATGCAAAAGAAAACGGTTTTACCTTCAAGAAAACCGGATTAACAAGCAAAAGCACAAGCGTCAAGCTTTCCAAGACCTCTTTTAACTTTGACGGCAAGGAAAAAAAGCCAACTGTAAAGGTTCTCGATTCCAAAGGAAGGACATTAAAGAAATCCAACTACACCGTTACCTATTCCGATAATGTGAAGGTTGGAAAGGCAACCGCAACGATTACGTTCAAGGGGAAGTATTCCGGCACGATCAAAAAGACCTTTACAATCAAGCCTGCCAAAACCACGATCACCGGAACCTCCCGGAAGTCCGACAGCGTAACCCTGACATGGAAGAAACAGAAGAAAGAAGCAAGCGGCTATCAGATCCAGTACGCGACCGATAGAAAATTTACGAAGAATGCGAAAACGGTTACATTGGCAGGGATAAAGAAATCCTCCAAAAAGATTAGCGGGCTGTCTGAGAAGACAACTTACTATTTCCGTGTCCGAACCTATAAGAACGTAGACGGAAAGCAGTATTATTCCGGCTGGTCAAAGACCGAGACGGTAAGGATGGAGTAGCGGG
>ERZ1034998.1471-NODE-1471-length-13803-cov-11.066555_pt1 | contig 13803 bp, 14 predicted proteins | sample MGYA00520621_ERZ1034998 | MGnify/ENA primary metagenome ERZ1034998 (study PRJEB33766, sample SAMN09781748) | gut metagenome | biome: gut microbiome | host: Homo sapiens | place: Madagascar | study: EMG produced TPA metagenomics assembly of the PRJNA485056 data...
GCGGAGCTAGAAGAATGCATGTCTGCACCAGCTGCTTAAAATCTGGTAAAGTTGAGAGAGCTTAATCTCCTGCGGTAATATTGGATTTTGAAAGCCAGAAATGATGAATTTCATTTCTGGCTTATTTTTTATTTTCTGTGCAATTTACCAGAACCTCTCTTCCTGCTTCCGCTTCAGATATTCTTTGTTGATCTGGCCTGCCAGTTCCCCATCACCGAAGAGGTTGTCCGGATGAAAGATCTTGATCAGATCCCGATATCTCTTCCGCAGAGCCAGTGGATTATTAACTCCACGGAATAAAAGCTGTACTGCTGTAAAGCTGCCTTCCCCAAACTCCTGCTCTCTGGCCTGTTGTTCTCTGGCCTCCTTCAAGAGTGTCTGCCGTTCCTGCTCGAACCGCTTCCGATCCTCCTCCAGCTGCCGGAAACCCTCCTGTAAAATAGCCATTTTCTTCTCGAAGAACAGATTTTCTTCTTTTAGCCGTTTCCGCTCCATAACTGTACGCCGGTTCAAGTCATCCAGCTCGTCCCGTAACTTTACCCGTTCGTCCAGAAATTTGTTCCGGGCCTGTTCCAACTCCGTACGCTCCTGTTCCAGACGCATATTTTCCTGGAAAAGCCACAGCTTTATTTCTTTTAATTCTTCGGTACTTTCCGCCTTAATGACCTCTTCCCAATCAATCATGCCGCACCCTCTTACTCACAACCACAGAAAAGATAATACCCTGCAAACAATAAAAGTGCGACCACGATCAGACCGATGAAACGATTATGAATCACCAGCATAAGCAGCATGCCGACCGCTACAAAAAAGAGTATCAATCCAATAATCTTTTTCATAATCCATCCGGATCCGGAATATTCTCACTTTATTATATGCAGAGTATCTCAAATATTACTTATCTTCTGTTGTTTCCTCTTCCGGAAATGCAATGTCCACCACTTCCGCATCGGACATTTCTTCTTGTTCCTTCGGCTTGGTAAATTTATCTACGATATCGGGAATCATATCCAGGATCTTGGTCACCGTATCCTGATTCTTGATATTTACCAGCTTTGTGGAACCGTTCTTAATGACCAGGACAGCGCTGGGAGTCATCTTACCGCCTAAGCCTCCGGCTCCGGAAGCGGATTTTTTCTCGAAATTGTTGCCGGCACCGGCACCCACACCGAAAGTCACATCCACTAACGGTAATATGATCGTATCTCCTATCTTCGTAGCCTCTCCCACCACAGTCTTCGTAGAGAGTACCGTATCCATTCCTTTTAAAAGAGAGTCTACCACGCCCTGGAACTGATTATCTTTTTCTGCCATAACAAACCTCCTATTTCATCCTTTTTCATCCTGTTATTTCTTCTGATTTTTTTGAAATGTTCTTATCTTAAGCTTTAATTGCTGTAATCTCTTATCCATAAGCAACCGCGCGGAATGGAACAATACACATGCTACTGTAAAATGCCCGGAGGCTTTAAGATCGCCCTCCAATATTGCCTGTTCAAAATCCGGTGTAATGCATACTCCCTTTCCAAGCTTCGGAAGTATCATTCCATAGATACCGTAAAGGTATCCGGTGGTATCCGGTGAGCCGGTACCAATGCGGGCGTTCACATTAAGCTTTCGTGGACGAAGCCTTTTTAAAATATGCCCGATACGCTTTCCCGCATGCTGAAGCAATCCCTTCGTATCCGGATCATTCCATAACTCCCTGTAAAAAGAAATATTCTTCAAAATATATTTGATTTTATCACAGATTTTACGGATTGTGTATCGTATTTTCTCAAAAAAACCGGCGATCTTTCCGAAAGTTTCCTGCTGCAGAACAGGGGGATTTTCTTCCACAGAAGTTTTTGCATTTGCGGAAGCTTCTGTATCGGTCGCAGGGTCCGTTTTTGCTCTATCGGTATCATCCGAGAGTAACGTCTGCCCGGGAGTTCCTGAAGTATCCGAAGATTCTGAAGCATCCGAAGCTTCTGATGTCCTTGAAGTTTCCCGTGCTTCTTCCGTTATATCTCTTTCTGGAGCAGCGTGTGTATCTTCCCCCGGTGCAGAGTTTTTTTTCTTCTCGGAAGAATCATATACTGTAAAAAAAAGAACCTTTGTCAGCAGTTTCCCGGGAACCGGATAGCTGTAAGATACCCGTACCAGACCGAACAGCCATTTCATTTTTGCGTCAAAGAGCATTTCTTCGGCAGTTTTCTTCCCGGACATTTTGTAACAGACCGGGAAAAATAATACCAGAAGGATTACAGCAAGAGCAATTCCGAGAAGTATTAACAACAGGATTCCAAGAATGCTCAATATTTTAAAAAGAATCGTCAACATAGTAAATACTCCCGCAGATTGCAGTCGCCCCTGGCTTCCAGGCATTCTCTGGTGATCTGTTCGATCAGCTGCAATGCCTCCTCATATCCGGATACAATCCCGAGAACCAGAAATTCTTCATTTTTGTAATGGGGCTGTATCAGTTGTCTTGCATCAAAAATATCTAATTGGTCTGCCGGATTTGTCGCCGGTGTAATCAGATATACGTTTGCCCAAAGAGGATTTTTCACCAGTCTCTTTTTTATTTTATCCAGTTTTTCAGATGCGATGCTCTCTCCCAAATAGAGATTTGGTGCAAATGTAAGCTTTCCTGCCATATATCATTTCCTTTTGGTCAATAAACCCTCCGGCATACTTTCCCGCCAGCCATATGGCTCATTATAGCATAAATTCTGCTATATTACAATTTTTGTTGCTTGACTTTTCCGGATGTTATTTTATACTAGAATTAGTATACATTAGGAGGAAAAACCATTGAAAGTAATTACGAAGATGGAGCTTCAGCCGGACATGGTCCTGGGCGAGGATATACTGGATCAGAATCGTGTGATCTACCCTGCCGGTACGACTGTGACCCCGCAGATTATAGAAAAATTAAAGCGTTATGATCTGGTATGCGTCACGATCATGGAAGAAGAGGATTTTGCCACCACCCATTACGAAAAAATACGTTTTGACTCTAATTTCAAAGCTTTTGAACGTGCCTATCCCATTTTCCTCGGGGAATATAAGCTTGCAATGAAACAGCTTCTGGTCATGGGCAGGAAGCCTGCAGATATCGTTCTGCTGACTATATACAGGGAATTATATTATTATATCTCTTCCGGTTCCGCTCTTTTGGATTATTTATATAATCTGATGCCCAGTGAAGATGAGCTTACCTATACCCAAGGTTTGAATGCCGCTCTTTTAGCCGGAGCTTTTGCCGACTGGCTGTCCATGTCGGAGGATGAGAAAAATACACTGATCCTCTGCGGTTTCTATTATGATATCGGCAAGCTGCAGCTGCCCTACGAACTGCTGTGGAAGCCCGGAAAGCTGACCGATGCGGAATTCAAGATCATCAAAACCCATCCCGTGGTCGGTTATACCACTGTCCGGAATCAGAATCTGAATGAACATGTAAAAAATGCGGTGATCATGCATCACGAAAGACTGGATGGCAGCGGTTACCCCTATCATATGACCGGTCAGAAGATTGATGTCTATGCCAGATATATGGCGGTCATTGATGCCTACATTGCCATGGCTTCTCCCAGAACCTACCGCAATGCGCTTACACCGCTGCAAATTTTGGGAAATTTTGAAAAGAGCCTGGATAAATACGATGTGGAACTGTTAATGCCGATTATGAAAAGGATTGCGGACGCGCAGATCGGTACAAATGTACAGTTGAACGACGGAAGTATCTGGGAGGTTCTGATCATTCATCCCAACAAGTTCTCCCGTCCTATTCTGAAAAACGAAAAGAACGAATTCGTGGATCTCTTACAGAGAACAGATTTGGAAATCGTCAAAAATGTATAAGCACTATAAATCCTTAAAGGCAGGAATAATCAATTACTTCCATTGATTATTCCTTTTTCTTTCCAGATATTCCGCATATGCCTTTTCCAAAATCTGTTTTTCATTGGCAAATTTCAGCAGGTGATAGGCTTCATGATATTTATAAAAACCGGAATCCGCAAAATACTCTTCTCTCTGAGGTTTGCTGTAATAGCTGTCGGTACTCATCAGATACCAGTGTACCTCCTTTGCCACCACATCTTCCGGAACAGAGAAAGAATATTCACTTCTTCCCACATAATCTACGATAAAAGCTTTGGAACCACTTTCTTCCAGGACTTCCCGCAACGCAGTCTCTTCGTGGGTTTCTCCGGGCTCAACGGTTCCCTTAGGCAGGACCCATCCTTCGTATTTGTTTTTAATATTTTTATAGAGTAATAATATTTTGCCGCGGAAAATCACCACTCCGCCACAACTGGTTGCCTCTATCATCTTATTTTATCCTCCGATCTTACTGCTTTTCGCTAAAGTACGCATCAAAGATCCGTCTTGCAATAGGTACTGCATAATCACCGCCGCTTCCGGCACCTTCCACGATGATGGTAACGCAGACTTCCGGATCCTCCGCCGGAGCGAAACCGGTAAACCAGGCATGGCTGTCTCCCTTGACGTTATTGTATTCCGCAGAACCGGTCTTACCTGCCGCTGTATAGCTTAGTCCCTTTAGTTTGGACGCCGTACCTTCCTGTACCACATCCGTCATCAGCTGTCGTAAAATTGCTGCTTCGTCTTCAGACATCAGCCTTCCATACTCTGATGCCTTAAAGCTTTTGACAACAGTTCCCTCATCATTCTCCACACGGTCGATCACATAAGGCTTCATAAGGACTCCGTCATTTGCGATCGCACAGCTGATCATGTTCAGATGCATGGGAGTGATCTGTGTTTTTCCCTGACCGATGGAGGTCTGCATCATTTCAGCAGACGGGGTACTTTCGGAGACCAGTGCCGAACTTTTGGCGTAATTTAAAGTTAACGGCAGATCTTTATTAAACAGCAGATCATTTAAAGTCTCCTGAAACGCCTCTCTGTCCAGACTCATTCCGATATTTGCAAAGGAAGAGTTACAGGATTTAGCAAAGGACTTCTTAAAATCCACCTGCCCGTGGCTGGAACCGTGGTAACAGCTGATCTTACTATCTCCCAGCCGGAAAGAACCGTTACAGTTATAAGAGTAATTCTGGTAGGTATCCGGATTTTCCCTGATATATTCCAGTGCAGTAACTATTTTGAAAGTGGAACCGGGTGGATATAAGCCCTGGGTCGCACGATTGAGAAGTACGGTGCTGGAATCATTGTCCACCAGGTCATCCCAGATCTCTGCAATAGAATTCGGATCAAAGTCAGGATGAGACACCATGGCAATGATCTTACCGGTAGATACTTCTGTCACAATGATGGCGCCACGGTAAATATCCAGTTGATCGTTTGCTACCTGTTGGACCTTCACGTCCAGCGTGGTATAGACATTATCCCCGGGGTTCTTTTTCCCGGCAGTATCGTTTTTGACCTTATTAGTCAAAGAAGTATTTGTATTAATCAGATAATAATTTGCCAATGCTTCCACGCCCATTCTACCCTGTGTGGAATAACCGACAATATGTGCAAACAGATTCTTATAGGGATAATTTCTGGTCTCTTCTTCCTCCTCGTTCAGGATGGTCTCTGCCAGCACTTCCCCATCCCTGGAGTAAATAGACCCTCGGTAGTTCCTGGACAGCAGAATCTGTTGTCTGGAATTGTAGCTGTTATTGATCATATCCTGTTCGCTGGTTGCCACGAAATGTCCCAGATAGACCATGAGGCATAAAAACAGGACTCCGATCCCTCCTGCTGACAGCCAGATCTCCCGCTGGTTCCCTCTGCGCTTATTGTCAGGTGTCTTTTTCGGGGATTTATTTTGCGTCTTATTATTTTCCACCTCTGCGCTCTCCTTCCTTCTGCAGTCGGATATAAATTCCCTGGATGATGAAAAACATGATCATTGTCGTCATCACCGAACTTCCTCCGTAACTGATAAAAGGAAGTGTCACACCGGTCAGCGGAATGAATTTCGTACCGCCGCCGATGGTCAGAAAGATCTGGAAAATATACATAATGCCGATGCCGTATACGACAAGCTGATAAAATCTGTCATGAATCCTCACTGCGATCCGAATCATTTCAAAGAAGCTGCTGACACAGATCAGGATCAGGCACATACCGAAGATCACACCCAGTTCCTCGCAGATGGAAGAAAAGATAAAATCCGCTTCCACATAGGGAATTGCTGTCGGGTTTCCCTTTAACAGCCCCATTCCGAACCAGCTTCCGCTGCCGATGGCAAACAGCGACTGTGTAATCTGATATCCTTTATTGTCAATATATTTCCAAGGATCCTGCCATGCCAGCACACGGATCCTCACGTGATCAAACAGCTGGTAAGCAAGATACGAAGCTGCACCTCCGCCTACGATTCCCGCAAACAGATACAGATAATTGCGTGTTGCCGCAAATACCACGAACACAAATCCCACAAAAAAGATCAGCGCACTTCCCAGGTCCTTGGATACCACCAGGATCACCACATGTGCCCCGGCAATGATGGCTGTCAGGACCACTCGCTGGAAGGATACATTCTCCCATAAGGCTCCCGCCAGGAAAAACAGGAACAGTATTTTTACAAATTCCGAGGGCTGGAACGTAATTCCTCCCAGGGAAAAAGATATCTTGGATCCATGGGTCACTTCGCCAAGGATCAACACGGTACTGAGCAGTGCGATTCCCAATGTGGCATACAGCCAGGTGATTTTTTTGAAGAAATGTATTTTCCCCAGCAGATACGGTATCAGCAGTGAGAAAATCAGAGATACCAGTACGATCACATACTGCCGTATCGCCTTGTCAAAAGACAAACGGGATACCATACAGAGTCCGATTCCCAAAAGCATACACATATTATTCAGCAAAAGCCTGTTAATATTCTCGTAGATCAGTGATACCATCGTGATCGTTGCAAATAAAAAGATCAGAATAAATGCGAAGAAAAACAGGTATTGAAAATCTCCGCCGGTAAGTGACAGATCCAGGAAACACAATACCTGCACCAGAAACATCAGAACATCCTGCAGGATAAAAATCCCCTTATGATGCTCGCCGGCCGGATATCGGAATGTGTAAAAACAGCTTGCTGTATATAAAACCATAAAAAAAGCTATGAAATATTTGGATAATTCAATTACGTATTCCTGCATGAAGCAAAATACCTTTCTGTCTATTCTACGCCACGTTTTTCGTGACCGGTGGTATATTCCGCATAGGGAAGCTCCTTACGTGCGCCGCCATAATAATTCAGGATCTGCAAAGTCTCCTCCTCTGTCTCTGTGGTAAAATCCAGCCTCCCTACGACGATCTGTCTGTCCGCTTCCTTATGCAGAGATAAAGGTACACTATTGTAGATCACATTAAAACAATGGATACAATTGCGCATTACCGGAAAATTCTTATGATACCGGTCGGTCAATTCCATGATACGCCCACCTTCCCCTTTCCTACATCTGTCCAGGGTCTGTGTCACACAGTTGGCGGTAACCATCATCGGAATCTTACCGTAGATCACCTTCTCTGTGGGAATCGCAGGATCTAATATCTTCTTTTGTTCCGCTGCTGTAAGCTCTAGCGGCAGGCAGAAGCCATCCAGATACTGCATCCAGAAATCTCTTCCTTCCACATTCCACAAATAGAGGCTGTGATCTCCGATGATCTTTTTCCCGGGCAGTGCCCATTTAAGGAGCAGTCCGATATGTTCCATGCTGCCTGCCAGGAATCCCTGAAAGCATGACGCATTCTTCGTTGTAAAGTCGTACAGCTTCTTTAAATACTGCTCATCCCTAAGGCGCAGGATCTTAGGCAGTACGATCCTACAGGAAATTTGTTTTTCAGAAGCCATTTTCAGCATTTTTGCTCCGGCTTCCGGATCCTGTAACAACAGATCTGCATCCAGATACAGCCTTATTCTAGCCGTCGATTCTCCGTTACCGTTCCCAAATACCGATCTGCAAAATCCTCTCCACTGCTCTTGTGTCTGCAATAGGATTGAAAATTTCTTTCCCATAGGAGCCTCTAGCGTTCTACCGTCCATCCCGGTCTTATGCTGCGTCTCACGATGCGGTTCTATCCTCTCATAGCAAAAACCGTTTGCCAGAATTATTTTCTCTTCCAGCAGAGCAACGCTTCTTCTGCGGAGCTCGTTGATAGCCTTTAACGGATAAAATGCATTCCCACTCAGTTCGACTTCTATACTTCCATCCAGAGAGAAAGCACTGTCTCCTAACTTGCTTAACTGCTTTATAACATTCTCTTCTGAAATCGGCTGCCTGGAAGCTTCCTGCACCGGATCACCTTCTAGTGTGATGCGGATATCGCCGCAGGATACGGTCAGACTAGCCTCTTCCCCGATCATAAACCGTGCCGACATCCGTACCGGAAGTGTCAGACGTTTCGTTAAATGTTCCTTACGGATGCGTTCCAGCAGTGTTTCATCGCTGCCGCTGTAGGCTGGACTGTTCAGAGTCACCATCTCTTTGCCGTTATGCTTATGATAATAACCGTCCTGACGCTCACTGCGGATGTACAGACAGGACAGTGCGTGCATATCTTCTTTGGAAATATTCAGAGTTTCCTCCGGATTCTTATAATACCGGTCAATATATTTACGGTAAATTGCCGTAACTCCGGCGGCATATTCCGCTTTTTTCATGCGGCCTTCGATCTTAAAAGAATCGATTCCCGCCCTCAGAAGTTCCGGAATAGATTCTATGGTACACATGTCCTTCAGGCTTAAGGGATAACATTCCTTCCGCCCCTTGCTGCTGTACGGCAGACGGCAGGGCTGCGCACAGCGTCCGCGATTACCGCTTCTGCCTCCTAAAATACTGCTGAACAGACACTGTCCGGAATAACAATAGCACATGGCTCCGTGAATAAAGCACTCGATCTCCATACCGGTGGCTTCCTTGATCCTGCGGATCTCCTTAAGGCTAAGTTCTCTGGCAGGTACTACACGGCATGCCCCTTGTTCCTTCAAAAATTCTGCACCGTATTCCCCGGTAATTGTCATCTGCGTGCTCCCATGCAATTCCATGCCCGGAAAATTCTCCCGGATAAATGAAAATACACCCATATCCTGGATAATAACACCATCCAGTCCAGCCCGGTAATAGGGCTCCAGATATTCATATATTTCCGAAAATTCGGATTCTTTTACCAGCGTATTTACCGTGAGGTATACTTTTTTACCGAAAAGATGCGCATACCGTATGCATGCAACCAGTTCCCCTTCGGAAAAATTCTCCGCATAGGCTCTGGCTCCGAAACGGTTTCCTCCAAGATATACAGCATCCGCACCGGCATGGATCGCACCGTAAAATGCTTCCGTATTCCCGGCTGGCGCCAGCAATTCTACTTTCTTCGTTCCACTCATAAACGTCCTCTATTGCAAATAGCTGCCCGAAAAACGGACAGCTATCAATTTACTTGTCTTTTAGTTCTGTCTCCAGACGAACAATTTTTTTGGCATCTTCATTCAGCTGCTTCTGAAGTTCTTTTCCCTGCTTCTCTGCATTTTCCAATTTGATCTGTGCGGAGATCAGTTCATGCTTCAGATCGTATAATTCCTTTTCTTTTCCCTGAAGCTCTTCTTCGAGGATAGATATCTGCTTCTTCGCTTTAAAATAATCATCGGCGATGTTCAGCTGCAGCAGAACACTTTGTCTGTCCAAAGGTTGTCTGCGAAAGCTGTCTATCTTCCCATATTCGATGATCTTGTTGTTGATATAGGAAGCAATTTTCTGCATGTAATCTTCACTCTCATAGCCGCTTAAGGTAAAAACCTTACCGCCTATGATCACTTCGGTATCTGTCTTCGGAGACATCTTAAACACCCCTCTTAACAATCTTTTGAAAACACAATATGTGCCGTCTGTTAAAAAATATAATACAAGATTTATTATATATCAGATTATATAGAGTGGCAAGTAAAAAATTGCCCGATCGTCTCCGTTAAAGCTTCAGCCCCAGATGTCTGTAGGTCAGATCCGTCACCGTGCGTCCCTTGGGCGTTCTGTTCAAGAAACCGTTCTTGATCAGATAGGGCTCATAGACATCTTCTATGGTGCCGGCATCTTCTCCGATGGCAGCTGCAAGGGTATCCAGTCCCACAGGACCACCGTTAAATTTCTCGATGATCGTCACGAGGATATTCCTGTCAATATGATCTAAGCCCATCTTGTCCACATCCATAAGATCCAGTGCGGTTCTGGCTACTTCTTCTGTAATGACTCCGTCGTATTTGACCTGCGCGAAATCGCGGACACGCTTCAAGATACGGTTGGCAAGTCTGGGTGTTCCACGGCTTCGTCTAGCCATCTCTTTTGCTCCGGCAGGTTCGATCTCCACATCCAGGATCCCTGCGGAGTGCATGATGATCTGCTGCAATTCCTCTATGGTATAGAATTCCAGATGATGGATCATTCCGAAGCGATCCCGCAGAGGTGCCGTCAAAAGTCCCGCCCGGGTCGTCGCGCCTACCAGCGTGAACTTCGGCAACTCCAGACGGACGGACCTGGCACTGGAGCCCTTACCGATCATAATGTCAATACAATAATCTTCCATGGCGGGATACAGTACTTCCTCCACCTGACGATTCAGACGGTGTATCTCATCTACGAACAGCAGATCTCCTTCTTCCAGATTGTTTAAGATGGCAGCCATCTCTCCCGGCTTCTCGATCGCCGGTCCGCTGGTCACCTTCATATGGACCCCCATCTCATTGGCAATGATCCCGGCAAGGGTGGTCTTACCAAGTCCGGGCGGTCCGTAGAACAGCACGTGATCCAGTGCATCCCCACGCTGTTTTGCTGCGGTAATATAGACCTTCAGGTTCTCCTTGATCTTGGACTGGCCGATATAATCGTCCAGCGTCTGGGGACGTAAGGAACCTTCCAGCTTAATATCTTCTTCCGTGATATTTGTCTCTATCATTCTTCTGGGCATAGTCGTTGATCTCATTCCTTAAAACAATTTTTTCAGGGCAGCCTTTAAGATTGCTCCGGAATCCAGAGTCTCCACATCTTCGATGGCATTGACAGCCTTTAAGCTCTCCGCCTGTCCGTAACCCAACGCCACCAGGGCCTCTACTGCTTCCTTTTTCTTCTCACTGTCTATATGCAGGCTTCCCGCAGTCAGGATGCCTTCCGCGCCGCCTGCTGCAATCTCTCTGGAGATCAGAGTATCGTCAATGGCTATCTTGTCCTTTAACTCCAGGATCAGCCGCTGCGCTGTTCTGGCGCCTACACCCGGTGCCTTCGATATCGCCCTGGCATCCCCGGACATAATGGCAAAACGCAGAGAATCCGCATCCATAACGGATAATATAGCGAGCGCTCCCTTAGGTCCGATACCGCTGACCGTAATACAGAGCTTGAACATCTCCAGATCGCTCCGGGAGAGAAAACCATATAATAAAAAGGCGTCTTCCTTCACATAGGTATATGTATAGAGCCGGACCTGCTCTCCGATTCCGGGAAGTCTCGATGCCGTATCCGCAGAGATCCGGACATTGATCCCGAAGCCGTTGACATCGATCACCGCGTTATCTACCGTAACATCTTCCAAAAAGCCATTCACATATGCAAACATGTATGTTAAATCCTCGTCTTTCCTGGCATACAAAATAATAGCACGTAAAATTCGGCTACGATATGTTTATCATACCATAGCCGAACATATGTTTCAAGTGGTTTTAACTCTGGATCTGTTTTAACTGGTAGAACTCTCCCTTCAGAGCCATCAGCTCGTCATAGGTACCGTATTCCGTACAATGTCCGTCGGCGATTACGGCGATCCTGTCGGCATCCCGGATCGTGGACAGTCTGTGTGCCACAATAAACGTTGTCCGCCCCTCCGTCAGATTGTTTAACGCCTGCTGGATCAGCTTTTCGGAGATACTGTCTAATGCCGAGGTTGCTTCATCCAAAACGATCACCTTCGGATCACGGATCAGTGCTCTGGCAATGGAAATACGCTGTCTCTGACCGCCGGATAACTTGCCGCCGTGTTCTCCAACCATAGTGTCGAGACCTTTTGGAAGAGATGCGATCAGGTCTGACAGATTCGCGGCCTTGATCACATTCTGTAATTCTTCTTCTGAAACGTTTTCACAGCCGTAGGTAATATTGTCGCGGATCGTCCCGGAGAACAGAATAGAGGTCTGTGGTACCACCGCTAAATGTTTTCTGTATGTTCTAAGATCGATTTTACTTAATTCTTTGCCGTCGATCAGTACTTTTCCGCTCTCTGCCTGATGGAAACCGATGACCAGGTTTAAGATCGTGGATTTTCCGGCTCCGGACTCGCCTACCAGCGCAATGGTCTCTCCCGCTTTCACATGAAGATTTAAGTGATTCAATACGTTATGCTCATTATTTTTGTAATGGAAGCATACATCCTCAAAGTCAAAAGTACCGGTTACCTGCTCCATTTTTTCCTTGCCTTCGTTGTCTTCGACGTCCTCAGACAGCAATACCTCACCGATGGAATTCACAGATTCGATACCTTTTGCAATAGTAGGCAGCAGGGTAACAATAGAGGATACCTGATTGACCACCGTAGCAAAATAACTCTGATACAGTGTGATATCACCGGCCTGGATCTTCCCGCCGATGGCAAGATATCCGGTAAATGCCAGACAGATCACCTGAAAGATCTGGAATACCGCCCAGCCCACTGAGCCAAACAGCGCCTGGATCAGATCCAGCTTATAGCCTTTTTCCGCCACAGCAAACAACTGCCCGCTCATTTTAGATACCTCTTCGTCCTCCAGGGCATGGGCTCTGGTCACGGGTACCAGTTCCACCATTTCCATGACTCTGGCGGAGGTCTCTTCCATTTCCTTACGGAATTCCGTATTTCTCTTCTTCATAATGTTCCGGAAGGTAACCATGGTAATTGCCGCCACCGGTGTGGTCAACAGGAAAAATACGAATACGATGCGGCTCTTACTGATAGTGACAACCAGTGCCACTCCGATATTCAGGGCAATATTTAAAATACTTAAAAATAACTGTGTGGAAAGACCTTCCACTGCTTCCACATCACGCATGATCTTGGACTGCAGTCGTCCGGACTGGGTCTCCACATGATAGGAAATGGACAGCTGCTGTAATTTCCGGATCAGTGCTTTCCGAAGTCCTGTCTCCGCATAGCGGGTCGCCAGGCTTTTATAGGAAGTGTACAGATAATTCATGGGAATATTAAGCAGGATCAGTCCTGCTTCCAGAATACTGTAAAATATAATATTCCGGAAAGTATCCGGATTGTGCGCCGTGACATCGTTAATAATATTCGCCGTGATGATGGGCAGTACCCAGACACAGGCATGCTTTGCGAAAAAGCAGATCACTGCCATGACAAATTTATGATAATTCCCCTTATACAGATGCATAAGTGTCCGCAGGGGATGCCCCTGATTATTCCGATAGCATTCGATAAACCAGCTCTCGGTGTCCATCTTTTTTTTCGGAGATGTTTTTGCTTCAAAGTCTTTCATGTTTACAGGATACCTTTCCCATTTGTTTTTTCACTTCATTTTAGCGCAATTAATATGTGTTTTCCAGTTTATTTTTGCGGTTTTCACCTATAAACAACTGCTTTTTTGTCAAAAATAAGGCTGTGTCAGAACTTTTACATTCCTCACACAGCCCTTTTCATAGCATTGTATTTTTACGATCGATTAGTTGTTGATCAGCTTATCGTTCTCATTGTTCCAACTATAAAGCTTACGGATCTCTTCGCCGACCTTCTCTGAAGGATGCTCGGAAGCCAGCTTTCTCATAGCCTTGAAGTGAACCTGCTTGCCTGCGGGAGACATATCTAACA
>ERZ1034998.1473-NODE-1473-length-13788-cov-20.640792_pt1 | contig 13788 bp, 8 predicted proteins | sample MGYA00520621_ERZ1034998 | MGnify/ENA primary metagenome ERZ1034998 (study PRJEB33766, sample SAMN09781748) | gut metagenome | biome: gut microbiome | host: Homo sapiens | place: Madagascar | study: EMG produced TPA metagenomics assembly of the PRJNA485056 data...
ATGTAATCAAGGGGATTTGAATAACAATAGAAATGAAGAAATAGAATTCGTAAAGAAATGGATCAGAACTAATACAAATTAATGTTTTCACTTTTATAAGGGTATTTATGATTTTTGTTTTCTTAATTCATATTTGTTAATATAATAAATAGGTTTTTGAAGGAGGATGTATTATGGGATTGGATAAAGATAATAACAAACAAACGATTATTATTAGTGATGCAGAGCAGGAGAAGAAACCATGGGCTGCGAGTTGGCCAGCTTTTGGACATTATTTAAACAAATATAAATATTGGATTTTAGGAACTTCAATCATATTGGGATTAGTCGGATTTGCAGGTATTAAGTTTGTATATAATCCATCTAAAGAAACATTTAAGATAGGATTTGCTTATAATAAATCCAATTTTATCAGTAAAGTTAATAGCAGAAATGAAGTTGCATATTATTATCCCAACGGTTCTTCTTTTGATTATCAGTATGTCATCTCATTAAACAATATGAAATCCGTAGTTGATGCTTCTAATAGAAAAGCTCAGGATGATTATTTAAAGAACAATCCTACTGCAACTAAAGAAGAAATAGAGAATGTCAAAGGTGAGTTTGCTTCTATCGATTATGAAGAAATTAATAAATCCAATCTTTTGACCATTACTGAAATTAATGATAACAGTTTTATTGATACTTCTTCTTATTTAGCTTTTGATATAAATGGTCATAACAAAGATTTCTCTTCTGATGGATTAGCTCGAAGATTTTGCATGGCTTTAGTTAAGAGTGCACAAATAGGTCAAAATTCCTCCGGTGATTTTAATGCTTCTACTAATTTAGATGGTTTCTATGAAATATCTTCTCCTTTTAATAGATTAGATACTCAAATAACTATGCTTCAAGACGAAGTGGATTTCCTGTTTTCTTCCTATCAGTCTTTGATAAACATATTTGGTGGTAATACGGAAGTAATTACGACAGGTTCACCTAATAAGACTAGCTTATCTAATGCATTTAGACAATTTAAAGATGCGATGGACATTAGCATCAGTGCTGAAGATGCCAATATGTCTTCTATATCTTCGTTGAATAATTCTTTGACTTTTGATGTCGACAATACAACATATAAATATGTCTACGTCGATACTACCTCATCTAAGGAATTGTATCTGAGTTATTACTCAAATAAAAAGAAATCTATTCAAACAAGCATAGAAGATTTGAAGAACAAGTTAGCTTCTGAACAAGAGAATTACAACAATTTGAGTGATAAACTTCAAAGTAATGAAATTTCATCGGAAGAGAGAAACATGCTTAAAAGTGCTTTGAATAATAGCTTTAAGAACATAAATAACTACAATAACCAAATCTCAGAGTATACAATGGAATTATCAAAGATACCTTATCAGGAAAACTTTATAAATAGTATTACTGATTGGTCTAGTTGGAAATCATCTAATGCAGCTATAGCTGATACTGAAATATACAAGAATTATACGAAGGTGTTGGATTCTATTAATACTTTGTACAATACTTTGGAGAAGCAAGCTGGAATATTTAAGAATGTTTATGAGAGTGCTTATCAAGAGATCAGCACAGCTTCTAACAACAATGTAAAGACTTTATATAGAAATGTCATGCAAACAAGTGGAAGTAAGAGTTGGGTCTTGGGAGCTGGTGGAGGAGTTGTATTAGGATTCCTTGCATCCGCCTTGATAGCATTTGGAATCGGTCAATATGAAAGAAGAAAGGCCATTTTGTTAGGAGAACCAGATCCTATTATTCCTGTAAAGAAAGAAGAGATGGCAAAGGAAGAAAGTGTAGAAGAGGAAAAGCCTGAAGATAAAACTTCTGATGATAAGAAAGAGGAAGATAAGGCTGAATAACTTTAAAAGACATAGGCTTGGGCTTATGTCTTTTTTGTTACGGTGATATTCACTCCTTTTTCTAGTTAATTTTATGGTTGGTATAGAGACTAATAAATCCAAACCAAATAGAAAAAACGATTAATTTCAATGAGTGAAGAATAGAAAAAGTTTAGTATTTGTCGACACTTTTTGAATGCAAATAAGAAGTTTTACAAAATTAGCAGTCTAGGCTTGACTTTGCTAATTTCAGTGCTATATTTAAGGCGATAAACGAGGAAGCAAACCCCGTCAAAGGAGGTAACATAAATTATGATTAGACCTTTAAGAGATTATGTAGTATTACAAGCAGCTCCAGAGGAAAAGAGATATGGAGATATCATCGTCAAGAGTAAAGAAGACGATTCTGCTGTTGCTACTGTCGTAGCAGTTGGAACTGGTGTCAAGGATGAAAAGACTGGCACTATTGCTCCTTTGGATGTATCTGTAGGAGACAGAGTACTTTTTAAGAAGTACTCCACTACTGATTACAAGGAAGGTGATAAACATTACCTCGTAATCAAGAATGACGATATTATTGGAATTATCGACTAATTAGTCATCAAGAAAGGAGCTATTTAATTATGGCAAAAGAGATACGTTTTGGAAAAGATGCCCGTGATTCAATTTTGAAGGGTGTCGATACATTGGCTGATACAGTTAAGATTACTTTGGGACCCAAAGGACGTAATGTTGTTTTGGATCAAGGCTATGGATCACCTCTTATTTGCAACGATGGTGTCACCATTGCTCGTAACATCGAACTTAAAGATAAGTTCGAAAATATGGGTGCTAAGCTCGTATATGAAGTAGCAAACAATACTAATGATACAGCTGGTGATGGAACTACCACAGCTACCATCTTGGCTCAAGCTATCATTCATAAGGGTGTGGATGCAATCAATAGAGGTGCTAACCCTGTATTGGTTGGACAAGGAATAAACAAGGCCGGAAAGGCTGTCGCTAAGGAACTTTCTAGCTTGTCTCATCCTATTAACACCGATGCTGATATCGAGAATATCGCTACTATTTCTTCTGGTGATGAAGAAATCGGTAAAGTTATCTCCGATGCTATGCAGAAGGTTGGCCGTAGTGGTGTCATCACTGTCGACCAATCTAAGTCAACTGAGACAGAGCTCAAGGTTACTGAGGGTATGCAATATGATAAGGGATATATCTCTCCTTACATGGTTACCGATAGAGAAAAGATGACTGCCGAGTTGGAAGATCCTTACATCTTGGTCACTGATATCAAGGTTTCTAACATCAACGACATTCTTCCTTTGCTTCAAGCTGTTGTCGATGCTCATAAGCCTTTGCTCATCATCTCTGATGATATGGAGAACGAAGTCTCTTCAACCATAATCTTGAATAAACTTCGTGGAACATTCAATGTTGTCGCTACTAAACTTCCTGAGTTTGGTGATTTACAAAAGGCTACACTTGAAGACATCGCTGTTTTGACTGGTGCCAGATTCATTTCAAAGGATCTCAGCATGGAGTTGAAGGATGCTTCTATCGCTGATCTTGGACGTGCCAAGAAGGTTATCGTCACTGCCGATAATACTACTATCGTCGGTGGTGAAGGCGACAAGTCTAAGCTTCAAGAACACATCGATGAACTTGCAGCTCAAGCCGCTAACTCTAAGTCCGAATACGATCGTAAGAGAATTGAGAGAAGAGCTGCTAAGCTCTCCGGTGGAGTAGCAGTTATTAAAGTTGGAGCTACCACAGAGACTGAGCTTAAAGATAAGAAGCTTCACATCGAGGATGCTTTGAATGCTACTAAGGCTGCCGTTGCCGAAGGAATCGTAGTCGGTGGTGGAGCTGCACTTTGCGAAGTCTACCTCACTTTGAAGAAAACTTTGAAGGATGAGAATCCTGATGTCCAACGTGGAATCTCTTGTGTCTTGGAGAGCTTGAAAGCTCCTTTGGCACAAATCGCAGACAACGCTGGTTATTCTTCAATCGATGTTGTTGAGGCTCAACTCAATGAGAAGAAAGACTTCGGATTTGATGCTAAGAATGGTGTTTGGGTCGATATGTTCAAGGCAGGAATTGTAGATCCTTGCAAGGTTACAAGAAGTGCAATTCTTAATGCTTCTTCAATAGCTTCTGAACTTGTCACTACTGAAGCTGGAGTTGCAGATATCCCTGAACCCAAGGCTCCTGCAGCACCTGCAAACCCTGACATGGGATACTAATCGATAAGTAAATATATTTAGATGATAAAACCACAGCCGATTTGGCTGTGGCTTTTTTTAAAGCAAAATTTTTAATTAGCAACTTCCTTATTTACAAATAAAGCGTATAAATAAAATATTCCATCTGAGATTTCAAAATTGATGTTACCACCATATTTCTCTGCTATATTTTCCATAGACCTCATTCCAAAGCCGTGAAACAATGGATCTTCTTTGCTCGTTTTAATAACTGTATTTCCTTGATTATCCTTTATTGGAACTATTTTATTATCGGTGTAGTTTTGAATTACTAAGGAAACGAAATTTCCTTTCTCTGTCATCGTCAAAGAAATAGCTCTTTTATCTTCGGATAATTTGGTGACCGATTCTATAGCGTTGTCTAAGGCATTTCCGAAGAATGTATATAAATCTAATTCAGACATGAAATTCAATTTCTTTCCATCTAAAAGGCAGGTTATCTTTATGTTCTTTTGACTGCATTCCAATGATTTTTCTGTCATGATTGTATCCAAGACTTTGTTTCCTGTTTTAATTGATGAATCGTAAATCTTGATTGCTGAAGTCATTTCTTTAACCACTTCTTTTTTAACGTTTTCGTTGGAGATGATTGCTTCCATTTGATGCTTTAAATCATGAACTCTTCTATTGATTAAATCGATATTATTTTTCGATAATTCGTATTGCCTTTTCTCTTGTCTTATTATTTCATAAGCATCGTCTAGTTCAGTCTTCATCTGTCTTTGATCTAAAAGCTTAAACATGAAAGATAAAGACAAGAAGCAACAGAAAAATGATAGTAAATCAAAGAATCCCATAAATATATTTGGAATCTCATCATTAACTGAATATACGATATAAGAATTGATTCCTACTATGACGACTAATAAGAACCCGACGAATAAAATCATATATCCGGAGCTTATCATTATTTCTGAATTCTTCTTGATTTGATTTGCAAATAAGACAAAGCAGAAGAAGTAAATAGCAATATAAACAACAATATTGATTATTGTTGTAATGATAGAAAACTCATTAGTTGTAGGTAATTTTTGACCATATATTCCTATGGTAGATGAATTGTTTAGACCCGAGAAACAAAGAATAGAATTTAATCCTTGATATGCTATGTGCTGAACTAGATACGAAGCAACTGATAAGAAAGCAATAGTAGAAAAACTTTCTGCAAAACAAATCCAAGCAGCACACATGGTTAGTCCAAAGATAACGACAAACATCAATGAGGTGTACCACCAGTTATAAAAAGGAATAGGATAAAAAAGTGTAACTAATACTATGACTAATAATGATCCACTAAGTCTCCACCAAAAATGATTTTTCCTTTTTACTTTGAAAAAGAAAAGACCTTCAGATACCAGTAATTCAAAAAGAAATATAAGTCTATAGATAAAAAGACCTGATATCTCTGGCATATTAGAGCCCTCCTTTTCCTAAGAACTTATTGAAATCTTGCATAAATTTTGCTTTTCTAGGATGGCTGATATCTAGCATGTTATTACCAACTTTAATTTGGTAACCAAAAACGCCATTTATATAATTATAGTTAACTAAAGAATAGTTATTACATCTTCCAAAGAAATCTATTTTATTCTCTTCTAGCAATTCTTCCACGCTTTTAATCGTGCCATAACTGATTTTATCTTCTTGAGTAGTATGTATTATCATCTTATGTCCAATGATTTCTATATATTGAATAGTGCTAGCTTTTATAAATGATTTTTCATAGTTGACTATGAAAGGTAGCAATATTTCTTGCTTCTTAGCAATCTTTTTAAGAGCTCTTTTAAATTTCATCGAAAAGACATAATAAGTCATAGGTTTGACTATGAAATCCATAGCTTCTACTTCATAACCTTCCACAGCATACTGGGCTAAATTAGAAACGAATATTATTATTGTTTCATCATCTATTTCTCTAATCTTCTTAGAGATTTCCATTCCATTTGATTCGCCTAAGTTTATATCCATAAAAATGATATCGAACTTATTTTTGGTAAAAGTGGATAAAAATTGTTCAGAAGTTTTAAACCATGTGGTGTCGACTTCGACACCTTCATTTTCTTCTTTGTATTTGTTTAAACAAGCGATGTAATTTTCATAATCTTTTTCATCATCTTCTACTTCTGCTACTCTAATCATGATGTTATTCCTCCTTGTTTTTCTTTTCCTTTAATGGATGATAGAGGAAGTATGTCCATACTCCTAGCCCACCAATCCAAATTATATTTCCGACTATTAAACCATACACCCAAGGATTTGTTTTTGTGTTATTTAGAACAGGCTTTGTGAAGATTCCTTCACCATTGTTAAATTTGGTGGAATATTCAAAAGCATTAGCTATCATGTAAATCGTGTCTTTACTAGCTTCTTTTATGCAAGTCATATAGACTGGATCATCAGTATCTAATGGCTGATAATTTGTTTCAGCAGTCAGCCATAAATCATTTCCTGCAACTATTCCATGTTGGATATCCATGGGAGGATCTCCATATGTTGTGTAATCTGTTATAACAGCACCTCTAAATCCCCATTCATTTCTTAGAATGCTGTTTAGTAATGAGTTATTAGCTCCACTCCAAACCGCCCCTATTCTTCCAAAGGAAGACATAACTCCAGTGCATTTATACTCTTTTACTGCTATCTCAAAAGGTCTTAAATATATTTCTCTTAAGGTTTGTTCGCTTATCCATGTATTTAAGCCTTGAAAGTTATCGCCTAATTCTGATAATGCGAAATGTTTTATATATGTATACATTCCACCTGCTCTAGCACCTTCTATGACATTGCCTCCGATTTTTCCGCTCAAAACAGGGTCTTCAGAATAATATTCATAATTCCTACCGGAGAAAGAAGATCTATGTAGATTTACTCCTGGTGCGTACCATCCATTAACACCTGTTTCTTTTCCTTCTTTTGCCACTATATATCCTAATTGTCTTGCAAGTTGTTTATTCCAAGTTTGACCGATGATTACTTCATTTGGAAATGCTGTCCATTTAGTGGCTTCAATTGATGTGGAATTTGTATTTAATCCGGCAGGTCCATCGTATTCATTGTATTGGGGCTTACCGATACTTTCTACGGCAATAGTTTTATATCCAGCTTGCTTAGATAGTTCGCACATCTCTTCATAGGACATCTGATCAATCAAATCTGATAGCTCTTTTGAATTGTAATCAGAGCCTATTTTCTTAATTAAATCTTCGTTGTATTTCAATTTTGTCTCTGAGTTTTCTAATTGAGCTCTAGTTAATTTACTTCCATTTTCATCAGTGGTTAATAATAAATTATTATTGTTTTTTTGAGTTGGTAATGTCGCTATGGTTTTATCTAATTCTTCTTTATGAGAATAGTCATTAGCTGTTTTTATTTTGTCTTTGTCTATAGTCGAATAGTCTGTAGTTTTTGGATAAGATTTATTAAAATCATCTCTCGTCAAATAATTTTGATCTATGTTGACGGAACTACCATCTATCGGTGTTGAAGCATAGCTGTTTAAAGCTGTAAATCTATTTTCCACTGTATTTTCAGTAGTTGGGTCTTTGGAATAATTTATTGTTTCTTCTAAGTCAAAGCTGATTGAATTTCCTAGATAATCATCCATGTTTTTGATTTCATGACAATTATTCATCAGTTTGAATGTATAAGTCCCTTTATCTAACTCATATCCTTTGTGACCATTTTCATTCTTATCATATGCATCATAACTAGCTAGGTCATAAAGATTGAAGGATAGTTTTATGTCTTTTTGTGTTTCACCAGGATTTAATAAATCTGTTTTTTCAAATGCCACTAATTGAATTGATGATTTTTCTATTTGTCCCTTGATATATGGAGTGAAACCATATAGTTGAATCACATCCTTTCCAGCGTAGTCACCGGTATTTTTTACATCCAATGTCAAGGTTATAGTTGAATCTTTGTTTATTTCAGAATTTGGATCGATGTCGACTTTTTTTAAATCCCAGTCAAAAGTTGTATAGGATAATCCGTATCCGAAAGGATACTGGACTATATTCTTGTAATCTTCACTATAGTATTTCTCTTCGTACGCTGTTTCGTACCATCTATATCCAAAGTAAAGTCCTTCTTTATATGTGATTTGATACATATCTTCATTATCTTTGTTTGGAAAACGATTGCTATAGGATGGCTCGGTTGTTAAATCCACCGGATATGTATCAGTTAGCTTCCCTGATGGATTAACTTCACCTTTCAATATCTTAGCAACTCCTATCATTCCAGATTGACCAGGAAGACCGATGCTTAAAGCGGCATCGATTCTATCATCATTTAGAAATGATAATTCCATTGTGTTTGTCGAATTGATCAAGACTATTACATCATCGAATTCCTTTTCGACCATGTTTAATAAGTCTTTTTCTTCATTACTCAATTCTAGATAATGCTTTGTGTAATCTAAGGATGAACCATTAGAATTAATCTTTTTTTGATAGTTAGGTGCTTCACCCATATTTTCACCTAGGATTCTACTTATCATCACTATGGCTGTAGATGAGAAGGATTTAGCTTTACTTATCATTTCTGATGAATATGAATCAATAGAAGGCTGAATCAGTCTAAGTCTTTTATTCTTGTCATTAGAATCGTTTTCGTTGATGAAATTTCCATTATAGAAGGAATCATATTTGGATATGATTTCATTGTTTACTTCAAATCCTTCTAGTTCCAATGCATTTACTAATGTTACTTTATTAGTATCGCTTATAGGTGATGCACCAGATCCTACACCCTTTAAAACATTTCCTTGGTCACATGAATTCCAACCAAATACATTGATCGGTGTTTTATCTGAATTCATTTTTAAGGGAAGACAATTGTCTTTGTTCTTTAATAATACTGCTCCTTCTTCTTCTATCGATTGGACTAATTCGTTGGATTTAGTTGCTACATCTTTAAAATCCGCTGAATCAAATCTACTCTCTTGGAAGTAATTGTTGATGGAATCTATATTTGTGCCTATGACACAGTCTAATGTAATCAATGTTAGTGCCAAAGCACAAATTCCAGCAAAGTTTAATTTGAATTTACTTAATTTCATAGTGATTTCTAATAATTAACATTAAACCACAAAGAACTAAAATTATCTAGAAAGCCTTTTCTTAAAAAAGTATAAAATTTTTGATTAAAACAAAGTTAGACTCTAATAATTATGCTCAAATTATGAAAAAGAGCTTAAAATTAAGCAAGATTAAGCTTTAAATCATTGAATTCATGTTAAATATTCTTCTTTGTTTGATTAAAAAGTTAACCTATCATCACAGGTAAGCCCTTACACATATTTCAAGCTTATCCTTGGAGGAAAAATAATTATGAAAGCTAAGTCTATTTATGCTGTATTAGCTAGTTTGATGCTTACTACAGGACTCGTAGCTTGTGGGCCTGAAACCAACCCGACAGGTGGTAATACCGGGGGGGGTATCACATCTAGTCCTACGACACAAGCTCCTGAAGTAAAGAAAGGAACTGTTGTTTTATCATTTGATAACAATCAAGGAACTGTTACTGCTGATAAAACAAATGGCGATGTCGGTCAAACTGTAACACTCACTATCACTCCTAATGAAGGATATGAGATCGATTCAGTTAAGGCTAACGACAAAGTCCTCAGTGGTACAACATATTCGTTTAAATTAGTTGAAGGTGAAAACAATGTTGAAGTAACTTTTAAGGCAAAGGCAGTAGAACCTGAAGTAGAATACAACATCACATATACTGCTTCGGAAGATTATACTGTCACTAATTTAGCTACCAAGGCTACTAAAGGAACTAAGGTAACTTTCAATATTGCTGTTAATGATGAAAATAAAGAACTATCTTCGATTAAAGCTAATGACGTAGATTGTACATTGGAAGAAGATGGCTCATATTCGTTTGTAATGCCCGAAGGTGATGTTGCTATTGCTATCACTCTTCAAACTAAAGTCAATTTGAATCTCTCTATAACTTCTGACAAACAATCTTATAAAGAGGGTGATGGAGCTGCAGTATTGCAAGCGACATTCGGAGACGATCAAGTTGAAGGTGCTACTTATGTATGGGATGGAACTGATGCCAAGGATGTCGGTGTAGTAAATCCTTTCGCAGATGATGACTCTAAACAATACTTTACACCTACCAATGTTGGAAAAGGAACAGTCAAAGTCACCGCTACAGTCAACGGAAAAGAATACAAGGCTTCTTTGAATATTACAGTAGAAGCAGACTATACCAAATACATCGAAATCAAAACTGCTGATGCGATGATTGAGTTATTGAATAAGAAAGATACAGTCAACGGAAAGTACTGCTTAGGCGCTAACATTGACTTGGGTGGAATGCAAGTCAATGGAAGAGCAAATAATTCTACCTTTGTTGGAACTATTGATGGAAGAGGATATACACTCTCAAACTTTGTGGTAAAGAATGATTCTTCTCTAGAGACTGATAAAGCTACTGGATTATTCTGGCAGTATCAAGGTGTATTGAGAAACATTCATATCAAAGGAACAATTGACACAGCCGGATTTAGTGGACTACTTGCAAAGGAAGTCAGTGGACCTCAAACTAGAATTACTGATTGTTTGTTTGAGGCTAAGAATGTTCAAACTGGGGCCGATTGGACTTGGGGAAGAAATGGTGTTATTGCCTCTACTCTTCAGAATGAAGCAAAGGTTGAGAATGTAGTAACTAACCTCGATGCAACTGATGCTATGTGTTTACCATTCTTTGCTTATTCATGGACTGAAACACAGGTGATGAAGAATGCATATACAAACATAGCTCATGATACTCAAAGCGAGAACTATAAGCCATTTAATCCTAATGGAGGTGATATCTCAGCACAGGTTATGGAGAATATCAATCACACTCCCTTTGATTCTACTTTAGCTTCAGCTTATACAACATTGGATTCATCTATTTGGATTCTTGAAGATAACAAGATGCCTGTTTTGGCTCATGATAGCGAAGCACCTGTAAAGCTAGAAGCTATGCTTACTGCTAGTGCTGATACGACTTCTCTTTCAATGAAAGAAGATGGCACAAAAACTGCAACCATAACTACTTCGTTGAAGTATTCGACTGAAACATTATCTGATTATTCTTATACTCTTGATCCTAGCGATGCTTCAGTGATTAGTGTAACCAACAATAATGATGGAACATTTGGAATTACAGCTGTAGCTGCTGGTGAAGCTACTGTCTCAGTGAGTGCAAAATTAGGAGATAAGACTTTAACTGCTGAAGCTATTACATTCACTGTCAAGTCTGCTGATGCTCCTAAATATGAAATTCCAGATGATGCATTTGAAATTAAGGATATAGCAACATTCAAAACTGTATTTGATAAGGGAGCTGCTTATTCTACGAGGAATTTCTACTTGTCTAATGATATTGATTTGACAGGTGACGAATTGACTACTGCAAAGATGATGTGGATGGCTGGTGAGTTCTCTGGAATATTTGAAGGACAAGGACATACCATCACAGGTGATATCAATTGGGATATGTTCAACATCATCGCTGCTAGCGGTGTTGTGAGAAATGTAAATATAAAGACGAGCAATCCTATCGAAGCTAATAGAGGTCCATTAGCTCATACAAATAAAGGAACTATATCAAATGTTCATATCGATATGACTGTAGTTGATGAACGTGCAACAAATACATTTGCTGGAATGTTCTTTTCGAACGAAGGTAAGGTTGAAGATTCTTCTGTAGCTTTCCATGTGAATACGGCAAGCAATACTATTAAATCATTTAGTAATATTGGATCTGGAACTTACACCAATTGTACTTACACAGTCGATGGAACATGGGATGGTGCTCAGAATGCTGTAGTCGCTACTGATGGGACTACTAAAAAAGATGCTTAATAAAAAATGGAGGAATAAAATAAAATGAAAGCAATTAGTTTATTGGGATTGTCTTGCTTTGGATTAGTGTCTTGTGGAAACGGAGACAATTCAAATAATGGTGGAAACGGATCTCAGACAGTACAAAAGCAAATTACTTTGACTGTTACTGGAGCAACTAAGACTGTAGTAGGTCAATCAGTGAAATTGAAGATATCAGTCAAGAACGATTCGACTAAGAGTGGATATTCGGTGGAATCTAGTGATGAGACAGTTGCTACTATTTCAGAAACTGGTCTTATTAATGCCTTGAGTGCTGGAACCACGACTATTACAATCGCTTCTAAGGCTGATTCATCAGTTAAGAAAGAGTTTGTATTCACAGTTATGTCTGCTGAAGATGTTGGAGTAAAGATTGTAGCTGATAAAACTTCTGTTAAAGTTGGAGAAACAATCAATTTGTCTGCTAATGTCACCAACAAGGATGATGATGAAGTGACTTATAAATGGAGCTGCGAAAATTATAGTGGTAGTTTTGATAAGACTAATGGTAAGACTGTTAAGTTCACAACTGATAGTGCAGGAAAAGAAGTTATTAAATTGACTGCTACTATTGGGGAAGTCGAAGTGACAGATCAAGTTGAGATTGAGATTACTGAATCTTTGGATAAATATGTTAAGATTTCCACAGCAGATGAATTCAAGTCTAAGATTCTTGCTAAGAACACCATTAAAGATGACTTTATCTTAACAGCTGATATCGATTTAGGTGGAATGGAAATCAATGGAAATGCTGATATTAGAAAGTTAGCTGGAACTTTAGATGGACGTGGTCATAAAGTATCTAATTTCTCTATCATATCTTCTGAGAGCAACGATGCTGGACATAATAACTCTGGAATGTTCCAAGAAGTCAGCGGAACAATTAAGAATCTTGAAGTCGATGGAACATTGACTAAAAACAGTTTAGGTTGGGGTACAGCTATTCTTACGAATATTCTTTCTGGAACTGTCGAAAATTGCTTATTCAATTCAGTTCAGTCATTCAATAACGGATCAGATAGTTGGTTTGCTTTCGGTGCTTCTATCTGTGGTGTTTTGAAGGAGGGTGCAACTGTTAAGAGTTCTGTTGTAAATGTCTCTGGTGAAGGTAAAGATGTCCATATGGCAATATGTGCATATCCAGCAGGTGGATCCATTAATGATGGAACACAATCGGGATTTGCTCCTTCTAAACAGACCTTTACTGTAAGCGGAATATACACGAACCAAAACTCGGATTTGGCTTATGGAAGTACATGGGAGTGGGGTGGACCTATTGAAGATACATCCGGAATTCATACTGATGTTGATTTCTCTACGGCCAAAGCAACTACATATTCGGACTTATCTGCAAATTATTGGAATTTAGTAGATAATACTATGCCAACATTGAAGACTTTAGCGGTAGAATAATAGTCGCAAGTTTGATATTCTTAAATCACTAAATCTTATACTATTTTTGAACTTGAAAAAAGAGAGCTTATGTGCCCTCTTTTTTATTTACAATTGATTAATTATTATATAAGTTGCATTTCTTCTGATTCGTCTATAGCTTGACGTTCGTATTTCTTAATAATGTTTAAAATGAACGTATAATCCTTGGCATAGGAATTGGGAAGTCTAATTAAAGTGATGTTATTTGCTTTGCAAATGTCGTCTCTTTTTGCTGTGATTCCTGGGTTTGATTTTATTGATTGAAGTATTGCTAGGTTAAAATCTTTTGGCTTATTATTTACTATTTTTACAGAGTCATTTATAGAGTCAGAATAAATC
>ERZ1034998.1482-NODE-1482-length-13754-cov-5.594204_pt1 | contig 13754 bp, 15 predicted proteins | sample MGYA00520621_ERZ1034998 | MGnify/ENA primary metagenome ERZ1034998 (study PRJEB33766, sample SAMN09781748) | gut metagenome | biome: gut microbiome | host: Homo sapiens | place: Madagascar | study: EMG produced TPA metagenomics assembly of the PRJNA485056 data...
CTGCCGGACAGCGGCTCCCGCCGCCATCAGTCCGGCGGCACCTGCCCCCACGATCAAAACCCTTGCCATGCTTTTTCCTCCAAAGTGCCTGTTATTTCGAGTATATCATACCAGAATCACCTTGCAAAAGCAATGCAGTGCCGCCGGAAACTGCTGGATTTTCCGGCTTGACAATCCGTCCGGCCTGCGGTATGCTTTTTACAGACCATCGGTTTGTAAAAGGAGGATTTCGATGCCGCGTAACAAATACCCAGAGCAGACGGTGGAAAAGATCCTGGATGCCGCCGCCCAGCTCTTTTTGCAGAAAGGCTACCAAAACACCACCCTGCAAGACATCATCGACGCCACCAAGCTGTCCAAGGGGGCCGTCTACCATCACTTCAAGTCCAAAGAGGAGATTGCCCAGAAGGTGGGCGACCGTCTGGGCGATGCGATGTGGGAACCGCTGCACCGCATACGGGATGACCCCCGCCTGACCGGGCTGGAAAAGCTGCAGGCCGTGTTTGCGGCATCCTTTGCGGGCACCCGCCAGCAGCAGCTGACCCAAACTCTGCCGCATCTGACCGACAACCCACAATTTCTCGCGCTGGAATGGAACAACATCGAAGCTCACCTTGCCCCGGAGTGCATCGCACCGATGATCCGGCAGGGCATGGCGGACAGCTCCATCCATGCCGCCGACGCCAACGCACTGGCCGAAGCGCTCTTTGTGCTGGCGGACCTGTGGCTTTCGCCGCAGACGCGTCCTACCACGCCGGACCAGCAGCGGGCGCGCAACGCGGTGTTCCGGCAAATGACCAAGGCGCTGGGCCTGGACCTGTTGCAGGACGACCAGGCCGAACAGCTGGTCCAGCTGTGCAGTTCCTTTCCCGCATAATATTTCCGGGCGGAAACTTTCCGCCCTTTTTTAGTTCGTTTTACAGACCGTTAGTCTGTATATGAAAAGGAGCGTTCCATGAAAAACTTTGTTCTCATCGTCTTCGGGCAGATCATTTCCCTGTTCGGCAATGCGGCTTTGCGGTTTGCCCTGCCGCTGGTGCTCCTGCGCCAAAGCGGTTCCGCCGCCCTCTATGGCAGTGTCACTGCATTGGCCATGCTCCCTGCCCTGGCCGGAATGTTGGCCGGCGGGGCCTTGGCCGACCGCTGCCGCAAAGCACGTCTGATGGCGTTGCTGGACCTGCTCACCACCGGCCTTTCGGTTTTTGCCGCCTGCGGGATCACTCACTTGCCCCTGCTTCCGCTGACCCTGGCCGTGCTGGGCGGGCTGTATGCCATTCAGGGCCTGTACCAACCGGTCGTGCGGGCCAGTCTGCCGCTGGTGTTGGAAGACCGCCAGCTGGTGCGCGGCAATGCGGTCATTCAGCTGGTGGACACCGTGGACGAACTTCTTGGGCCGCTGTTGGGCAGTCTGCTGCTGGAAGCCTGCGGCATCCGGGGCCTGCTTTTGCTGTGCGGCGGCTGTTTTGCGGCATCCGCCGGGCTGGAACTCTGCATCCGCATTCCCCGGGACCTGCCCGGCGACGCCCCGCTTTCCCTGTCCGGTATCCTCGCCGACCTGCGGGACAGCACCCGTTACCTCACCGGACAGCCTGCCCTCTTGCAGCTTGCCGCCACCATGGCCGCAGTGAACCTGCTGGAGATTCCCGCCCTGACCGTGGGCATCCCGGTGCTGGTGGTGCAGTTCCTGCACAAAAGCGATGCCGCCCTTGGCCTGGCACAAGCCGTTCTCAGTGCGGGCGGCATTCTGGGCGGTGTACTGGCCGGGACCTGGTTCACCCGGCATCCGTTCCGCAGCGGGCTTCCCCTGCTGTCCGGCATCGGCGGAGTCTGCGCCGCCATGGGGCTGGTCCTGCTTGTTCCTCCCCTTGCCTTCGGCGGACTGCTGGCGCTGGGCTTTGCCGTCATGGCCGCGGCCATGCTGTTCAACGTCTGGTTTTTTACACAATTACAGCAGCGGGTGCCGCAGGCCCAGCTGGGCCGGGTGACCGCCTGTCTCACGGTGCTGGCCTGTCTGACTCAGCCCCTTGGGCAGGCCGCTTATGGTGTGCTGTTTCAGTATTGGGTTACGAATCCGGCGGTAATCCTGCTGGGGGCCGGAACCTTGTCCGCACTGGTGCTTTCCCTGCTTGCTGCGCAAGCCCCTTCCCTCTGACGCAAAAAAGGCGGCAGAGCCTTTCGCTCTGCCGTCCAGGTTCAATCCATCACTTTGGCCGGGTCCAGATACTGGTCCCCCTGTTTCACTTCCAGATGGATGTGGCTGTCCTCGGCGCATTCACAGCTCACGGTGCCTGCCTTGCCCAGCTGCTGGCCCACCGAGACCGTGTCGCCCTCGGCCACGTCCAGCCCAGTGACGCCGCACACCCGCCAGATGCGCCCGGCGCTGTCCTCAATGCTGACGACGCTGCCCCAGCTGCCATCCTGGCCGGTTTGCATCACGGTCCCGGCAGCGGGCGAAGTGACCAGAGCGTCCGGCTCACAGGCGTAGTCCACGCCGTTGTGGGTGCGCCAGTCGCCCAGTGTCTTGTTGTACACCAGCTCGTCACCACTGTAGGCGTTCAAGACTCTGCCCGCAACGGGCTGCGCGGCAGCAGGCGCGGCTGAACTTGCGGCAGACGAAGATTCGGTGCGCAAGGCGGAAGGTTCGGATACCGAACCAGACCCAGACCGCGCACCAGAAGAGGCGCTCGGCACACTGGATGCAGGCTGCGGCACGTCGGGCTTGCTGGCTGCGGCGGGAGAAGGTTCCTGCTGCCATAGATCATCATCCTCCTGTGTGGTCCAGTCTTCCTGCGGTTCGGGCTGGGTCTGGGTGCTGTCCGGCCGGGTAAGGTCGGTCCAGTTTTTGGCCAGTTCTGCGCGGACGGTGCGCACCGCCCACACACCTGCTGCGGCAGCTGCCAGCAGACAGGCCAGCAGGGCCAGTGCAAAGCCCTTGCCGCGCAAAAACTTTTTGATCTGCTCCATTGTTGTTACTCCCATCTGTCCGTTTGCGTACGGTTTGCTTCTGGAAGTAGTGTGGGGCAGTGCCGCCGGATTTATGCATCCGGACGCAAAAAGAGCCTTCCCCGGCGGGAAGGCTCTCGGTTGGGTTGAAGATCAGTTGCGGCGGCGGCTGTTCATGCCCAGCAGGCGCACCACATACAGGAAGATGTTGATGAAGTCCAGGTACAGGGTCAGTGCACCGTAGATGGAAGCCTTTTCGGCCAGCTCGCTGTCATAAGCGTAGTAGGAGTACATCTGGCTCAGCTTCTGGGTATCGTAGGCGGTCAGCAGCATAAAGACCACCAGGCCGATGCCGCTGTACAGCACGGTGGCACCGAAGCCCATGCCGAACAGGGTGCCCACAAAGCCGGTGATCAGCAGGGCAATCAGGCCCATCATCAGCTTGGGACCCCAGCTGGAAAGATCTTTGTGGGTGGTGGTGCCGTACATGGCCATCAGACCGAAGTACAGCGAGGTTGCCAGGAAGGCCAGCACCAGGGTGCCCACCGAGAAGGCCACGAAGTAATAACTCAGCACCATGCCATTGAGCAATGCATACCCGAAGAAGACGCCCCGGGCTGCGCCCACCGACATATTCTGTACCTTGGCGCTCAGCACGAACACCAGGGCCAGTTCAGCGATGGTGAACAACAGATAAAGCGAGTTGACCACATAGAACAGCGGGGTCGTGGCCGTGACGAATGCCGCTGCAAAGGTCAACAGCAGGCCACAGGCCATCCAGCGGTAAGTGCGGGTCATATAGTCCGCCGAAGTCATAGCAGGCTCGGTATAACCGCGATTGTAGTTGTTGTAATCCATCGTGGATTCCTCCATTCTTGTTCCGCCGGGGCTGTGGGGGCTTCTCGGCCTTGCTCCGGTCTACGGAATATAGTATACTGCATAGAAATGAACGTTTCATGAAAAAGGCTGTGATGTTTTATGTCTCTTGGACTTTATCTGCACATTCCCTATTGTTTTTCCAAATGCCGCTACTGCGATTTCTATTCCCACCCCGGAGAACGCGGGGTGCCGGACGCCTATGTGGATGCCGTTTTGCGGGAGCTGGACCGCTTTTCGCCGGACGGCCCCCTGCACCCGGACACGGTATATTTCGGCGGCGGGACGCCCAGCCTGCTCACCCCGGAACAGGTCCGGCGGCTCATCGAGGCAGCCGCACCGGTGTCCGGGGCGGAAGTGACCCTGGAAGCCAACCCGGAAACGGTCACAGAAGATTCTCTGCGGGGCTTCCGGGAAGCCGGGGTGAACCGCATCTCCTTCGGGGTGCAGTCCGCCCGGGACACCCAGCTGCGCACCCTGGGCCGTCCCCACACCGCCAAGCAGGCCCGCGCCGCCTTTGCCGCCGCCCGCCGGGCAGGCTTTGCGAACATCAGCGGGGACATCATGCTGGCCCTGCCCCATTATACGCAGGCCGAGTTTGACGAGACGCTGGAATTGATCGAGAACGGCGGGGCTGCTCACATCTCCGCCTACCTATTAAAGATAGAACCGGATTCCGCCTTTGGCAAGCATCCGCCGGAGGGTCTGCCCACCGGCGACGAAGCCGCCGATTTTTACCTGTATGCGGTGGAGCAGCTGGAACACCACGGCTACCGGCAGTACGAGATCTCCAACTTTGCCAAGCCCGGATACGAAGGAAAGCACAACCTCATCTACTGGGACTGCGGCGACTATCTGGGCATCGGCCCGGCGGCGCACTCCTGCATGGGCGGCAAGCGGTTCTGCTACCCCGCCGACACCGAAGCCTTTCTGCGGGATGCCGCCGCCCCGGTGATGGACGGCGACTGCGGCGCAGAAGATTATCTCATCTTACAGCTCCGCCTGCGCAAAGGGCTTTCCCTGTCCCGGTACAAAGCGCTGTATGGTAAGGAGTTTTCCCCCGCCCAGCTTGCCTTTGTGCAAAACTGCGTCAAGGCAGGCTATGCCATGTTTGACGGCGAGACCCTCGCCCTGACCCCCGCCGGACTCATCGTCCAGAACAGCATCCTGGCGGAGCTTTTGTAATTTTTTTACTTTGCCAGCGCAACCACCGGCCAGTCCAGCGCCGCAATGGCTTCCCGGTCGTGGGTGGCCAGCAGGACCGGCTTTCCGGCACAGCGTTCCTTTAATAAAAGCGCCGCCCTGTGCAGGGTCTCCGGGTCCATGCCGGTGAAGGGTTCGTCCAACAATAAGGTATCGCTGGGTACCCACAGCGCCCGCAGAAGGGCGGTGCGGCGCTTCTGCCCGCCGCTGAGCTTCCGGGCCGGAAGCCGCAGTGCCGCCGCATCCATGCCCAGCCGCGCGAAATCCGCCCGGACCGCGTCCTCCTCGGCATGGCCGTCTCCCGGCCGCACCAGCAGGACGTTCTGCAGCGCAGTCAACTGCGGACAGAGCCGGTCTTCCTGAAAGACCGCACCGACCCGGCCCACGCCCTGCACCGTGCCGCCGGTGGGCGTTTCCAGCCCCATCAGGATGCGCAGAAGGGTCGTTTTGCCCCAGCCGCTGGGTGCCCACAGCACTGCCGGGCCGTCCACGGTCAGATTCAGGTCCCGGAACAGACAAGTCTCCCCGAATCGTTTTTCCAGATGCTCGATCTTCAGCATACGGTGCCCTCCTCTCCCAGCACGGCCCGGACCAGCTGGTCCAATGCCGCTAGGAACAGCTTTTCAAAGGCCGCACTCAGCAGGATGATGACAAACGTCCAAGCGAACAGCTCCCCGGTGGACAGGGTGATCTTCGCTCGATACAGCGCATCGCCGATGCTGCCGTTTGGCAGGCCGATGACCTCCGCCGCCACGCCGCTCTTCCAGCAGATGCCCAGCGCCACGCTGCATCCCTGCCGGAACGCCGGGAGCACTGCCGGAAGCCATACCGCCCGCAGACGCCGCCCCAGCGGCAGACGGAACACCTTTGCCATTTCCAGCAGCTGCCCATCTGCTGACCGGATGCCGGTGCGCACGGCCCCGTACAGTACCGGCAGGACCATTAGAAAGCTGATGAGCACCGACAGCGACGAGCCTCGCACCCACACCAGCGCCAGAATGATGAAGCTTGCCACCGGAGTGGCCTTGACCAGCTGCATCACCGGGGCCAGCAGAATTTCGGCGGCGGGCCAGACTTCTGCCGCCACCGCCAGCACCACGCTGCACACCACGCCCAGCCCGAAGCCCCCTAAAATGCGCCCGGAGCTGAAGCCCACCCGCTGCCAGAAATTCGCCCGGGGCAGCAGTTCCAGCAGGGTGCGCAGAGCCTGCACGGGGGACACCAGAAATACTTCCTGCCCGATGGCCATGGCCGCCGCCTGCCAGACGGCCAGCCAGAGCAGGACCGCTCCCAGTTTTTGCAGTTGCTTTTTGTAGCGTTTCATATCCGTCCTCTCGCGCCGCCGCGTTTTTTGCATCCCGCATTGAGCGGCACATTCCATTGTTTTTGATAGAAGTATACCATATCCCCCGGCAAAGACCAATGACGGGTGCACCAAAACCGATTCGATTTTCTCAGGCCTGCCATTACATTTCTTCATGTGTTGCAGCATTGACATGAAGTTTCTTTCACGCTACACTGGGTTTATCCGCGCATATCTCTTTCCGGATGGCGCAGAAAAGAGGACTTTTTCATGCAAAAACTTTCCGGCAAAAATCTCCTGCTGGTCGGCTTCACCCTGTTTTCCATGTTTTTCGGGGCAGGCAACCTGATTTTCCCACCGCACCTCGGCGCACAGGCCGGCTCACATCTGTGGGCCGCTTTCGCCGGGCTTGCCGTCAGCGCCATCGGCCTGCCCATCGCGGGCGTTGTCGCTGTGGCACGGGCCGGCGGACTGGAACCGCTGGCCCGCCGGGTGCATCCGGCCTTTGCCTTTGTGTTCACCATTCTGGTCTATCTGTCCATCGGCCCCTGCCTGGCCATCCCCCGCACCGCCAGTACATCGTTTGCCATGCTGGCACCGCTGGTCGGCAGCTCGCCCCGTTTGCAGCTGGGCTATTCCTTCCTGTTTTTCGCTGCCGCTTTTCTGGTGGCGCTGCATCCGGAAAAGCTCACCGACCGGCTGGGCCGAATTCTCTGTCCCTGCCTGATCCTGCTCATCTGCATTCTCTTTGCCGGGTGTCTTCTCCATCCTCCTGCCGCACACTACGGTGCCCCCAGTGACCTCTATGCTTCTCTGCCCGCTGTGCAGGGCATCCTCTACGGGTATCAGACCATGGATACCCTGGCCGGTCTGAACTTTGGCGCCGTCATTGCACTGAACATCCGTGCCCGGGGCATTGCGCAGGAAAGCGCCGTTGAGCAGGGTGCCGTCCGGGCCGGTTTTCTCGCCGGAGCGCTCCTTCTGGCCGTCTATGCCATGCTGGGTCATGCCGGCGCCCTGACCGGTGCCGCCGTTCCCGGCCTGTCCACCGGCGCTGACGTTCTCACCGCGTTGGCCGGAAACCTGTTCGGCCAAGCCGGTCTTGTGCTGATCGCAGCCATCTTCGTCATTGCCTGCTTCAACACCTGTGTCGGACTCATCGCCTGCGTGGGGCAGTATTTCCACAGCCTGCTGCCCCGCATCCCCTACCCGGTTCTTGCAGCTTTCTTCGCCGGGGTCAGTATTCTGGTCTCAAACCTGGGTCTGGCTGCCATCATCGGCCTGTCCACGCCGGTGCTCAACGCTCTGTACCCCATCGCCATCGTGCTGATCCTGCTGTCTTATCTGCCCGGGCTGGAAAACCGGCCGCGGATCTATCTGCTGTGCATCTTCCTGACTGCGCTGCAGAGCATCGCCGCCGCCCTGCCCCTCGGCCCGCTCTCTGTGCTGGCAAACGCGCTTCCCTTCGCGGAGGTCGGCTTCGGCTGGGTGCTGCCTGCAGCCGCCGGCCTGCTGCTCGGCTTTCTGATCGACCGATAACGTTCTTCCTGCAAACGAGGTATTTTTTATGATCCGTCCCATCAACCACGACCCCCTGTTTTTGGCCCAGAGATCCGCTCCCGCCGCGCCGGAAGACGCCGATGTTGCCCGTGATCTGCTGGAGACCCTGACTGCCCATGCAGACGGCTGTGTGGGCATGGCTGCGAATATGATCGGCGTGTCCAAGCGCATCATCGCGGTGGAGACTGAAGACGGCTACCGGGTGCTGTTCAACCCGGTCATCCTGAAAAAGTCCGGCCCGTATGAGGCGGAAGAGGGCTGTCTCTCCCTGGAGGGCACCCGCAAAACCAAACGCTGGCAGAAGATCAAGGTGCAGTACGAGACCGCCGACGGCAAGCCGCGCATCCAGACTTTTTCCGGCTGGACCGCCCAGATCATTCAGCACGAGATCGACCACTGCGACGGCATTCTGATCTGATGCCCCTTGCAATTTCAGCGCAATGGGTGTAGAATACGACTACAATCAACTACAGGGGAGCTTGTAACGCAGGCTGAGAGGAAGTACCCGAACTTCGACCCTTTTTACCTGATGCGGATAATGCCGCCGTAGGAAGTCATTTCCATGATTTTTTGCAGGAGGAGCCGCGCAGGCTTCTCCTGTTTTTGTTTGCCGCATTTTTTCAGCAAGGAGGATTCCGCCTTTGCGGGCGGCGGGCCGAGGGGGAGCGCCCTGGGCTTGGAAGACGACAGCGATGGGAAGCCGTGTTCCGGCGTGAGAGGAGGCCAGCAAGCCTCGACCGCTTCATTGGGGGCAGTGCGTCCGTTTTGGGAAACATTGCCCCATTGCAGGAAGCAGCTGTCCGTCAGCCGTTTCCGTCATTTGGAAAGGAGTTTGTCCCGTATGAAAAATGGTTCCGTGAAAAAACTGGCTCTGGCCGGTATGTTCTGCGCCCTCTGCGTGGTGGGCAGTGTGTTCAGTTTCCCGATGTTCGGCAGCAAGTGTGCGCCGGTGCAGCACATGGTCAACGTGCTGTGCGCCGTGCTGCTTGGCCCCTGGTGGGGGCTGGGCGTGGCCTTTGCGGCTTCCCTTCTGCGCAACCTGCTGGGTCTGGGCAGCCTGATGGCTTTCCCGGGCAGTATGTTCGGTGCCCTGCTGTGCGGCCTGGTCTACCACAAGACCAAGAACATCCTGGCCACCCTGGCGGGCGAGGTGTTCGGCACCAGTGTGCTGGGTGGGCTGTGCGCCTATCCGGTGGCCATCTTCCTGATGGGCAAGAGCGCCGGCGACATCGCGTTCTATGCCTACATCGTGCCTTTCCTCATCTCCACGGCCGTGGGCGCTGTCATCGCCGGGGTGCTGGTATTCAGCCTGCAGCGCGCCGGTGCTCTGCGGTCCATGCAGTCCAGCCTGTCTTAACGGAGGTGCGTGAAAATGTTGAAAACCTGCTTTGAAAACGTCCGCAAGACCTGCCCCCTCATCCACAACATCACCAACTACGTCACGGTGAACGACTGCGCCAACATGGTGCTGGCCTGCGGGGCCTCTCCCATCATGGCCGACGATGCCGCCGAGGTGGAGGACATCACCACCATCTGCGGGGGCCTGAACATCAACATCGGCACCCTGAACAGCCGCACCATCACCTCCATGCTGCTGGCCGGCAAAAAGGCCAACCTGCTGGGACATCCGGTGGTGCTGGACCCCGTGGGCGCAGGCGCTTCCCAGCTGCGCACCGACACCGCTTATCGCCTGTTGCGGGAAGTACAGTTCGCGGTCATCCGCGGCAACATTTCGGAGATCAAGACCCTGGCTTCCGGCGCAGGCACCACCAAGGGCGTGGACGCCGATGTGGCGGACAAGGTGACCGAAGAAAATCTGGACAGCGCCGTGGCCTTTGCCAAGGCCTTCGCCGCCCGGACCGGTTCGGTCATCGCCATCACCGGCGCCATCGACATCGTGGCCGACGCGGACAAAGCATACTGCATCCGCAACGGTCACGCCATGATGAGCAGCATCACCGGCACCGGCTGTCAGCTGTCCGCGCTGACCGCCGCTTTTGTCACGGCCAATCCGGACAACACGCTGGAAGCCGCTGCCGCCGCCGTCTGCGCCATGGGCCTGGCCGGCGAGATCGCGCACCAGCGCCTGACCCCGCTGGACGGCAATTCGTCCTACCGCAATTACATCATCGACGCCATTTACAACATGACGCCGGAACAGCTTGAAGAAGGTGCCAATTATGAAGTGCGATAAGCACACTATGCTGCTGTATGCCGTCACCGACCGTGCGTGGGTGGGCAAGCAGACCTTGTACGAACAGGTGGAGAGCGCCCTGAAGGGCGGTGCCACCTGCGTCCAGCTGCGAGAAAAGCATCTGGGCGATGCCGATTTCCTGCAGGAAGCCATGGAGATCCACGCCCTGTGCCAGCGTTACGGCGTGCCGCTGTTCATCAACGACAATGTGGACGTCGCCATCCAGTGCCATGCCGAGGGCGTGCACGTCGGCCAGAGCGACATGGAAGCCGCCCAGGTGCGCCAGCGCGTGGGCGACGGCATGATGATCGGCGTTTCTGCCCACACGGTCGAGGAAGCCAAAAAGGCCGTGGCCCATGGTGCCGACTGCCTGGGCGTGGGAGCGGTGTTCGCCACCAACACCAAAACGGATGTGGATGTCCTGCCCCGGCAGACCCTCATTGACATCTGCAATGCCGTGGACGTGCCGGTGGTCGCCATCGGCGGCATCCACAAGGAAAACATCCTTCAGCTGAAGGGCACCGGCGTGGACGGCGTGGCACTGGTCAGCGCCATCTTTGCCGCTGAGGACATCGAGTCCGAGTGCAAAGAGCTGAAAGCCCTGTCCGAGCAGATCATCTGAGTCTTCGTCATTCCCGAACGCGGTATGCGCTCTTCCTCCGCCGTCCGGCTTTTGCGCGCCGGGCGGCTTTTCTTATTCCGACACGCTGCCGCCGCCCTGCGTCCGGTTCTATCAATCCTTTCCATCAATATTTTCGGTTTTACAATTCTTCTGTTCTGTACTATACTAAAGTCATCGACTGTTCACTCACAACGTACAGGAGGAATCTGCCGTTGATCCAACTCATTGAAACCGCCTATCGCCTGCTCTGGGGCGATCTGTTCACCCTTCCGCTGGGCGGCGGCATCGGCATCTCGCTGATGGTGGTGCTGCTGTTCACCGCCGGGATCTGGTTCACCTTCCAGACCCGCCTGCTGCCGGTGCGGCTGTTCCGGGATATGATCGCCGCCGTCTGCGAGAAAAACGACAAAAAGGAAGGACTTTCCTCCTTCCAGACGCTGGTCATCTCCACCGCCACCCGCGTGGGCATGGGCAATCTGGTGGGTGTGGTCGCGGCAGTGTCCGCCGGTGGTGCCGGAGCTGTGTTCTGGATGTGGGTCACAGCGCTGCTGGGCGCATCCACCTCGTTCATCGAATCCACCCTGGCCCAGAAATATCGTCAGCCGGACCCGCTGTACGGCGGCTGGCGCGGCGGCCCGGCTTATTACCTTCACATCTTGGCTGAACGCAAACGGCACAAAAAGCTCAAGCGTTCCGTCCTGGCCGCACTGTTCGCGGTGTCCGGCCTCATCTGCTGGTGCGGCATCAGCCAGGTCATTTCCAACTCGGTCAGCTCGGCCTTTCAGAACGCGTTCCACATCCCGCCGCTGGCCACGACTCTGGTGCTCACCGCACTGGCGGCGGTCATCGTCCTGCGCAGAAACGCGACCGTGAAAAGCCTGGACCTCATCGTTCCCATCATGGCGGTGTGTTACTTCGTCATTACGGTGGGCATCGTGGTGTTCAATTTCCGGCAGCTGCCCGCCGTGCTGGGTCGTATCTTCTCCGAAGCCTTCGGTCTGCGGCAGGCCGCCGCCGGCGGCTTTGGTGCCGTCCTGATGAACGGCGTCAAGCGCGGCCTGTTCTCCAACGAAGCCGGAAGCGGCAGTGCCCCCTGCGCGGCCGCCGCTGCAGAGTGCGATGACCCGGTCAAGATGGGCTTTGTGCAGGCGCTGGGCGTGCTCATCGATACCATCATCATCTGCAGCTGCACCGCTTTTCTGATGCTGCTGGTGCCGCAGGAGCGCACCGCCGGGCTGGCCGGCATGGACCTGCTGCAAGCGGCCATGCAGTACCACCTGGGCGGCTTCGGCACCGTGTTCATCGCAGTCATTCTGGCACTGTTCAGCTTTTCCACCTTCCTGGGCGTGCTGTACTACGCCCGCTGCAATGTGGCCTACCTGTGCGGCGACAACTGGTGGAGCCAGACCCTGTATAAGCTCCTTGCCCTTGTCATGCTGCTGGTGGGCGGCACCCAGGCGTACACGGTGGTGTGGGATCTGGGCGATGTGGGCATCGGCCTGATGACCATCTTCAACATGATCGCGCTGGTCTTCCTTGCGCCGGAAGCCCTCCGCGCCCTGAACGATTACGAGAAGCGAAAAAAGCTTCAATAAGCACAAAAGCGGTGCGGCCTCCTTCCCTTCCGGGAACCGGATGCCGCACCGCTTTGTTTTTGTGTGCCCGGCTCAGTCCATCGCCTGAATGGCCTGGACCGTGCGCTGATATTCTTCTTCCACCTTGGCAAACTGCTCTGCCGTGCCTTCCAGCTTGCCGGCCCGCAGGGTCTCGGTCAGGTCGCAGGCAGGCGCATACAGATTGCCGAAGCCCAGATTCTGGCAGACGCCCTTCAGGGTGTGTGCGGCCCGGAAAGCTTCCTTCACGTTCTGCGCCGCCAACTGTGTTTTCAGGTTCTGGAAACTGTCATCCTTCAGAAACAGCAGTGCAAACCTGTGGATCATTTCTTCGCTGTACAAACGGTTCAGAACCTCATCGTAATCTGCGCCCATCTGTGTATAGCATTCTCGGGTTGTCATGGCCATGACCGACCTTTCTTTTTTATCATTTCCGGTTTTGTGTGCAGAAGCCGCACACATTCTTTCTGTCAGAAAAATCATATCATGCACGGTCCATTTTTTCAATCCAGGCCAGAGATGTTCTTCTTATCTCTGCATTTTTCACAATTTTTTCCTATTTTTTTCAGCAACTTGCACTTGCAAAATCGAAAATTTTGAGTATAATAAGTTCTTGCGACCGGAAGTTCTGATTTCCGGCCGGAATTTCTTGTATATTGAAAGGATCATATATTATGAAAAAGTTTGTTAAAATCGCCGTTGTCTGCGCTCTGGCTGTGAGCATGGTTGCCTGCGGCAGCTCCGCTGCTTCTTCCACCGCTGCTTCCTCTTCTGAGGCTGCTTCCTCCGTTGCTGCTTCTTCGGAAGCTGCATCTTCCGAGGCCGCTTCTTCTGAGGTCGAGTCCGAGGTTTCTTCTTCTGAGGCAACTTCCGAAGTCGCTTCCGAGTCTGCTGTTTCCGAGGCTGCCGCAAGCAGCGTTGCAGCCTGAGCGGTCTCCTGACCCTGCCTTTGGTGCAGCATAACACCTGCACATACGGCTGAACGTACATTGACATTGCACCGCCCTGCAGATGTCCGGTACTCCCGGGCTTTTCTGCGGGGCGTTTTTGTTTTGCCGGAAAACAGGGCTTTTTTCCGCGGCCCCGCACTGTGTGTGCTGCGCTTCTCTCCACCCATCCGGGCGGCTTCATTTTTCTCTTATAATTTCCAAAAAAGCAGTTGACAAATCCCGCTTCTCATGCTAAAATAAACGAGTCGTCCGGCACGGATGCACAACAATTAAATACGGGCGTGTTCCCGAGTGGCCAATGGGGACAGACTGTAAATCTGCTGCTTTCAGCTTCGGTGGTTCGAATCCACCCGCGCCCACCAAACAAGAAAAATCCGAACCTGTTTCCGATTGGAGAAGGGTTCGGATTTTTCGTTTTCTTCGGGTTTGAGAATGAAGGCTCCCGTGGACGGCGTAAAACTCCGATACCTTGTCATAGACCGTAAGCCAA
>ERZ1034998.1483-NODE-1483-length-13753-cov-7.875967_pt1 | contig 13753 bp, 10 predicted proteins | sample MGYA00520621_ERZ1034998 | MGnify/ENA primary metagenome ERZ1034998 (study PRJEB33766, sample SAMN09781748) | gut metagenome | biome: gut microbiome | host: Homo sapiens | place: Madagascar | study: EMG produced TPA metagenomics assembly of the PRJNA485056 data...
GTATACAAGGATATTGAATGAGGATTATTATATTTTCAATGTCTTTTTTACGTGCATTATGTGGTTAGGAATTTCTATTTTGGGAATAAGGATACTGAGGAAAACAAAAGTAACAAAGATTCTTTTTCTTGGTGAGAAGTAGAAGCTTTAGATGGTGATGTGAGTATGTGCATGTAAATGTGCTTGTATAATGTTATAGCAGATGTTATAACAGATATGAGGGGATTACATGATTTTTAGGGAAAAATAAAGAATGTCAGACTTTTATTTGATGTTTTTGACGAATGATCGTCAAATCTATCAAACACGTCAAAGGAGTATGTGGATAAATGACATATTTATTGTTATTACAAAAGATCAGAGAGGCGTCGGCAGGGGTGCTGACGCCTTTTATGTTAGAAATTACATCTTTGGGAGAATCGTTGGTCACGTATTTGCTGCTGGCAGCGGTCTATTGGTGTATGGACAAGCGTGTGGGACAGCTGATGGCATGGAATGTGTCAGTGGGGTGCTGGCTGAATCAGTGGACGAAGAGACTCTGGAAGGTAGAGCGCCCCTGGGTACGTGATGCACGGATTACACCGGTGGAGGAAGCGGTTGCGGGAGCCGGAGGATATTCTATGCCGAGCGGACACACGGCGAGAACGGCAGCCACCTGGGGAGTAGCCGGATACAGTGCATGGAAGAAGGCTTTGCGTGGGATCGCTGCGTTCTGCCTATCGATCGTTGCAATGGTAATGTTTTCGCGTAATTATCTGGGAGTACATACACCGCAGGACGTGTTCGTGGCATTGGGTATGGGAATCGTGATACTGATCGTAACGGACCGGTTATTGTCATGGGTAGACAGCGCAGAGAATTCCTGCAGGGATATCGTTATCGCGGGAATGGGCTGCGTGATCATCTTCCTGCCGATGCTTAAGTATGGCTGTCTGTCGAATACGGGTGCTTCTTTTGGATTTATCATTGGCTGGGTATTGGAACGGAGACTGGTTCGGTTTGAAGTCCGTGGATCATGGCAGCAGAGGATGCTCCGATTCCTGATCGGAGCGGCGGTTCTGTTCCCGGCACTGACTTCGGGAACGGTCGTTTTATCGCATATCGTACCGGCTAAGTATGCAGGATTCTTCTTACAGGGATTTGTCGCATTTTTTATCATGTTTCTGTATCCGCTTGTGTTCAAATTGTGGGAAAATGCAGGGAAGAGGACGAGGAAAAAGATCATTGCTGTGCTGGTTGCCTTGCTCCTTGCTGGTGCTCCTGTGCGGTATCGGAGCATACAAGACGGGATGTCACCTGAAGAACGCGGAGACAGAGACCGCCTCACAAGAAGAGCAGGGAAGTCAGGTCACGGATGCCACAGAGACCGTGGAGCCGGCAGAGTCTGCGAGACAGCTGCCGAAGATCGTGGCACATCGCGGCTACAGTGGTGTGGCACCGGAGAATACCCTGGATGCGTTTGCCAAGGCTGTCGATATCGGGGCGGATATGATCGAACTGGATGTACAGCGGACAGCAGATGGGGAAATCGTAGTATTTCATGACACGGAATTAAGCAGGATTACCGGTGCGGAAGGTATGGTATCCGAGTGGAGCTATGACCGGCTGCAGACACTGGATGCAGGGAACGGTGAGCACATTCCTACGCTGGCAGAGGTACTGGATCTCATACAGCCTACGGAACTGGGAATCTATCTGGAACTGAAAGATATCGGAGAAGCGGAAGGATTTGCTGTATCGGTAGCTGCACTTGTTGAGGAAGCACAGATGCAGGATCGAGTATTGTTTGCATCCTTTAATTATCAATATTTACAGCAGATCAGGGAAGCGGATGCTGCCAACAGGATACTATGCAATACGAAGATCGGCGACGCCGACAGATTGCTTACGGAATATCCTGCGGATGCTTATGGCTTGTGGCTGGAGACACTGACACAGGATACGATCCGTAACTTACAGGCGGCCGGAAGTCAGGTATATGTCTGGACAGTGAATACAGTGGATCAGATGGAGAATGTGATCAGGCTGGGTGCTGACGGTATCGTGACGAATGAACCCGGCATGGCGTTAGTGGCAGTACATGAAGAATATTCCTGGCTGCCGGAGCATGCACTGCGGACGATCGTGCTTCCTGGGTTATATGACAATGCACTTCAGGATCCCTACGCGAATGATTATATTGTGCAGGGGATGACGAAGATAGGAAACCAACTGTTGGTGTCTGCCTATGATTCTACCGGGGATAAGAACAGCATCTTATATCGGATGGATATCGAAGGGAATCTGGCGGGAATTACGGATCTCGGATTTCAGGCGCATGTTGGCGGAATTGCCTATGATGAAGCGCACGGACTGCTCTGGGTCACCGGGGCAGAGGGAACTGTGAAGGCAATCAGTAGTGCATCAGTGTGCGATGGCACATATCAGGGGACACAGGAAGAGATCCTGGTGGATTTCGATGCAGGACTGACGAATCATAATGGCAGCAAAGTGGCTTCTTTTCTTACAGTAGACAATGGCATGCTGTATGTAGGGTCTTATGTTAAGGGAGCAACGGGAATATTATCTCAGTATGATATCCGGGATCCGTTACACCCGGCTTTCGTACAGAATGTTACTATTCCGGAATGTATTCAGGGAATCACTTTTGTCTATGATGCCCGTACCGGACAGCGTACGATGCTGTTAAGCCAGGGACAGGACGTACAGGATGCGGCCTTGCTGGTATTTGACTGGACGGAAGGAACCACGGAGTATACAGATCCTTTGGAAACGTATGTGCTGCCGGAAGGTGTGGAACAGATTCAGATGAGTGCGGACGGTCTGTGGATGTTGTTTGAGTCGGCGGTAAGACCGTACAGAGACACCTGCAGAGTGCCGAATGATCACATTTGGCTGGTACGATGGGATGAGAGGAAATAAAGATCAGGAAAAAGGAGACGGAAGAGATCGTGCAGAAAGCAAAAAAGGAACAAGCAGGAATCATATTGTTGTGGTGTGCTGTGATCGGATTGGCATTGTGCAGCCTGGGATATTTTGTGCTGAAGACAGTGGCGGATGGATTATGGCGCGTAGATATTGATACATATTGGCACAATACAGCGTATGCCATCCGTGGTTATGATCTGAACAGGACGGCACACGGAGTCATTGTGGTCGACAGTGTGGGTCCCATGCGTTCGGCAATCATCATGCCCTGGGGGCGGCTGGTGGCGAACTTGATCTATCCCGGATTCCTGCCGTTGAATGTGGCTACAGTATATTATTATATATTGACTGCAGTATGCAGCATTGCAGTCGTGAAACTGATCTATGACTGGATGCGTGAGGAAGCCTTATGGGAGAGCAGACGGAGCGGTCTGCTGATCGCGATTGCCCTTGTGATCATGCCGATGTATTGGGACGATGCACTGGATACCGGTAATATGGGCGGAGTGCTTTGCCTGTTTACGGTCATGGCGGTGTTCCTGATGAAGCGGCATCCGTATGCTGCATCTTTTTTGCTGGCACTGGCATGCATCAAACCGCAGAATATCGGATTATTTCTCCTGGTACTGTTGCTGAAAAAGCAATGGAAGATTCTGTTTACCACCGGTGGTATGGTACTGGGTGGCTGGGGAGCAAGTCTCCTTTATGTAAAAATCGCCGGTTTTTTGCGGGAGAGTGTATTGGTGGCGCATGCACAGGAAGCAAATGCTGCGGCCGGCTCTGTGACAGCACAGATCATCAACGGCTATGCCGGAAACGGCTCGGGTTCGGATAATGATTTCTTCATGTACGGAATCTTCAGCAAGATGCTGGATTATGGCTGGAATTCTTATATGGTGCTGGTGGCATCAGGATTGTTGGGAATCTTTTTCACCTGGTTGATGCTATTTTGGCTTCGTAAGACGGCAGTGGCAGACTCTATGATCGTCGGATTTGCAGTGGCCGCATTAGGTTCGGTATTCTGGTGTTATAAGACGCCTTGTGATGAGATTATCATGATATTGTGTAATCTGCTGATTCTGCTGTATTGGAAGGTGTCAGAGCATGGAGTCGGCAATGCGGTCTGGTGCGGTATTTATCTGGCAGCAATGAATGCGAAGATATTCCGATTCTGGGGGAGGAAATTGATGCCGGGGTTGGAACTGCGGACGGCAATCACTTGTGATATGATACTTCGTATTATTATTTTCGCAGGAATGATATGGATTCTGAGGAAGAAATATCTGATGACAGCCAAACAGCGGGAGAGGAGAGCCGATGCCTGAAAATCTGAGAACGGTGAGCATTATCACCGTGACATATAACAGTGAGAAGACGATAGTGGCAACCATGGAGTCTGTACTGGCACAGACATACCTCGCACTTACACAAGAATCAAAAGGCTCGCCGACACCATTGATAGAATATCTGGTAGTGGATGGTGCATCAAAAGACCGTACGGTAGAGATCGCAGAGAGTTTCCGGGTGCGTATGGAGGAAGCAGGGATCAGACTCCGGATACAGTCGGAACCGGATCAGGGAATCTACGATGCCATGAATAAAGGTATCCGTATGGCGACGGGTGATATCATCGGGATCATCAACAGCGATGACTGGTATGAACCGGAGGCGGTCGAGACAGCAGTGGAGACATTTGCGGTGGCTGGATGTGATGCGATGTTTGCCAATATCCGGCTGCACAGAGCGGATGGCAGCAGTTTTGTAAAGAAAGCGCGGCAGCGGAGATTTCAGACTTCCAGAGACTGGAATCATCCAACGATGTTTGTAAAAGCAGAGGTATACAAATCACACCAGTTTCGGCAGAAGGGGATTCACGACGACTATGGCTGCTATCTGCAATTGTGCAGGGAAGGATATAAGATTGTCACGGTAGACCGGGTGTTGGCGGATTTCCGGATGGGAGGAGCCAGCAACTGTAAAAACCTGAAAGAGTGTATCCACAGAATCGGGGATCGCTATAGATGGTGCTATCGGATAAACGGATACAGCAGATGGTATCTGGCGGAGTGTATTTTCATAGAGGCAGTGAAATTCATATTGGGATAGGTGAGAATTCATGGCGGATCTGACAGCAATTATTTTGACAAAAAACGAAGAAAAGAATATTGAATATTGTATTCGTTCCATTCAGCCGGTAGCGAAGAAAATTGTAGTGATCGACAGCTTCAGCACGGATACTACCGTAGAGAAAGCCAAAGCTCTGGGGGCAATCGTCTATCAGCATGAATTTATCAATTATGCAAAACAGTTTATGTACGGCTATAAAATTGCAGATATACAGACGACGTGGGTGCTGCGTATTGATGCGGACGAACGGCTGACTGAGGCGTCCGCAGCCGAGATGAACAGACTGTGCGAGGAGAATATGGATACGGATGTGAATGGGCTGATCGTCCGATTTGAAGTAAATTTTATGGGAAGAAAGCTCAGGCACGGAGGAATCTATCCTTTTCGAAAACTTCTGGTATTCAAATACGGAAAAGGTCAGATCGAGGATCGCAATATGGACGAGCATATCGTATTGTGGGAAGGGCGTGCTATCGAGATGAAAAATGACTCGGAGCATCATGATTATAAGGATCTGACCTATTGGATCTCCAAGCATAACTGGTATTCCGGCAGGGAAGTGTTGGATTATTATGCACATAAAGATGACCCGCTGGACGGCAGAGATCTGAATGCAGCCGCAAGAGTAAAGAGATTCATCAAATTCCGTATTTATTACAAGCTTCCGATGGGGATGCGGGCACATCTGTATTATTGGTACCGCTATTATGTGAAACTGGGATTTTTGGACGGCAAAGAGGGGAAAATCTATGCTTTCCTGCAGGCATACTGGTATAGGTTCCTGGTAGATGCCAAGATTTATGAGAGGGAAAAGCAGGAGAAAGCTGCCATGGGAGAAAAGAATGAAAAGTAATATAACAAGCACTGTGAAAGCAATCGCCAAAGGCCTGATCATCCTAATCTGCGGTGTCGTAGCCGGTACGATACTGCTGACGTCGGTGTACGCATTGCCGGTAGAGCGGATGCATGATCATGTGGAACAGGCGGCAGAACTTCTGGTAGAAGAGGGAGCTTATCCGCGTCTGTATGGTGGTCAGGATATTCGTATGAATCCGGAGAATTTTCTGGATCTGAAGGTGATGCTCTTAAATACCAGAGGTATGGCAAGGGATAATATCACGGATGCCACCATGCTGAATATTGCAGTCTATCCCGGAGAAGGGAATGCACTGGAACGGGCAATGCTTGCCGAACGTCCTGTTTATGAGGATTGTAACGGTGTGGCTACCGAGGAACTGAAACGGTATATGGACGGGGATACCGGTTATGCGATACAGGAGTATTCCAGGTATTGGCATGGATATCTTGTGGTCTTGAAGCCATTATTATTGCTGTTTCGTTATGAGCAGATCCGCTGGTTGAATGTTGGATGGATGCTGTTTTTGCTGGCTGCTGTTTTATGGAGCTTCTTACAGAGGGGCAGCAGGGAGAATATGCTATTGTGGTGCTATACCCTGCTGTTTACGGTGCCGGTCATCATTCCGCTGTGTATGCAGTATTGTACGGTAAGCTATGTGATGCTGGGAGCAATGCTATGGATGCTTCGCAGAGGATATACACTGGATGATAGACGGACCGGATATTTTTTCCTGGTGGTGGGACTGTTGACGGCTTATGTGGATTTTCTGACGTTCCCACTTATGAGTCTGGGACTGCCGCTGGTATATTTACTGAATCGCAGTTATGCATCGAAATTAAAAGATAAAATCCTGCGCGTATTGCAATGTGGAATCGCCTGGGGAATCGGATATGCCGGAATGTGGGCATCCAAATGGGTGGTCGCATCGCTGCTGTTAAGGCGGAATCTGATCGGAGAAGCGGTAGAACAAGTAGTCTATAGAAGTTCTTCCACACCGGATGTCGGAGAATTCTCCATATCACCGCTGCGGGCACTGGCCTCTAATCTGAGCTGCTTTACCAATGTGTATTTTCTGGTATTGATTGCAGTGGGACTTGCGATGGTTCTGATATTACGGAAAAAAGCAGGAATCAAGGCTTGGAATTGGAACGCATGTATTCCGTATCTGTGTATTTGCATTGTTCCTGTGGTATGGACTATGTTGTTTAAAAATCATTCCTACGGGCATGGATCATTTACTTATCGTATGTTTACCATGACGATTTACAGTGGGATGAGCATGCTGTTGTTCTGCGGCAGAAGGGTAGAACCGGCAGGTGGGGATGAGGGAAAAAAGCGAAGGATCCTGATATTGAACGGCAGATATCTTCCGGGCTATAAGGACGGAGGACCGGTGCGCAGTATTAAGAATCTGACGGATCGCCTGGGAGAAAAATATGATTTCAGAATTCTGACAGTCGATAGAGATCATGGAGACAAGACAGCCTATCCCGGAATCTGTTACGGAGAATGGCAGCGTGTGGGAAACGCGGATGTCATGTATGTGGTGCCGGGAGGATTCACTGCGAAAGTGGTGAAGGATGCGGCAGTGTGGGCTGATGTTGTATATATCTGCGGATGTTATAATGACTATGCGCGGATGGCACTACGGCTGAAGAGAGATCGTTGGTATCCTGCCAAAGTGATAGTGGCTTCTATGGGAAGCTTTTCTCCGGGTGCTTTTGGGCGTAAGAATCTCAAAAAGAAGTTATATATTTTATGGATGAAATGTAGTGGAAGATTCCGGATGGTTGAATGGTCTGCAACGGATGAAATGGAAGCTGCCAATATCAGAAACGTAATTGGGAAAAAGGCTGTCTGCAGAATCGCACATGACTTGCCCAGACAGGTAGACCTGTCTCTGACGCCGACGATGAAAGATCAGGTACTTCGTGTGATTTTCCTGTCACGTATCTCGGATGAAAAGAACCTGTCGTATGCTTTGGAAGTGCTGGGACAGATCACGGGAAAAGCAGAATTTGATATCTATGGCTCGAAACATGATCCGGAATATTTTCAGAAGTGTATGGATCTGGCCAAGAAGCTGCCGGACAATATAACAGTGAAGTATTGTGGAGAAGCAGAGTCGGAGCGCGTACCGGAAATCTTTTCCAGGTATCAGGTGTTCCTGTTCCCCACTATGGGGGAAAATTACGGGCATGTCATCTATGAGGCACTGACCGGCGGATGCATTCCTGTGATCAGTGACAGAACCTCCTGGAAGGATCTGGAGGAAAATGGAGTCGGGAGCGTAATACCGCTGGAAGAACCGGAAAAGTTCGTACAGGCAATGCAGACGATCGCAGATATGTCGCCCGGGGACTGCTATGCACAGCAGCAGAAGGCACAGGAATATGTGAGGGAATATAGTCTGCATGTGGATAGCAGTGGGTATGAGGAAATGTTTGATACACATCATATAAACTTTTGAGATTGTTGAGAAAACATAATGGTTATGATATAATGAGCCTCAAGTAAAAACAAGTGGCTGCAAAGCAGACATTTGTTTTTCTGGGTTCATTAGCGAAAAAGTGAGGGTGGTATATGTTAGAACTTCGAAAAAAACTAAGCCGGTATCAGGAAATCCTTTATCTGCTGTTCCTGCTCCCTATGACAGGAATGGTTTCCATGGGACTGAATTCGGAGGACAGAATCTATCTCTATGTATTCGCAGCGGCGACATTATTCCTGGTACTTAAGATGGCAGTGACGGATTATAACCTCAGAGAATTTGTTGTGATAGCGGTGCTGACATTGGTGTTCGGAGCCATTTTCTTACGAAATGGGGAGAAAACATTGCTCTTGACGCTGATGGCAATCTTCGGTGCTAAGAACGTGAATCTCGATAAAGCATTGAAATATGCGCTTTGGGAGAAAGCAATATTTACTGTGGGAACACTGACGCTGGCGGCGACCGGAGTGATAGAGAATGAATATGTATGGCTGCCTAAAAATCTGGATCATGTTATGCTGCAGTGCTATGGGTATTACCAGCCCAATTCGGCATTTGCCAATATTTTTGTAGTATTACTGCTGGTTATTTTAGTATATAGAGAGAAATTGAAATGGTATAGTTATCTTATAGGCTCCGTAATTATGTTTGGCGCATATAAAGTATTTATGTGCCGGACAGGATTACTTGTCTGGGTGCTTCTGTGTCTGATGGTGCTTTGCTATGTATTGGCAAAACATTTTCATGTGGAAAAAGTATATGGCTATCTGCTCTGTGCAATTCCGGCAGTCCTTACTTTACTTGCATTGGTACTTCCACTGATCGCACAGAAAAATGAGACATTTAACAAATGGATCAATATCGTATTGACGGGACGAATCAATTATGTCAATGAGGTGTATGGGAGACTTTGGAATCTTGTGCCCGGGCAGGCGGGGAGAGCGTCATTTGACAGTATTTATGTAACCGCATTATATAATTATGGGTGGATTCTTTTTCTGTTCGTGCTGGCTGCATATATCGCCGGAATGTGGTATTGTAATAAAAAGGGGCAGTACTACGCGGTCATTGGATTGGGAATAATGGCGGTGTACGGATACATGGAATTGTTTCCGCTCAGTGCGTTGTGGAATTTGCCGCTATTGTATTTGTCACAGGTTTTGTTTCGGGAGAAGACAGTAAGGAATGAACAACTACAATAAAAAATATCAGATCATAGAGAGCTATGGTTTATTTTTGCTGGATATTATCTGCATCACAGTATCATATGCACTGGCATATCAGATACGTTTCCGAGGGGGGGATTCTCCACTGGGAAACCGTGAGATTGCGCAGATCTATCTGCCGTTTCTTCTGATCTGTATGTTGAACAACTTTTTTACCAATGAGTATAAGCATTTCTTCCAGAGAGGATATTATTATGAATTGCTGCGTGTAGTGCGCTACAATGTGATCCTGTTCCTGGCAACGAGTGCTTACATCTATGTATTCCGTCTGGAACTGGAATTCTCCAGACTGTTATTGGGATATTTTGTCGTTATCAATACGATCGTGACTTATCTGATACGGATTGCGTTCAAGAGCTATATGCGCCGCTATTATAGTAAGAGTCGGAGCAGTGATAAGGTCATGATCGTAACGTGCGAAGCGGAAACGGAGCACATCATGGAGCAGATCGCGAAAGATGCGGCATGGAGCTACGAGGTTAATTCCATCGCTGTGATGGACGCTGATCATGTAGGAGAGCAGATCAGCGAGATCCCTGTCGTGGCGAAGGAAGCGGATGTCATTGATGTGGCAAGACAGAGCGCGGTTGATGTCGTATTGCTCTACTGTCCGCAGATGGATCATCGGGAACTGGAACTTCTCGTGCAGTCATTCCTCGCAATGGGTGTAGTCTGCCATAACTGTGTGGAACAGTTCGGCTTCGAGATTCCTTGCAGAGGTGTGGGGAAATTCGCCGGGATGCCGGTGATGACTTATGCAGTGACAGAGATGGATTACCGCCGTATGATCATCAAGAGAATGATGGATATCGTAGGCGGCAGTGTGGGCGTATTCATTACGCTGCTCGTTACACCGTTTGTTGCACTGGCAATTAAATTAGAATCGAAGGGACCGGTATTCTTCTCGCAGGTACGGATCGGTAAGAATGGAAGGAGATTCAAGATGTATAAATTCCGCTCGATGTATATCGATGCGGAAGAACGGAAGAAAGATCTGATGGCGCAGAATGAGGTCAAGGGACTGATGTTCAAGATGGACAACGACCCCAGAATCACAAAGGTCGGACGCTTCATCAGGAAAACAAGCATTGACGAATTGCCGCAGTTTTTCAATGTATTAAAAGGTGATATGAGCCTCGTAGGCACCAGACCGCCGACTGTTGACGAATTCGAGCAGTACAATATCTACTACCGCAGGAGACTGAGTATCACCCCGGGACTGACCGGTATGTGGCAGGTCAGTGGGAGAAGCGACATCAAGGATTTCGACGATGTTGTGAAGCTGGATCTGAAGTACATAGATGAGTGGTCACTGAGACAGGATGTGAAAATACTGATCCAGACGGTGGGTGTGGTGCTGTTTGGAAAGGGATCTAAGTAAGGAACGAAAGGTAATATAATGTGGAGAAAATGAGGAAAAAAATATGTTTTGTTTCTTCATCAGGCGGACATTGGGAAGAATTGATGTGTTTGAAAACGATATCTGAAAGAAATGATTCTTTTTTCGTTACAGAAGAAGGCGGACAAGCACAAGACTCTGATATAACAGATATTTATACACTTCCGCAAATTAATAGGAATGAAAAAAAGTTTGTAATTCATTTTCTGAAATTGATATTAACTGCTTTAAAAATAATAAATAAAGAAAGACCTAACGTAGTTATAACCACAGGGGCGTTGATAGCATTCCCGTTTTGTGTATTTGTGAAACTCAGAGGGGGGAAAGTTATTTATATAGAATCTTTTGCGCGCGTTTACAATTCGTCATTGACAGGCAAAATTATATATAAGTTTGCAGATTTATTTTTAGTTCAATGGGAATCAATGTTAGAAGTATATCCGAAGGCGAAATATGTTGGGGGAATATTTTGAATGATTTTTGTTACGGTAGGTACTCAAAAATTTCAATTTGACAGGTTGATCGGTACTGTTGATAATTGTATAAAACTTGGAACAATAGAAAGAGATGTTTTTGGGCAAATAGGTAATAGCGAGTATATTCCACAGAACTTTGAATATGCGCGATACTTGTCTGCTGAACAATATAATATGTATTTGGAAAAGTGTGATATTATAATTTCACATAGTGGTGTTGCAACTATTGTAAAAGGCATAAGATCAGGAAAAAAAGTCATTGTAGTACCTCGCCTGAAAAAATATGGCGAGCATGTGGATGATCACCAAATACAAATTGCAGATACTTTTGAAAAAATGAATTTTATTGTGCAGTGTGTGGATGTGGATCAATTACCACAGAAAATTGAATGGGCAAAACATCATAAGTTTAATGTTTATCAATCGCAAAGGGAAGCGGTAGTGAAAACGATAGAAGAATACCTAAACAATTTATAATAGAAGAGAGAAATTGATTTGACAGCAGAGAATAGTAAAGATAAGAAAACTCTAAAAGTGCTTATTGTAAGTGTGGGACAGATTTCCGGAGGTATTGAAAGATATACGCTTACTTTGGGGAAAAAATTAGAAAACAGTGGATATGAGGTGCATTATGCATTAAGAGCCAATAGTTGGTTAGACAGTGAAATAGTAACAGAAAAAAAAGTACGTGTTGAAATGGGAAGACATCTTATTTTGGATATGATGACTTTGAAGCAATATGTTAAGGAAAATAATATACCGATCATACATTGCAATAGCAATAATAGTCTCTTTGTCAGCTTGCTGATCCAGGAAGATAATGACCACAAAAAAATAGGTGTGATTCACGGAGATGTACTTGCCGATCAGCAGCATAAGGGAAGATTCATAGCGAATGTTTATAGTAAATTGGAAAAATGGTTAGTAAATAAACATTGTAGTTACTGTATTGCAGTGTCGAATTCCATTAAGAACATTTTGATAGAACGCGGTGTAAAAGAGAATAAGATAGATGTAGTATATACAGGAATTGAATCATTAACGTATAGTGCATTACCTGATTACTATAATAATGTACTGAACATATGCTCGGTTGGAAATCTTATTCCGATCAAAAATCATAGGAAGCTTTTGGAGGCATTATACGATTTAAAAAAAGAATATCCTGAGATACAGGTAAAATGCGATATATATGGTGAAGGCATAGAACGGGAGAGTCTGGAAAACTATATAGAAGAACATGACATGAAATATGTATCACTTAAGGGATATGATGTAAATGTAAGAAGTAAATTGAATGAATATGCTTTATATATTCATCCATCTAAGTATGAATCTTTTGGAATTTCTATATTAGAGGCTATGAATGCCGGATGCTGTATTATTGCGAATAACGTAGGAGGAATGACAGAAATACTGGATGAAAGATCAGGATATTTGATAGACGCAGAAGATAGTAGAAATATAGAAAAGGCTATAATCAGACTTTATGACGATAGAGAAGTGATGAAGCAATATGCAATAAACGGAAAGTATCGAGTTGAAGAAATGTTTACAACGGATGAGATGTTGAGGAAAACGATAGAAATTTATAACAGATAAATGAAACAAAGTATGAATAATCGTGTTGGATTTGTAGTTAAGAGAAAGAAAATAACAGCATACAATGCACTTATTGGATTATATATTATTATGCCAATCATTGATTCTATTAGTGGAGCTTATCACGATGTATATCCGGTTGGACAGATATACAGAATTGTAGTAATGGCATATATGATCATTTTACTGGGCAAAAATTCAGATAAGGAATTTGTGAAAGTAATGATTCCTTTTGCAATATTTGTTTTGGTACAAATATTAATAAGTGATACGTATTTAGTGAAAAGCATTCAGAGTACTTTAAAATTATTTACACCTATAATAGCAATTGAATTGTTTAGGGTCTTAATTAGGAAACAGAAAATTCATAATGAAGATGTATTGCTTATTTTAGATATATGGTCGGTATTATATCCTCTGATGATTCTGGTTCCCGGTGCCTTTGGAATAGGAATTAATGCATATGATGGCTCTATAGGCTGGAAAGGATTCTTTTATGCCACAAATGAAATCTCTTTTATTTTATCTAGTTTAGTTATGTACTTGTTTTGGAAATTCGAAAATGTTGGAAATATAAAGTCGATAGTAACTTTAGCAGCCAATTGCTTATGTGTTGTTTTAATGGGAACTAAGACGGGATATATT
>ERZ1034998.1488-NODE-1488-length-13723-cov-4.886816_pt1 | contig 13723 bp, 12 predicted proteins | sample MGYA00520621_ERZ1034998 | MGnify/ENA primary metagenome ERZ1034998 (study PRJEB33766, sample SAMN09781748) | gut metagenome | biome: gut microbiome | host: Homo sapiens | place: Madagascar | study: EMG produced TPA metagenomics assembly of the PRJNA485056 data...
ATTGTATTGATTTCGCCTTCTTTTACCATAGATAGTGGCATACTCATTACCTTCTTTCTCCTTTGATTCGGTTTCTCCTCATTTGTAATTGAGAGTGATTTTCATTTATTTCATGGTTAGTATATGCTAACGTTTATTAGTTGTCAATAACTAAATAGGAAAATTTATCAACTTTCTTTTCAATTCATGGGTGCAAGAAATCGAAAGATGGTGTATACTGGAAAACAGGTATTAGATTACATAGTAAGTGGGAAATGAATGGGAGGATCACATGCACAACAACCAATCATCAGAAGATTATCTGGAAACGATATTAGTCTTAAGCAAACAAAAGCCCGTGGTACGGTCCATTGATATTGTTGAGGAATTAGGTTACAAGAAATCCAGTATCAGCGTTGCCATGAAAAACTTACGGGAACGTAACCATATTGAAATGTCCAAAGAAGGCTTCATCACCCTGACTCCATCCGGCCGCCAGATTGCCGAGATGATCTATGACCGTCATCAGTGTCTGACGAAATGGCTTACCACTCTCGGTGTTGATCCTGAGGTTGCTGCCGAAGATGCCTGCCAGATGGAACATGTCATCAGTCAGGAAAGCTTTAATGCCATTAAGAAACATATTGTCAAAGTGATTGAATAAAAGAAATAAACTCTTCCGCCACGTGCGAAAGCGTATGATTTTTCTTCCAAATGAGTGCATATGAAGCATAAGCGTCCGGATGATCCACTCTCCGCACACAGACATCCTGTTCACGGATCAGTGCCGAAATGGATTCCGGGTAAATGGAAACACCAACCCCATGAAGGCTTAGTTCATATGCATTCATCATATGTGCGACACGACCGCGGATCACCGGAGTTTTCCCGGACGCATTGAACCACTTGTCAATTTCTCCTTTTCTGGATTCTCTGGAAGGGATCAGCAGGTCATAAGGAAGAAGCTCCTCCGGCCGCACCGGCTTCGTTCCTTCTACATATAGAGGATGTCCTTTCGGAATCATCGCCACCCATGGCTCTTTATAAACCGGATATACATGAAACTCTTCCGTATTATATGGCGCTGTAATCATGGCAAGCTCACACAGCCCCTTCGTTACCCGGTTATTCACATCGTCCGTATTTCCGTTCCACAGATTATACTGCACATGAGGATGCTTTTTCTGAAACGCTGCAATCCATTCTGCAAAAAGACGCGGTCCACATCCTTCTACCGATGCAATGTAAAGGGTTCCCTGAAGCCCTTCCTTGCGCTCCTTTACTTCCTCTTCCGAACGATTTACAAGGTCAAGTATCTGCGTTGCATACTGTAAAAACAGTTCTCCTTCTTCCGTCAAGGTAACCTTATGCGGTGTCCGCACAAACAAAGATGTGCCAAGTTCCGCTTCCAGATCCTGGATCTGACGGCTGAGCGGCGGCTGCGCAATTGCAAGCTTCTCGGCAGCTCTTGTGAAATTCTTTTCTTCTGCAACGGCTTTAAAATATCGGATATGTCGAAGCTCCATACAGTTTGTTTCCTTTCTGGCTTTTCAAGTTTAAATCATGTATTTTTCATGAATCATTTGGGGATAATCGTTTAAGTAAAATAATGCTGCGACTATATCCCTGCAATAATGAGCAGAAGGGACATCAGCATATACCCTGCTCCCAGTCCCCCAATCACCCGGACCCTGCATTTTTTCAGTATCATTACAACAACTAAAGCCCCTATCGGGTTCAGCAGCAGGCACCACTTTGAAACAGCAAGTGCTCCTGTAAGAATCGCGATTGCCACAAGAATTGTTCCACCAAACCAGAGAGCCACACTTCCAATTAACATCGGTACTTTGCTAACCGGATCAATAGCCTTCATAATTTCAATGCTTTCCTCATCGGATACCTTTTTACACAGCTTTTGATATAGCAATGGCTTTAAGCAGAAATACAGATGACACAGAAGACCGGTGTAGCATCCAATAAATGTATTGATTCTCAATGCGATCGCCAACGGTGCACTTTCTTTTGCAATCAGGCCGGCCAACAGCCACAGGGTAATATAAGCCCCCGGCTGCCCCAAAAAAGAAAGCCAGAATGATACTTTAAATCTTTTTGCCGGTACATCTGCCCACCAGGAATTGATTCCATCCAGGGATACCCTGTCATTTGCACCCGCCCTTCCCGGTCTGACAAGCGGCACATCGGCCAGTGCAGCCACAAAATTACTGATGATTCCAAGTACTCCAAAAACAACATAGATATTCACTTTCTTTTCCTCCCTGCATTCAATAGTTAGTCTTAACAAACTCCATTCTATATCATACTTCATCTTTTAGCAACTAATTGTAAACATCTTTCTAAGAACTAACAAAGAAGTTGAGACGGAAACGGACTAAATGTGATGTAAAACTCTCCTTCTACTCTTTTAGCCGGTCTTTTATAAAACCTTCCGGATCCGTTCCAGACACTCTGTAAGAATGGCTCTGGGTGCTGCCACGTTGATCCGCTGGAAGCCTGCTCCGGTATGACCAAAAATCTTCCCGCTGTCAAGCCACAGCTTTGCCTCATAAATGATCCTGTGATCCAGCTCCTCCGGATCAAGTCCGCATCCCCGGAAATCCAGCCACATTAAATATGTACCCTCTCCGTCAATTACCGTTACTCCCGGAAGGTTCTCTTTCACATATTCTTTCACATAACGAATATTTTCTCCAACGTAAGACATCATCTGTTCATACCATTTATCTCCCTGCCCGTATGCTGCTTTGGCTGCCACAAGCCCCAACACGCTTAGCTGACTGATCCCTGCTGCATCCACCTCATGACGGAATCGCTGTCTCAGCTCCCGGTTCGGAACGAAAATATTGGAAATCAGCATACTGGCAAGATTGAATGTTTTGCTCGGTGAGGTACAGATTACGGAAATCTCCTCATATTCCTTCTTCACAGAGGCAAACACCGTATGCTCTCCCTGAAATACAAAATCATTGTGGATTTCATCACTTACCACCTTCACGCCATGCTTCACACACAAATCTCCCATGGCAGTCAGTTCTTCCTTCGTAAACACCCGGCCCGTCGGATTATGCGGACTGCACAAAAGGAACAGCTTCACATGATGCTCTACGATTTTCTTTTCAAAGTCTGCAAGATCGATATGATACCGGTTGTCCTCTCCTAAGTACAGGTCATTGCTTACAACGACTCTTCCGTTGTCCCGGATCACCTCGGAAAACGGATAATATACCGGCTGTTGGATCAGGACACTGTCACCCTTTTCTGTAAAAGCCTTTACTGACATGGCAAGTGCAAAGACCACTCCCGGCGTTTTAATCAGCCATTCGGGACGGATCTCCCAATTATGGTGTCTTCGCATCCATCCGGCGACTGCCTTAAAGTACTCCTCTCCGGATTCGCTGTAACCGAAAATTCCATGCTTCGTCCGTTCGATCACGGCATCCTCCACATAAGAAGTCGTCTTAAAGTCCATATCGGCCACCCAGAGCGGCAATACATCCTCCGGCATTCCTCTCCTTACCGCAAAATCATATTTTAAGCAATCGGTTCCTCTGCGATTGATGATTTCATCAAAATTCAAATTTCTCTCCGGCATACAAATTCATCCTTTCCGTAAATGCTGTTATTCATCCAACTCGTGATCACAATCTCCAATACTATTGTAAGGATGCAAATACCTCAGACAATTCCCCCAGCAGATCCTCAATATCCTCAATTCCGGTGGACAGCCGGAGTGTACAGGGTGTAATTCCGTTCTTTAAACGTACCTCCTCCGGCACATCGGCATGTGTCTGTGTCGTTGGATAGGTAATTAAGGTTTCTACGCCGCCAAGGCTCTCCGCAAATTTAATCATCCGGACCTGTTTCAGAATCTGTAAGGCATGCTCCTTTGAATCCACCTGGAACGTAATCATGGAACCAAAGCCTCTTGCCTGCTTCTTCATAATTTCATATCCCGGATGCTCCGGAAGCCCCGGATAATAAACCTTCCGTACGATGCTCTGTGTCTTCAACCATTCTGCGATTCTGATGGCATTTTCCTGTGACCGTTCCATACGGATTCCAAGCGTTTTCATGCCACGCAGAATCAGCCAGCAGTCAAAAGGAGCCAGCCCCGCACCCGTTGTTTTGATTAAGAACCGCAGTCTGTCCCTGACCTCTTCGTTATTGGTCACCAGAAAGCCTGCCAGTGTATCGTTGTGTCCGCCAAGGAACTTGGTTCCACTATGAACCACAATATCTGCTCCCAGCTTTAACGAGTTCTGGAAATATGGCGATAAAAAGGTATTATCCACAATCAGTAATAAACCATGCTTCTTTGCAATCTCTGCGATGGCTGCAATATCCGAAACATTCATCATCGGATTGGTTGGTGTCTCAATATAGATTGCCTTCGTATTATCCCGAATGGCACCTTCAATATCATCTTCCGCACAGTTTAAATAAGTAAATTCATAGTTGTTCTTTTTATTCACATGGTCAAATAACCGAATACTTCCACCATATAAGTCAGCTTCGACAATCAGATGATCCCCCGGCCTGAACAGCTCCATCAGCAGGGTAATCGCTGCCATTCCGGTAGAAAGTGCAAAAGCATCAATTCCGCTCTCAAGACCTGCTATCATCTTTTCCAGATGTTCCCTTGTGGGATTCTGCAGTCTGCTGTAATCAAATCCGGTGCTCTGTCCTGCCTGTGGATGCTCATAGGTTGCTGTCTGATAAATGGGGTAACTGATTGCCCCATAGTGTTCTAATTTTCCTTCGGTCTCCTCCAGATGGAGACATCGTGTGTTCAGTCCTCTTTCCATGTGTCCTGCCTCCTGATGTGCTTTTCTTTTGCTCATATGGTCACTTTACCATATACAAAGATATGAGTATCAAGAATAAATTTTGCCACTCATTGATGTATCCGAATCGCTATGTTTAACTGTAACATAATCATTTATTGCTGTATAGTTTATATCTTTTATTACAGGTTATAGATTGAATCTATATCTCATTCTTACCTGTCCGGTTTGCTGAATCATTTTCTTACGGTCTCAGCAGTAAATGCTTCGACCTGTACTGAATAGTTACCTTATTACAATATATGATATGGAAACAATCCGTTCCATGGAAATTCCAATTCCACTATCCATCCGGACGACATGCTCCACTTCATCAATCCTTTTCACCGTGCCGGTATCGGTAAGATAAGCACCTCCGCTCTTCCTTGCATCGGGCCGAAACCAGGTAATGGTTACCTGCCATTTTTCAGACAGATGCCGTGCGATTTCAGAAAGCTGCTCATTGATCCTTGCAACCGCAGTCTCATCCAGGGTGATCTCCTCCTCGGTAAGTCTCTGCGTTTCTTCAATTGCAGCATCATAGCCGGTAAGTGCCGCAAACGGCGAAAACTGCGCTGCCCGGTCATGGAGAGACATAGACCTCCGTTCTACGGACTGATGATGCGGCAGGTCAAGGAGATCGTCATACCGGTGTTTATCCTCATAATATTCACTCATGCCTTATGACCTCCGATCTGCTTATTTCTCTCCCTGGTCATGGCTCCCTCTTCCAGATTCATTCCCTTCAGAACCGCGTTTTTACCAAATTTCTTCTGCAGATCCAGAATCGCATGCTGGATCCTTTTCTCCTTTTGAAGTTCGGTCTGTTCCTGCTCTTTTTCCTTCTTAAGTGCTTCATAATCGGTAAAGAGATCCATCTGCTCAAAGACTTCCTTTTCCCTCGCTTCTCCCTCCGGAATCACTCTCGAAGCCACAACATAGATTCTGCGTACCAGCAGATCCTGATTGATAATCCGGTCATACAGATCCTCTACCGCCTTCATAATCATTCTGGTCGAAGAGGTATATTCCGGCAGGTTCACTGTTCCATGCGCATGCTTCGGCACCTTTCTTCCATAACGGTCGGTTGTGACCTCTCCATGGAATTTATTCCGGATAGCCGGATCGGTCAGATTGTCAATGTCATAACCAATGGTAAGCACCATCTGGTCGGTGACAAGTCCCTTATCCACCAGATCCAGCACCAGAAGGTCTGTCATTTCTTTCACGATGAGCTTCGCCTTTTCTACTGTGTAGGCACATTGCAGTACCTGTCCTGAGCCAACGCTGTTCTTCTCCGGCTTATATGCCTTAATCTGCGCAATGGTAGTTGGCTCCCATCCCCACGCATGATCAATTAACAGCTCTGCATTGATTCCGAATAACCGGTACAGTAAAGCTTCGTTATAATATTCATTCGGCTTTCCGATTGAGCACCGTGCCACATCTCCCATGGTATACAGACCATTCTCATTAAGCTTCCTTGCATATCCGGGGCCAACCCTCCAAAAGTCCGTAAGCGGTACATGATTCCACAGCTGCTCCCTGTAAGAACGCTCATCAAGCTGCGCAATCCGGACACCGTCTTTATCTGCCGGAATCTTCTTTGCCACAATATCCATGGCGACCTTACATAAGTACAGGTTCGTTCCGATTCCTGCCGTTGCCACGATACCGGTCTCCTCCATTACATTCCGGATCATCCGCAGCGCCAGGTCACGGGCGCTCATCTGATAGGTCTTTAAGTATGCGGTCGCATCAATAAATACCTCGTCCACGGAATAGACGTGTACATCCTCCGGTGCCACATATTTCAGATAAATATCATAAATCTGCGTGCTGTAATTCATATAATATGACATTCTGGGAACTGCCGTGATATAAGACACCTCAAGTCCCGGATCCGCTGCAAGTGCTATGGCATTGGAAGATGCTCCATGAAAGGTTCTTCCGGGTGCATGCCTCTTCCGTTCCCTGTTGACCTCCCGGATGCGCTGAACCACTTCAAATAATCTCGCTCTTCCCGGGATGCCATAACGTTTAAGCGAGGGCGATACTGCAAGACAGATTGTCTTCTCCGTCCTCCCGGAGTCTGCCACCACAAGATTCGTCGTAAGCGGATCCAGTCCCCGCTCCTTACATTCCACGGAGGCATAAAAGGATTTCAGATCAATTGCAATATAAATTTTGTCTTCCATTTAAAACCTCCCTGTTTTTATTTTCTCATCTTCAGCGAGTAGTATACCATAATAACAAAGACAGGAACAAGTGTTCTTTTTCAACATCTGTTCCTGCCTCTTTTTTTTTATGAATATTGCATTTATGAATATTGTAATTGAAGTTTGTTTATGAAATCCTCCAACACATAACGGGAATCCACCTCTGAGTAAACCCGGATCAGCGGGCTGTCCTCTCTGGGTACACTGGAAGTATCCTCCCCTACCCATGGTGCCTTTGTCTCTGCATAATGTCCACACTCCGGATTCAGCGTTACCGCTACTGATGGAGAATCTCCAAGCGACCAGCTTTCTCCCTGTGTCCATGCAGCCTCATCCGTCATATTATAGGAAACCATGTTTTCAAAAAGATGTCTCCCTATCTCCCCATACGGATAAATCCGGTTCTGGATCTCTGCAAGTCCGATATGCATTGTTGTATAAACATAAGATGGAATCAACCAGATCCGGGCGCCACTCTGCAGAACTTCATTTGCTGCCTTCACATCATTTCCTGCATTAAATTCCCGGAAGGGAACTGTTCCATAACGGGTTCCATGCGTTCCAATCCAGACAACTGTAACCCTTTTTATGATTTCCGGACATTTACGGAACGCAGCTGCCACATTCGTAATTGCGCCCATTGCAAGAATATAGAGTGGGTGATTTTCTTCTTTCAGTGCCTGCTCAATGATAAATTCTACCGCTTGGGAATTTCCGGAAGCCTGTTCATCCAGTGCTCCTTCCTCCCCCAGGAAGATCGGAACGTTCATTCCCATTGCCTCTGTAATTGTCCGGATTTCTTCAAAGCTTCTTTGTACGGAATCCGTTTTAGCAAAGTGCTCTGCCGTGATCCCTTCCACAATCAGTTTCGGACTCAGTAATGCATGCGCAATGGCAAAAGGGTCATCTGCCTCACATGCAGCATCCGTATCCACAATAACACGGATTTTCTTTTCATCCCTGACTTCAAATTTGAATGCTTTCTTCATCATTTTCTGTTTCCTCCGTTATTTCATATGCCCTGGAGCATTGCCATACAAGGCTGCTTTTGTCCCCTGTGTGCTTTAATCTCTTCTCAGTATATACCTCTTCAAATTATATCTGCAATCCCTTTTCTACTGCATTGACGATTCCTGTTTCAGCATGGATTCATTAAATAACCCGGCGGATCACTTTTTCATATGCATGGCAACAAAAAAGAACACCCATAACTATATAAGTCATAGGTGTCCATCCGTGTAACAAACCTTATATCAGATTCGATTCATACGAAAGAATCATCTGAAATGATTCATTTACTTTTGATATGGCATCTTCTTCCGGATATCGGCAAGGCGGTTCAAAGCCTCATAAAGCGTCTCATCCTTCTTTGCAAAGTGCAGGCGGATGAGGTGATTGACCGGTTCCCTGAAAAAGCTTGATCCCGGTACTGCCCCGACACCGACAAGCCTTGCCAGATCCTCACAGAATACCTGATCGGATTCATAGCCAAACTCGGAAATGTCAAGCAGAATATAATATGCGCCCTGAGGAACCGTATGTGCAATTCCGATGTCATTAAGTCCCTTTAAAAACAGATCCCGTTTCGCCGTATACTTCTGCTGCAGCTCCTGATAGTAGCTGTCCGGAAACTGCAGTCCCGTAACTGCCGCCTCCTGCAGGGGTGCCGCAGCTCCTACCGCAAGAAAATCATGCACCTTTTTGGCTACATCAATGATGTGTGGAGGTGCAATAATATATCCAAGCCGCCAACCGGTGATGGAATAGGTCTTCGAAAGGGAGCTGCAGGAAATGGTTCTCTCCCACATACCCGGCAGGGATGCAAAGTAAATATGCTTATTGGGCTCATACACAATATGCTCATACACCTCATCGGTAATGACATAGGTATCATACTTCTGCGCGAGGTCTGCAATCAGCTTCAGTTCCTCATAGGTATCTTCTTTGCTGAATGCTACAATTTCGGTATCTTCATCAATCTTCATTTTCGGCATACGAATCCGAACATCTTTGTTTACGCATAATTTGTTATATACATCTACATCTAAATAATTGCGGGAATACGCCTGTCCGAATATCAGATAGAACATTTTCAAAAATCCCTCTACATACTTATAAGCGCGTCCCTCGTTGTAATACAGAAAAGAAAGATAGTCATTTACTTCCGCAACAGAAATGCTGTCAACATAGCGTGAACCGAATTTTTCTTCAAGATGATTTTTCCATAAGCTGTTTTGTTTCTTTATCGTGGAATATGCTTTTCCGCTGCGCCCCTGTTCGCAATATTCCATGTAAACCTCTCCAAAAGTCATGCGGTGTTCTGGCTTCTGGTTCAGACTTGCTTCAAAACGCATTTCTGCAATCGCTTTTGCCTGTGCTGCTGCCCGCTTTGTTTTCAAAGGGTTTCCCGCTTCATCTTTTGAGCCTTTGCGGTTTACTCTTTTCCCATCAACTGTTTTTGTGAAACGATAGCACCAGTTTCCGTTTGGTAATTGAGATATTCCTAAATCCTGTGTTTTTGTCATTTTTGTCGCCCTTTCCTGTGTTCTGGGGACACAGTTTTTATGATTTTTCTTTTACTTTTGGAGACACCTTTGTATTATAAAAGATAAGAAATCCTTTATAATACAAAGGTTTTGAAGTCACGAGCGAAGCGAAGTGACTTATGAGATGGCTAAGGATGAAGCAAGACACGGAAAAGCTCTCAAAGGTTTACTTGACAGATACTTTGGTTAATCTTTACAAAGAGGGAATCACAGAAGTGATTCCTTCTTTTTTTATTCTTTTGTCCCGGTAATGTTTGAATACACGGTCTTCGCACCGATGCCGTCTAAGCGTCCGATCTTTCCGGACAGCGCATTGATCACATCCTGCGGGGCATCGATCGCCACACTGATGATATTCACCTTTTTTTCCCGGTAAGGGATCCCCATACGTCCGATGATATAGTTTCCATATTCGTGTAACAGATGGTTTAACGCTTCGATGGAAGCTGGATTTTCCACGATGATACCGATGAGTGCGATTCTTGTTTCCATAGTTTTTCCCCTATCCCTTCCGTCATTGAAAAAAGCTGGCATATCCCGGATTCTCTCTGCGATATGCCAGCTGCTTTCTATTCATGATAATACTTGGCAAGTGAGCTTTTACTCTCTTGCAGAATGTCCGCGGAGCGTGCATTCTATTTTTTGTCTTAGATATTTAACAGGTCGCTGAATACTTTCAGTGCTCCGTCTGTCTCATGTGCGAGAACACGTTTTGCAAGTACTTTTCCGCGCTGTACGCCTTCCTGGTCGAAGCTGTTTAAGTTCCATAAGAATCCCTGGAACATGATCTTGTTCTCGAAGTGTGCAAGAAGTGCACCGAGGCTTGCCGGACTCACATCCTCACCGATGATGATGCTGGATGGGCGTCCACCCTTGAAGTTCTTGTTGAGGTTCTCATCCTCTTTGCCGCATGCAAATGCCACAATCTGTGCGGCTACGTTTGCGCAGAGCTTCTGCTGGCTTGTACTGCCCTGGATATTAACATCCACGCCACACTGGCTGTTCTTGAAACCGATGAACTGTAATAGAACGATATCGGTTCCCTGATGCAGTAACTGGTAGAAGGAATGCTGTCCGTTCGTACCAGGCTCACCGAAGATAACCGGTCCTGTCACATAGCTTACCGGCTCACCGAAACGGTTGACGGATTTACCATTGGACTCCATATCCGCCTGCTGAAGATGTGCAGGGAAACGGCTTAATGCCTGGGAGTATGGTAATACGGCTGTGCTCGGATATCCGAGTACATTTCTCTCATAAACACCGATCAGGGCATCTAACATGGACGGGTTCTTAAATACATCCTTCTCTGTTGCAAGCTTATCCTCTGCTGCTGCACCATCTAAGAACTGTGCGAACACCTCCGGTCCAAATGCCAGAGATAAAACAGCGCCGCCTACTGCGGATGTGGAAGAGTAACGTCCACCGATGTAATCATCCATGAAGAAAGCTGCCAGGTAATCATCGCTCTTTGCAAGTGGTGATGTCTCACTGGTAACTGCGATCATATTCTTTGCAGGATCTAATCCGGCTTTCTTTAAAGCATCTTTTACGAAAGACTCGTTGGTCAGCGTCTCAAGAGTTGTTCCTGATTTGGACACAAGCACAAAAATGGAATGTGCCACATCTACAGACTGTAAGACTGCTGCTGCATCATCCGGGTCTACGTTGCTGATGAACTTTGCTTCCATCTTGAAAGTGCCGTTCTTCTTTGCCCAGTTCTCAAGTGCCAGATACATCGCGCGAGGACCAAGGTCACTTCCGCCGATACCGATCTGTACGACTGTTGTGAACTTCTCGCCTGCTGCGTTCGTGATCTCGCCGTTATGTACTTTGTTCGCGAACTCTGCGATTCTCTCCTGCTGTTCTACATAGAAAGCACGTTTGTCAACGCCGTCTGCCTCGACTGCATTGCCAAGCTGTCCACGGGGTAAATGATGCAGAACCAGACGGTTCTCTCCCGTATTAATCACTGCACCGTTATAAAGCTCCTCAAACTTCTCAGAAAGCTGTGCTTCCTTTGCAAGCTTCTCTAAAGCAGCCAGTACGGTGTCATCCACCTGCTTTGCCGCATAATTATAAACAAATCCCTCTGCCATCGGGATGCTGTATTCTCTGACACGCTTTGTGCCATTTTCTCCGCTCATAACCTCCGCAAGATTTACATGTCCGATCTTTTTGAGGTCTTCAAATGCTGTAAGGGTATCTAAGTTGTTCCAGGTAACCCTAATAGTTTCCTCCTCTTATATTCGTATTATCCTGCTATTTTCTTAATGAAGTGATTATACGCTTAATCCGACGACAGTTCAAGAGGAGTTATCTCGCTTGCATCATTTTTTCATATGAATACAACATATCACCCGCGCACCTGCCTAGTGCTGGATATTCGCTGCACTCATCATTTCCATCATAATCTTCACCGATGCCGGAGCAAATTCTTTTAAGAACTCCTTATCATGGTTGACTGCAGTTCTGACATTTCCTCCAAACAGCATAGTATGCTCTTCCTCTGCGCTGCTGTTGTCCCACTGTGGGATTCCGGCATGGTTTGGATCGCCGTTCTTCATGAACGCGATCACGCTGTCAAAAATCTGTTTTTCCAGAGTCTCTGTCACCCCGTCCACATTGGCATACGGCGTGATGTGGGTGTTATGGAACAGGAACGGAATATCGGAGCAATGCCATGCAGGCTTGCCGGATTCCACATTGAAGTCCATGTCAAAGAAATACGAATAAACGATGCCGCCCTCTTTCGCGCGTCTGCTGATATATGCGGACGACGGACATCTAAAGATCGTATCATAACAGAACAGATCTGCCGGATTTCTGTCCGGGAACGCCTGTGCAAAGAGCGGTACAAGCTTCTCTGTCATCTCCTCACCGAGTCTGCCCTTTAAGAATTCCACCCCCTGTTCCCTGCTTAAGGAGCGTTTATCATATGGAAGCTTCCAGAAACAGAATTCACCGAAAACAGAACCCACGATTAATGGAACGTTCACCGTCTCCGGCCGGAATCCCACATCATTCGGATGTCCGATGAAATCAGCTCCGACTTTCGGACAGCATCCGGTATATTCTCCCTGTGCCTTTAAGCCCTGTGCTACTTTCCGGTAAGCTTCTGCAAGCCTGTCGTAAGGAAGTGTCTCCAATTCCCCTACTTCTTTTTCACTGAGCCCAAGCTCTGCAAGCATTGCGTCTACTAATGGTCTGCTGCTTCCATGGTTGACTCCCAGCATCTGAGAATTTACAACACCACTCATGATGATACCGCGCTGGAAGAGTCCATCTGCTACCGGGTTCTGTAAAAGCGCGGTAATCTTCTCACCGCCGCCGCTCTGTCCTGCCAACGTGATATTGTCCGGATCTCCGCCAAAGGAAGCAATGTTCTCTCTGACCCATTTCAGGGCAGCTACGATATCCGTTGTTCCCGCATTGGCAGAAGCTGCATACTGTTCCCCATATTCAGACAGGTCAAAATATCCCAAAATGTTCAGTCGATGGTTCAGGGTAACAACTACCACATCCCCAAAGCGGCTCATGGAATCCCCGTCGTAGGCTGCCTGCTCAATCGAAGATCCTGCCTCAAATCCACCGCCATGAAGCCATACCATGACCGGGCGCTTCTTCTCGTCCAGCTGCGGTGTCCACACATTCAGGTTCAGGCAGTCCTCATCCATGACCCAGTAACGGTGCGGCACACTGAGCTCCTCCATCGGTTTGTCAATATGGAGTAACGGGCATACACAGCCAAAGCTTGTGGCATCCTTCACGCCTTCCCAGCCCTCCACCGGTTCCGGTGCCTGGAATCTCTTTGCTGTGGCATACTGGATTCCTTTGAAGTTATAAACATCGTTGAAAAAGTATCCCTGTAAATCGCCTGCCTTTGTGTGTGCGATGCAGGTCTCGTCGCATATGAATTTGTTCCCCATTGCTTTTGTCCTCCCAATACTTTCTTTATTCTGTTATAGTAAAAGGATAGCACATTTGTGGGGTGAAAACTAGTATTTTCTGAATCTGTTTTTTCACTATTTCACTCCGTTCACAGCCGCTCTTTATCACAAGTCTACAGTTCTTTCAGAACCGATCCGATATCTTCATTCATGCAGACAGACTTTCTCCTTATTTCTTCCGGTGCATA
>ERZ1034998.1490-NODE-1490-length-13714-cov-18.431876_pt1 | contig 13714 bp, 10 predicted proteins | sample MGYA00520621_ERZ1034998 | MGnify/ENA primary metagenome ERZ1034998 (study PRJEB33766, sample SAMN09781748) | gut metagenome | biome: gut microbiome | host: Homo sapiens | place: Madagascar | study: EMG produced TPA metagenomics assembly of the PRJNA485056 data...
CTGTTACGTCTTCCATCGGAGCGAGGAAGAGGGGCTGAGGCCCAAATTCTATATTACCTATTTTCATGAGTTTCGAGTGAAATCTTCTTATTCCTATGATGTATATCTTCTTTTTTGCGGCTGCAAAGTTACTGCTTTTTTCTGAAAATAAAGAAAATACTACTTCAAAAGATGATACATTCCCCCTGCAAAGGTCTTGATGACTCCCTTCATCTCCAATGTGAAGAGGAGGGAAGTGAGGCGAGAAATGTCGATATTCGTCTTTACGGAGATGAGATTCACTTGCAGGTCGTTGGTCTTGGAGAGGACATCTACGATGAGTTGCTCCTCTGGAGATAATTCCGGGAAGAGGCTGCGCTCGATACCTTGCTGCTTGGCTCGCATCAGCGTTGCGTCATCCTGCCAGCGCATGTCCTTCACAAAGTCCTCGGCACTGGTGATGAGCGTGGCGCCGTTGTTGCGTATCAGGTTGTTGCAGCCCTCGCTGTAGTGGTCGCCTATCCTGCCCGGGAAGGTGAAGACGTCCCTACCGTAGGATTGCGAAATATCGCAGGTGATAAGACCGCCGCCGTGAGCTGCGCTCTCTATCAGGATGCAGGCATCCGACATTCCTGCCACGATGCGGTTGCGGCGCACGAAGTTTATTTTATCAGCGTTTGTACGGGTAAGAAATTCGGTGAGCAGTCCGCCCTGTTCTATCATTCTTGCCGCCGTTTCCCGGTGCTGACGGGGGTAGAGGTCATCCAGACCGTGAGCCAGTACACCTATGGTTTCGTAGCCGCTGGCGAGTGCCTGGCGGTGTGCCACGATATCCACTCCGTAGGCAAGTCCGCTCATGATGAGCACGTTGGGTGAGAGCTGCTTCAGGTCGGTGATGAAGCGGCGGATGAGGTCTTCGCCGTAAGGCGTGCAGTGGCGGGTTCCCACGATGTTGATGACGCGCTGCTGGTTGAGGTTGGCGTTGCCTTTATAGAAGAGGATGAGGGGTGCGTCATCGCAGTCCTTGAGGCGTTGCGGATAGCGGTCGTCGTTCATCGGAATGGGTTCTATTCCGTAGCGTATGTCGTACTCCAGTTCTTCCTCAGCGCGTTTGCGGTGTTCTTCGCAGTTCTGGATAGCGCTCACGAGTTTATCCGAGGCATCGGGGAGGATGTCTCTGAGGTTGTTCTTATGCTCCAGGATGAGCGTAGCGGAGCCTACCTTTCTGTATAGCTCCAGCATTCCTGCCAGACTGAAGTAATTGAGCCTTGTCAGGAGGATGGTGTTCAGTATTTCCTGTTGATCAGCCATATTTTTTATCTTTTATCTCTTCAAGTATTCGTAACCTATCCTGCACCTCAGGCATTCCTTCCTGTCGCAGTATTCCTTCTTCAGCTGTATGAGCGCCTGGCTATCACCGGCGTTCTCCACCGGCAGGCCGCATTCCTTCCACATCCTTACTATGTGGTTATTTTCGGCCTTTAGCTCCTCCAGGAAATCGAAGGCGCGGTCGCAGTATTTCTCCTCGCCCCGGTGCCTGCCGTAGGCAAAGAGGATGGGAACCACGGTGTTGATGATGAGCAGATTGAGCGAGAAAGGGGAGAGGTGCTTCTCGTTACGGATGCTCGTGCTGCCGAAGGTATAATGGGTTTCCCAATATTCCGTAACGCTGGTTGAGAGCACCTGCTTCGCCTCCTTCACCGTGGTGGCTTCCAACAGTTGGCTGAGGCTGGCACGGCGGTTATAATAAAGATTGGCTAACTGCGAGATACGGATGTGAGGGAAGTTCTGCGGACGCAGGCGCAGGAAGCGCCACTGCTTGTAATCCATCGGCTGCAGTGAGAATTTATGCGAGAGATAGAGATATTCGTTCCTCAATCGGGAGAAATATCCGTCGTTCAGCGCATCTTTCTGATATCTTTCGGGAATGGTGTTCAGTTCCAGCAGTCCGGCTTGCCCCAGAAAGATGGCTTCTATCTGGAAGAGGTCGTCGCGATGATGGTCTACGGCCCTCAGCGGCAGATGGTAAGCCCACTGCTCGAAGGCGTCGCCGTTGATTCCGAACCCGTAGTTGCGCGCCAGGGTCACGAAGTAGGCGTTCTCCCAATCGCCGTTACATTGCTTCACGCGCGCCTCTATTGCATCGGTTTTCTGCGATAAGCGCTCGGTTTGCAGGGCGCTCATCCAACTGTGCACGGTGAGGCGGGTGAGCGATGGGATAATCTGGTAGCAGGGAGGATACTGGTCGATGCTCAGCAGTTCCTGATAATGCTTCGATACGTTTTCGGGGATGTCGAGCTGCAACTGCACAAGGGGCTCGCCTTTCGAGTTCTTGGCTTCTACATCGATGGTTCCGCAAACGTGCAGGATGACGTTGTCGTAGCGTTCATCCTTATCATGTCCGTGCACATACCAGTCGCTTGCCTTGTCATGAATCTCCACGTTTCCCACCCATAGGGTTCCGTTGAGTTTGATTTTGGCATTGAAGAAATCGGGCCCTGCATTGCGGTTGTGCAATCCGGGGTCAATTACTTCCACAGCCTGGTGCCAGGTGGTGGTGAGTGGAGAGAGTGGGAAGAGCTTGTGCTTCCACACATAATGAAGAAGTTGCTCCATATTGTTTCGGCTTTTATGGTTTATAGGATTGCCTCTTTCGGAACGCAAGTTCTTTTGCTTGACCTTGATGGATGCAAGTTCTTCGCTCGTGTGCGGAAGGGGAGTATTGAAAAATCAGCTGTTAACTGTTAACCTGTTAACCCTGAGGAGAGAAGTATTTCTCGAATGCCTTGTCGTAGTCCTCGCTGTTGCCCAGCTTGCCGTTGATGAGGCAGACGAGCTCTACGGTTGCCTTGAGGCAGAGTTTCTCGTCCTTGGCACGGAAGATGTCCTGATGGAAAACATATCTCACGCCCTGCTTCTCCAGCCACAGGCGCGAAAGGAATTCGTCATCGCATTGCAGCGGAACCTTGTACTGCAGGTTCATTCTCGCCACCACAGCATCCACGCCCTTATTGTGCATTTCGGCAAAGCTGAGGCCGCATTCCTTCAGGAAGAGATGGCGGGTATGCTCCATGTAGTGCAGATAGTTGGCGTTGTTCACAATGCCCTCAATATCGCACTCGTAATCCCTCACTTCCATCTTTGTCTCGAATATGTATTTGCTCATCATTTTCTCTTTTTTAGTTACTAAATGAGGCTAAAAGCCTTAAATCACTGCAAAAATAACCAAAATTTTCTATTTATTATTATAATAACAAGGATTTTTCAAGGTTTTTCAAAGAAAAAATTGTATTTTTGCCGAAACGTTTGGTTTGAGGAGGCAAAGAATGACGATGCAAAACGCAATGGCAAGCTTTCTCCTTCTCCCTGCCATACGGAAATATCAGTTAGAGTAAAACAAATAAAATTTAGATAAAGATGAAAATTGCTTTGATCGGCTACGGAAAGATGGGACACATGATCGAGGAGATCGCCCTGCAGCGTGGCCACGAAATCGTATGTAAGATTGACGTGAATAACCCTGAGGATATCGACAGTCCTGAGTTCTGCTCTGCCGATGTTGCAATCGAGTTTACCAACCCTACTGCCGCTTACGGCAACTATCTGAAGGCTTTTTCTCACAACGTGAAGGTGGTTTCAGGTTCAACAGGTTGGATGAAAGACCATAAGGAAGACGTGGAGAAACTCTGCGCCGACGGTAAGCAGACCCTCTTCTGGGCCTCTAACTTCAGCATCGGTGTGGCTATCTTCTCTGCCGTAAACCGCTATCTGGCTAAGATTATGAACGGTTTCCCACAGTACTCTGTATGCATGCAGGAAACCCACCACGTTCATAAGCTCGATGCGCCATCAGGAACAGCCATCACCCTTGCCGAGGAAATCATCGACAACATCGACAGAAAGAAGGATTGGAAGCGTGGCGTTACTTATTGGACAGAGGATGGTCATCACGATGAGGGCGATGCAAACATCACCGATGAGGATTTGGTTATCAACTGCGTGCGCGATGGTGAGGTTCCAGGAATCCACGCCGTGATGTACGACAGCGATGCTGATATGATTACTATCGAGCACAGTGCCCACTCACGCAAAGGCTTTGCCCTGGGAGCCGTTCTCGCAGCTGAGTTCACAGCCAACCATTCCGGCTTGCTCACCACATCAGATTTATTTAAGTTCTAAGCAGAAGTTATGATAGATAAAGAGAAACAAAAACTCAATATGAAGGTACAGTGGGCGAAGTTCGCAGTGGTTCTCGCCCTCTATCTCCTCTTCCTGGTTTGGGTAGAAAGCTGGCTGGGACTCATTGTGGTTCCGTTCATCTTCGACGTTTACATCACCAAGAAGATTCACTGGCAGTGGTGGAAGGATGAGGAAGGTCCTATCCGTTTCATCATGAGCTGGGTTGATGCGCTCGTGTTCGCGCTCGTAGCGGTTTATTTCATCAACCTCTTCTTCTTCCAGAACTACGTCATTCCGTCTTCCTCTCTCGAAAAGAGTCTCCTCACGGGCGACTATCTCTTCGTGAGCAAGGTAAGCTACGGTCCTCGCATTCCTGAAACTCCGCTCACCATGCCGCTCACCCAGCACACCATGCCGCTGGTCAACGTGAAGAGCTACATTGAGTGGCCTCACTGGGATTACCGCCGCGTAAAGGGATTGGGCAACGTGAAGCTCAACGACATCGTTGTGTTCAACTATCCGGCTGGCGATACGCTCGTCAATGAGGAGCGCTATCAGGCGAATGATTACTACCAGATGGTTTACAGCATCGGCGACCAGCTGATGCAGCAGAACGGACAGGAAAAGGATGTGTGCGCGATGAACCCATTGCAGCAGCGCCACTATTTTGAGCAGGTTTATGCTACAGGCCGCAACTACATCAGCAGTATGCCGGGCGAATATGGCGACATCATCAGCCGTCCTACCGACCGCCGCGAGAACTATGTGAAGCGCTGCGTAGGTTTGCCGGGTCAGACCCTGCAGATCAAGAACCGCATCGTTTATCTTGACGGCAAGGCAAACAAGGAGCCTGATAATGTGCAGTATACCTACAAGATGAAGCTCAAGGGCGAGTTCCCTATCGACCTTGCCGATGAGCTGGGAATCACCAACGAAGACCTGCTGATGTATAATCAGAGCGGCGTGATTCCACTCACCAAGAAGGCTTATCTCGCCCTGAAGGCGAACAAGAACCTGGTAGAGAGCATCTCCATCAACACCGATGCGAGATACGGCGACCTCTATCCGCTCAACGCCTACACCGGCTGGACATGCGATAACTACGGTCCTGTATGGATTCCGAAGAAGGGCAAGAGCATCGCTCTGACGCTGAAGAACCTGCCTGTATACGAGCGTTGCATCAAGGTTTACGAGGGCAACGACCTCAAGGTAGACAGCCAGGGCAACATCTTCATCAACGGTAAGTTGGCGAAGAGCTACACCTTCAAGCTCGACTATTACTGGATGATGGGTGATAACCGCCACAACTCAGCTGACAGCCGCTACTGGGGCTTCGTGCCTGAGGACCACATCGTGGGCAAGCCTATCTTCATCTGGTGGAGCCACAGCCCAGATCATCCGGGCTTCTCGGGCATTCGTTGGAATCGCCTCTTCACTTTCGTAGACAATATTAAGTAAGAAAAAAGAAATAAGAATTGAAGACTGCCGTCAAATTCCTAATAGCATTGGTGTTGTCGCTGCTCCTGGCTTGGGCAGTGCGCACCTATGTTTTCACTATCTTCTCGGTGCCTCAGGGCGGGCTTCCGCCCCAGCTGAAGGCAGGCAACCGGGTGATAGTGAACAGGATTGACTGCGAAAATTTCGGGCGTGGCGATGTGGTTGTTTTCACCGATACGGTGGTTTACCAGCCCAAGAACCAGCGCCGCAAGCGTGTCTTCGAGTCTCATTTCATAGGCAGGATAGAGAAGCTCCCTGGCGATACGCTGCGCATCGACACCGTGCAGTTCGTCATCCCAACCGTATGCTGCAAGCGCTGCGGCTGCAAGGATTGCCGCTTCTATCTCTTGAAGACGCCAACCGGCCAGCAGCTCGTCCACAAGCACCAGATGATAGGCAAAGCCCATAAGCTGTTCTAGCTCCCTCGCGCCTTCGGAAGCTTGTCCCCCGTCTGTCCCCGTTCCGAGCGATTCCATCGCTCGTCCCCCTCTTCATCATTAACCCTTCATAACAAAGCAGAAATTGAAAGCCCTTCTTTCCTCCACATATTTCGGCCCCATCCAGTGGTACCAGAAGCTGAACCGCTACGATGAATGCCTGATAGAGCGCCACGAGAGCTTTATCAAGCAAACCTATCGCAACCGTATGATCATCCCGACCACCAACGGCCCTCTCTCGCTCACCATCCCCACCAATCACGACACATCGCTGGCGATGAAGGACATCCGCATCTCCGACCACGCCAACTGGCGCCACGTCCACTGGAATGCGCTCCTCTCTGCCTATGGCGAGAGCCCTTTCTTCGAGTATTATCAGGACGACATCCGCCCCTTCTACGAGAAGAAATACGAGTTCCTCTTCGATTTCAACATGGAGACAACCGCAAAGATGATAGAGCTCCTCGACATCCGTCCGAAGATAAGCGTCACTGACGAATACGTTTTAAGTGAAGAACGAAAAGTGAAGAGTGAAGAATTCGATAGCCCTGAGGCGCAAGTCCAATTCAACATTCAACATTCAACACTCAACACTCCAATCAAGGATTTCCGCGATGCGATTCGCCCCAAGAAACCGCTTCCTGACCCCGAATTCGAGTCGAAGCGCTATTACCAGGTTTACGGGCAGAAATACGGTTTTCAGCCCAATATGAGCATCCTTGACCTCCTTTTCAATGAAGGCAACGAGGCGATATTCTACCTATAAATAATAAGGTAGAGTATCGCCTCATTTCTTTATTCTTATCTGATGAAGTATGCAAAAATGGGCTGTTAACTGTTAACCTGTTAACCCCAATGCAAAAAAAAACTCAGTGGCTCATGTTTTTATTTTAAAACGTATCCCGTTCCTCTTCCGCTTCCCACTTTCTCAATTTCCTCCGCAACGAGCATTTCCTTGAGCGTGCGCTCAATGGTGCTGATGCTGATGTCAGGGCAGAGGTTGGCGATGTCTGCCTTGGTGATTTTCCCCAACTTCTTGTGGAAGACGGCCTTGATGCGCTCAGCTTTCGAAAGCGTTTTGCCGTGCAGATGTTCCACCCTGTCCTGGAATTCCTGGTAAGCCTTGATGAATATCCCCAGATAGTAGCTTACGAATGGAAGATAAGAGTTCTGGCTGTCGTGCCAATCGATGGAACTTGATTTCAGGGCATCGTAGTAGGTCTCCTTCGATTTCTCTATGAGCATCTCGATGCTGATATATTTGCCCACGATGTACCCGCTGCGATAAAGCAGAAGAAGGGTAAGAAGACGGCTCATCCTGCCATTGCCATCGTTGAAAGGATGGATTGAGAGGAAGTCGAGCACGAACATCGGAATAAGCAAGAGTGCATCATGTTTGCCTTCATCTATTGCTTCGTCGAATGCACAGCAGAGGTCTTCCATTGCTTCGGGAGTTTGGAAGGCTGGCATCGGCGTGAACCTGATGTGCTCCTTCCCTTCGCTGTCGGTCTCAGCGATGATGTTGTCGGTGTTTTTGAATCGTCCTCCAATCTCCTTCCCGCCGTAAGAATAGAGGTCTCGGTGCAGTTGGAGAATGTTGTTGGGGCGAATAGGAATGTACACATAGTTCTCGTGTATGGTGGTCAGTACCTCCCGATAACCTGCAATCTCCTCTTCTGAGCGGCTTTGAGGCTCGGCATTCTTCATGACGAGTGCATGGATGCGCTCATCTGAGGTGTAGATTCCCTCAATGCGGTTGGAAGAGCGGGTACTCTGTATCTTGGCGATATTGAGCAAGGCAGTGAGGGTGTCGGCTTTTGCCGATACGTAAAGGTCTTGCTTGCCCTTGTATTCGTGCAAGATAGCGAGCTGTCTCACGATGGATGGCGTGAGCAGTTGCTCGGGTGTATTTTTGTAGTCGAATTGATGCATAGTCTTTTGTTTATTTGTTCTGCTGCAAATTTACAAAGAATATTCCAATTATCTGCCCTAAAACAAAAATATCTGCATCATTTTACGCTTAAATGATGCAGATAAAATAAAAAATGAGGTAGAAAAGGAAAAATTATTCATATTTTAAGCGTAAAATTTCGGATTTTGTGTATCTTTGCATTGAGCACATTAAGCTTGCACCGATAAGAGGGCAGTTTTTACTTATCAGAAAGTATTTCTGTCCAACTAGTGGGGGCAGTATGTGTTTGCGACATAATGGAAAAGCGTTTACTAGACGCTCTGAACTTGACTCTTAGGAACTTCGCAAACTCCAAATCTTGTCAAAGACAGTGCAACGGTAGATGCTCTCGGGATGTGTTTATCCACATTCCTTACTATGGGTATGGCATATTGCGTATAGCGAGATGTCAAATATCTGTATAGGGGATAGTATATTCATATCGGCGTGGGCTTCGACGTTGTTCGTTTCGACAAGATGGGCAATGCGAAGGCCTCTAAGAGTGGGACGGACAACTGGTAAGGTTCCCACGCTTTTTTGTTTTGGCGGAGCAAGGATAATCATTTAATTTCTAGTGAAGGGGACGTTGCTAGGTAATTCAAAAAGCTAATTATGAAACATTTTTTTATTCTAATGTTGCTTCTGCTTGGATGTTATAATTCATTCGCTTTTGAATATAAGGGCGTGTATTATCGGGAGTCTGATGGTGGCGCTATTGTATCAAAACCGGAAACTGGTGGAACTTATTCTGGTGAAATCGTTATTCCTGAAGAGGTAGTGTGTAAAGAATATGCTTATGAACCAAGTGTAACCTATCACGTTGTGGGGATTGACGAGAATGCATTTGAAGAAAGTTATGGACTTACAAAAATAACGATAAATGCGCCTATCAAAGATTTGAAAATAAATAAATGCTATGCGCAAGAAATAGTTCTTCCACAACTGAAGTCCATTGAGTTGGAAAATGCTTATATCTCGACTTTGGATATTCCAAGTACTGCTGATGATGTCAAGCTTTATGGATGTCCTTCATTGTATACACTGGTAGTCCCAGGTACCGTTTCACATTTAGGATTATCAAATTGTAGCGTATTGGGAGACCTAGTAATACAGGAAAGCAAGGAGAAGTTATACTTAGGTATTAGTGATGATACGCCGGTAACCGATTTAACAATAAGTCGTGTTGTTAACGATAATAATGATTACTTAAGTTCCTTACAAAATCTTGTAAATTTGCACCTTGGTGACAATATAACACATTTACCATCTTTGGATGGTAAAACTAAGTTGAAAACAGTAGAAGGCAATGGTATAACAATTATTGAAAGAGAAACTTTTAATGGAACTACATCGCTAAAAACTGTGTCTTTTCCCAATTTGAAGACTATACGAGATTGGGCGTTTAAGGATTCTGGTATTAAAAGCATAGAGCTTCCTAATACTCTTGATAGTATAGGTAGTAGTGCATTTTGTGGTGCGAAATTGACAAATATTGTTTTGCCTAGTTCATTGAAAAATGTTGGGGAAAATGCTTTTGAGAATTGTGAAGATTTGACTTCTTTGACCATAAAAGGGAATACCTCGTTTGAAAGAAATGTTTTTGAAAATTGTTCCTCTCTTTCATCGGTGTCCCTCCCCAATGATTTAGAATCTTTGGGTGAGGAAATGTTTTGCGGTTGTTCCAGTCTTGTGGAGATTAGTCTTCCTCACGACCTGAAGGTAATACCTAAGTCGGCTTTTCGAAACTGCAAGGCATTGCAAAGGGCTTATTTTAACGGAAATGTAGAGGCGATTGAAGATCATGCTTTTGAGGGTTGCTCGAATTTACAAAGTTTGACGCTGCCAACTCCTTTGAAAAGTATTGGAATACATGCTTTTGATGATTGTGAAAGCATGGCAGAATTGGTACTTCCTAACTCTTTGGAATATGTGGGAGGTGGAGCCTTTTGCGGGGTTAATCTTACAAAATTGACTTTTTCTGGTAGCCTTAAGGAATGGTTGGGCATTAATTTTGACTATCTGATAATAGACCATGATAGCCCTGAAGATGCGGGAACTGGTTATCCTACTGATACGAATCCGATTACCCATGCTCAAAAATTCTATATAGGAGCAGGACTTGTTACGGACTTGGAGATACCTGCTAATGTAAATGCTGTTAACGCATGGTCTTTTACAGGGTATAGAGGATTGAAAACAGTAACGATTCCTTCTTGGGTAAAACGTGTTGGCGAAGGAGCTTTTCTTGGATGTTTGCTTGATAAAGTAACGATACAGGCAGAGAATCTGCAAATCGACAAATATGGATTTTATGTGAGCGGCTGGATCCAAGAGGAGGGAATTCATAATGTTGTAATCTCTAAGAACTTAAAGCAGGTTACAGGTGAGGGTGATGTTCCTACGGCAAATGCGATTGATTATGATGGCACAATAGAAGAGTGGCTTAATATCAAGTTCAATTTAAAGAAAGAAATGTTTGCCATAGACGGACAGGGCATTTTGCGAATCAATGGAAAACAAGTGAATGAGATAATTATTCCGGAAGATATGACAGAGATACATGACTACCAGTTTGCAGGTATGGCTCTTTCTACAGTGTACATACCCAAGTCTTTAAAGCGAATTGGTAAATATGCATTCGCTTGGTGCCATGACTTGGAAAGGGTACAATACTCGTCTGTAAAAACGCCTGCAAGTGCTAAGAAATGTCAGTCAAAGACAGATGCTCGCCAATTCATCACTATCGGCGATTGTGCTTTCTTAATGAATAAAAAACTTACGGATATAAGTTTTGCAGAAGTTGTTGACTCTATTGGAAATAGAGCCTTCTATTCAACTGCATGGTTGGATAAACAACCAGATGGCATGGTTATTATCGGAAAGAGTCTCTATGAATACAAGGGAGAAGTTCCTGCTTCTGTCGCAATACCAGAGGGCATAATTTGTGTTTGTTCAGAGGCTTTTAAGGGACAGAGCAAACTGACGGATGTTACTTTCCCTGAAAGTTTAGAATACATCTCAGATAGCGCATTTGAAGGTTGTACAGGAATAACATCCGTCGAATTTCCAGAAAAACTTCAAAGCATTGGAGATTATGCTTTCAGCCAGACTGGTTTGACGCAGATAAATATATCTAGTAATGTAATGCGAATCAAAGGCGATGGTGCATTCAGCAAGACTCCGATAAAGAGCGTTATACTTGAAGATGGAGAAAACGAGTTGGATATGAATTGGGATATGTTTGGCAGTGCGGAAATAGCTTATATAGGTCGTCCAGGTTTCTTTGCCTTAAGTGGTTCCGGATTAAAGGAAGTAACTTTGGGTAAATACGTGAAAGAGATTCCGCTCGACTTTGTTTGTAGTCATTACATTGAGAAATTTACCATCCTGTCGTCAATTCCACCAGTTGTTGGCAGGGAAGGTCATGCCTATTTCTCAGAAGACACCTACGACAATTGTAAACTGATTGTTCCTAAGGAAAGTTTGGAGGCGTATAAGACAGCTCCAATTTGGAAATATTTTACCAATGTAGAGGAAAGTGAAGTTTCTGGTATCAAGAATGTCTTGACTAGTAAGGATTCTAAATCTTTAACATATGGTATTAATGGCTGCATAGCTACTAGTAACGGCATTGTCATCGAGAAAAAATCCGATGGTTCCGTTCGTAAGTATGTGAGAAAATAATAAGCCCGATATGATAATGCCTGCTAGAGATAAATTTGCTCTAGCAGGCATTTTTAGTTTCTTTATTCGAAAAGCTTTCTGAGATCCATGCTGAGGAACAGCTCAGGCTGAATGCCATTCTCGCCCACAACTATGGTGGCTAGCGGATTGAAGAGCTTGTGGAAGCGTTCCATGCCGGTTGTCTTAGTTTCGCCATTGCTCTTCACCTCTATGGCTACAATCTTTTGGTTCTTCTTGAGAACGAAATCAACCTCATCATTGCCTTCGCGCCAATAATAAACCTCGAAACGATGGACGAAGGCTTCGCTGATGATATAAGCTCCTATGGCTGATTCGAAAAACTGTCCCCATCGCTTGCTGTCAGTTACGGCTTCCTTAAACGACAATCCGCTCAGAACGCTTAGCAGGGCATTGTTGTAAACCTGATATTTCGGGATGCTGGCACGCTTGCGGGCCATATCTACAGAAAATTTCTGAAGTCCTGTTACAAGTCCGCTGTCGCCTAGCAGGTTCAGATATCCAGCCAACGTCACCGTGTTGCCTGCATCCTGCAGGGCTCCCAGCATCTTGGTGAGCGAGAGTATCTTGCCCGAATAAGCTACGCTCAACTCAAATGTCTGGCGCAGCAGGGCAGGCTTGCTGATAGGCGAATCCATCAGGATGTCTTTGTTGATGGTTGCATCGATGATGGCTCCGTTCATGTAGTTTCCCCATCTTTCTTCGTCTTCTATGAGCTGTGCGGCACCCGGATAGCCACCATAATATATATACTGTTCTAGCGACATGTTGAAGGCTTCTCTCATTTCCGGATAGCTCCAGTGGCTCATCCTGATTTCCTCGTATCTTCCCATGAGCGATTCTGCCAGACCTTTCTCCAGCAAAACTCTTGAAGAACCGAGCAGTACTACCTTGAGGTTGATATGATTGAGCGAGTCTGCATCCCATTCTTTCTTTACATATTCGCTCCAGTTTTTCAGTTTCTGCACCTCATCAATCACCAGAATCATTTCTTCCAGCTGCTGTGCGCGCATCTGCAACCGGGCATTTGCCCAACATTCACTTATCCATTTTGGTGATGTGTTGGGGATGGTGTCGGCAGAATAGAGGAGATAAGGCTTCCCGAGGTCGTCGAGCACCTGCTTAACAACGGTAGATTTGCCTATCTGTCGGGGTCCCATCACTACCTGGATGAACATTCTGTGCTCTTCCAGTCGCTTGATAATCGTGTGGTAAATGCTTCTTTTATACATAATTCCGGTCTCCTTTCTGATGTTATAATTGTTGTTTTGCTTTATTTTTTCTTTTTTTTGTTATCAATTTACTCAGTGCATTGAGTAATTTTACTCAGTTGATTGAGTAATTTCTACTTTCGGTACTGAAAGATGCTGCAAAGATAGGAAATATTCTGTATAAATAGCGATTTTAAGGCTTTAATAATCTTAAATCATCTGTTTTTCTTTTTTTTATCCTGTTGTTGAGCTGAATTTACTCAGTGCATTGAGTAAAATTACTCAGTACGTTGAGTAAAAACGCTTAATGGAGGGTGCAAAACCATCATTTTATGAAAGCCTCGCCTTCCCCCGTTAACAAAACTTACTCATAGTTTTCCGCTCTAAAAAGCCCTTTTTTCTGCATCGCGATGCATTCCCCGTTCCGTCGCGACGCAATATTTCTTCCCTCGCGATGCATGATCCATCCCCTTCGTGATCCATCATTTATGCCCCTTTTCAGCCATCATTTAAGCCTCGTGCCAGTCATCATTTATGCCTCGTGCCTGCCTTCATATAAGCCCGTAAAACGGACTGTAGCAGGGAGTTTGAACTTTTTTCTGCCAAGGCTCAGGCAGTCTTCTTTAACAGGCATCGGGGAAAGAGGGCGTTCTGATGGAAGAGGAGCGTTCTGAGAAGAAAAGGTTAACAGGTTAACAGTTAACACCCCAAAAATGCATACTTCCATCCACACACTTATATAAAAATAAGTATATATA
>ERZ1034998.1497-NODE-1497-length-13687-cov-16.905296_pt1 | contig 13687 bp, 8 predicted proteins | sample MGYA00520621_ERZ1034998 | MGnify/ENA primary metagenome ERZ1034998 (study PRJEB33766, sample SAMN09781748) | gut metagenome | biome: gut microbiome | host: Homo sapiens | place: Madagascar | study: EMG produced TPA metagenomics assembly of the PRJNA485056 data...
TCGTAAAGTCAATTTTCGTTGACAATATGATTTTTGCATACTTCCTCGGTATGTGCTCATACCTGGCAGTATCTAAAAATGTGAAGACAGCTTCCGGACTTGGTGCGGCTGTTATCTTTGTGCTCCTGGTCACATTGCCTATCAACTACCTCCTGAACACTTACGTGCTCAGCCCTGGTGCATTGAGCTGGCTCAGTCCAAGCCTCGCAGGCGTTGACCTCAGCTTCTTGAGTTTCATCACATTCATCGCGGTCATCGCCGCTATCGTACAGCTCGTAGAGATGGTTGTCGAGAAATTCGCACCTACACTCTACTCAGAGCTCGGTATCTTCCTGCCTCTTATCGCAGTGAACTGCGCCATCCTCGGAGGTGCGCTCTTCATGCAGCAGAAAGATTTCGTCAATGTCGGTGAAGCAACCGTTTATGCTCTCGGCTCAGGTATCGGCTGGTTCCTCGCTATCGTGACACTCGCCGCCATCAGAGAGAAGATGTCATACTCGAATGTGCCTGCACCTCTCAAGGGTATCGGTATCACATTCATCACCGTAGGTCTTATGGCCATGGCATTCATGACATTTATGGGTATTTCACTTTAATAGGAGACTTGAAAGATGAATGAAATTACTCTTACAATTATAGCCTCAGTAGCAACTATCACAGTGGTTACGCTGATTCTGGTAGTCCTGCTGCTGTGGGTCAAGACAAAACTGACCCCAAGCGGTACAGTCAAGATTGACATCAACGGAGGAAACAAAGTGCTCGACGTAGCTCCAGGCAACTCGCTCATGGGCGCTCTTGCAGAAGAGAAGATTTTCCTTCCGTCAGCCTGCGGTGGCAAGGCCAACTGCGGACAGTGCAAAGTCAGAGTCCTCGAAGGCGGCGGAAACATCCTCCCTACCGAAACAGGATTCTTCAACAGAAAACAGATCAAGGACAACTGGAGACTCGGTTGCCAGGTCAAGGTCAAGGAAGACCTCAAAATCGAGGTTCCGGAGTCAGTGCTCAGTGTCAAGAAAGTGGAGTGCGAAGTCATTTCCAACCACAACGTGGCTACCTTCATCAAGGAATTCACTGTCAAGCTGCCTGAGGGTGTTCACCTCGATTTCAAATCAGGAGAGTACATCCAGATTGATATTCCTCAGGGAACATTCAATTTCAGCGACATTGACGTAGATCCTGAGTACAAGGCAGACTGGGAGCGATACAAGTTCTTCGACCTGAAGTGCGTGAACCCTGAGCCGACCATGAGAGCATACTCTATGGCCTCTTATCCTGCTGAGGGCGACATCATCAAACTGAATGTCCGTATCGCAACTCCTCCATTTGACAGGACAGCGCCTAAGGGAAGCAACAAGCTCCTCCCTGTAAACCCAGGTATCGGTTCTTCATATATCTACACACGTCACCCTGGTGACAAGGTTATGATTTCCGGTCCGTTCGGAGAGTTCCTTCTTCCTAAGGATGATCCTGATTCACAGGAATACATCTTTGTCGGCGGTGGCGCAGGTATGGCTCCTCTCAGAAGCCACATCATGCACCTGTTCAAGACTCTCAAGACCAAGAAGCAGGTCAACTTCTTCTACGGTGCGCGTAGCCTGAAAGAGGCATTCTACCTCGAGGACTATGCTGAAATCGAGAAAGAGTTCCCTAACTTCCACTTCCATCTGGCTCTCGACCGTCCGGATCCGGCAGCTGATGAAGCAGGAGTAAAATATGTTGCAGGTTTCGTACACAATGTCATGTACGAGACATACCTCAAGGAGCATGACACACCGGAAGACATCAAATACTTCATGTGCGGACCTCCTATGATGGTCAAATCTGTCAACACATTGCTCGACAGTCTCGGAGTTCCTCCTGAGAATGTTCTTTATGACAATTTCGGCGGTTAACAGCCTGAAAATATTTTTTTGAAAGCGACTGGCGTCTGTCCAGCCGCTTTTTTGTGTTTTTATGTCACAAATTTGCAATCGAAAAAAGGCATTTAAAACAAATTTTAAAGTTTAAGAATCGTAAAAATCTGCATCTGAGACGCATAAAATGGTGATTTTTTAAAAAACATCCTAATATATTTGCAGCCGGAAACGATAACAACTGCAACTCATGAAAATGAAAAATCACATAAAAAAAGACCGGCTGCATATTCATAATATTGTCGCCTTGAACTTGACCATCTACTATATTTCGGCCGTTCTGGCCGTAACCTTGCTTTTGTTGCCGGTCTTTTATTCTTGCACATCGACTGCACCTGAAACTGCCGGGACTGAGAGGAATGACAGAGAGGAAAAAACTGAACTGACATTCAAGACAGACAAGGCAGTCAAAGGGTACATTGACATACTGTATTTCAACGATGACAGACTCAGGAAGCTTGATTCCTATATGCGGGCGGAACTTGGCGGAAGCGGGAGGACAGTATCCGCTTCGAGAGCAGGGAAAAAGATATTGGTAACGATTGCCAATTCCCCGCTGAATGCGGAGGAATACCGTAAAGTGCTCGCCTATGACGACCTGCAGAATCTGTATGCCGAACTGAAGTCAGAAAATCCTGACGCACCTGTGATGTATGCTGAAAACAGTGTCAATGCAGGATATGAAAGGGAATGTGAGATAACACTCACTCCCCTGCTCGCCCGGATAACGCTGAACAGCATCAGCTGCGATTTTCACGGAAGGCCGTATGAGGGAAAGCCTCTCAAAGACGTATGTGTCTATCTTACTGATGTCTGCGGGCGGTTTCCTGTGAGCGGGAAAGCCCCGACCATACCCGAGAGCATATTGAACGCAGGAAAACTGGAACCGTCTGACACGGCCGGATTCACTTTCGGAAATCTGATATGCAGCAGAAGACTGGGAAACATCGGAGAGACAGTACGGTTCCCGGAAACGGAGCTGTTCTGCTACCAGAATGAAATCAGTCAGGAGGGGCTCGGGGCAGGTTTCACCAAGCTTGTGATAGAAGGGACATTGGACGGAGAACGGACTTGGTACCCGATAGAAATCAACAGGGGGCAATGGTGCAACACGCCTGACAGTGCCGGCGTACAGGCAGGGAAAGACTACATATTCGACATAACATTGACACGACGGGGTGTGAGTTCACCTGATATTGCGATAAACATCACTACCGTGAATTGCAAGTTCAGCGTCAAGCCTTGGACGATAAAGGATGAAAAGACCATAACATATTGACAGTCATGCGATACGCGAAGATATTATCAGCTCTGATATTGGCACTGCTCTGCGGATGCCGTAAAGAAACATCCCCGACATCGGCAGTAGTGTCGGTGAACATAGCCGTCACGCCTGCGACAAGGACGGACGACCCTGATGAAGTCAAGATTTCCGACCTCAACATCTTCATTTTCGATGCTGGAGGACATCTTGAAGAGTCAGCCTATATCGATTCTAACATGAACGGTGACGATGCCAGATACCGCTTTTCATGGATCGGGCAGACCGACTGCCGGGTATTTGCCTGCGCGAATCTGGGGTTCAGGATTACCGGCATCCGTTCGGTCGGAGACTTGGAGCAATACCGTTACCACCTGTCCTACCCGGACGAATACAGCAGAGGGCTGCCGATGACGGGGGAGAGCGGCATTGTGCACATTGACGACAAGGTCAATGACATCGATATAAATCTCGTGAGCATGATGGCTAAAGTATCCCTCTGCATTGACCGCACCAGGCTTGGAAAGAATGTGAAGTTCAATGTCAAAAGCGTACATGTGGGCGGCTGCCCCAAATCAGCCTGTCTGTTTTCTCAAAGCAAGGCCAGCGGGGGCAATGATGTGTTCGCATCAGGATACTGCAAAAGCTATGGTGAGGCTGATGACTTGAACATTGACAGGAACGGTGGAGTAAGCCGTGAGGTAAGCGTGTATCTGCTTGAAAACATGCAGGGCAGATTGCTGCCGGAAGCCAAGACGGAGAAAGACAAGGTCCTGGATATGTCCGATGCGGTGGCAGGACTATGCTCATATATCGAGATTCAGGCAGAGTACCGTTCTGACTCACTGTACACCGGTCCCGGAGAATATCTTAAATACAGGTTTTATTTGGGAGACTCCCCTTCTGATTTCGATGTCCAGCGGAACTGTCATTACCATATACGGGTAAGCCCTTCAGGGAGCGGTCTCGAGGAGGACAGCTGGAGAATAGACAAGAGCAGTCTTTTACCATACGGAAAAGCGTCCATACATCTCCATCCTGGCAATTATGTAGAAGGAAAAGTCGGCTCTGACCTGCATATATGGGCTGAGATAGAGCCGAAAGTGTCAAGGCTGTCATTTGGAGAAGAAGAGCTGGAATATGACAAAAGCCGTGGCATCTATGACTACACTATGGACAAAGACGGACACGGAGTAACCCTGCACCTGAAAAAGCCTGGAAGCGGCATCCTGTATATTGAAGGCGGGGCACCTGCGAGCGTTGCCGAAATGGTGGTTGTCACTGTCCTGGACAGCCTCCGGACAGAGAACGATCAGGTACGGTTCAGTGCCTCCGTCGTCAAATCCCCGTCACCGTCCGGGAATGCTGCAAGTCCTGCCGAGTTCAGTCTTTCCGCATGTCTCGGAACAGAAGGCGCAGCACGTACCGACTATATGTGGAACATGAAAGTAGTGAAAAGTGATGGAGGATGGACCAGTTCTACGCCCCTCTACTGGATGAATGACACAGACATACGGTTCTATGCGTTTTCGCCATACCCTTCATCCGACAATGGGATCAGTCCGTTTCCGGCAGGCGGGGCGCCTTCGCTGCAATTCTCAGCCAAAACCAGGGCAGAGGAACAGATTGACCTTTTTGCGGCAAGTGACGTGCAGAGGGAAGGAACAGTACAACTCGCTTTCAACCACACACTTACCGCCATACGATTCCGGAAGGGAGAAACATTCAGCGAAGATGCTGCGATTACTGGAATATCCCTATCCGGCATCCGAGGAGACGGTATATACAATATTGAAAATGGGGAATGGTCAGGACTTTCTTCTGAAAAGACATTTACGATGTCTGATCCCTCACTTGCTTTCATGCTGCCGCCTCAGGAGTTCGAACGCGGTTCCAAAGCCTGTCTGAACATAACAGTCACGGAAAACGGAGACTCTGAGACAGGGAGCATTCCGCTTGAAGGCCACAAGTGGGAAAAAGGCAAACTGACCACATACTCCATATCCTACAGCGGAGGGCATTTTTCAGTAAACTCCACTGAGAATCTGTTCACTTCGGGGGATATCACCATCAATGAAACAAATGAAGACAATACCATCAATGAATTCTGATACTATGAAGACTATTGACCGCTATCCGATTATTCTATTGTTCTCAGCCGCCTTGTGCTGCGCCTGCAATAAAGAGGCCGGAGGACTTAATGTATCCGATGATCTGGAGTTTATCGCCACGCACATGGAACACGCTGAATGCAAGACATTTATGGGGAACGGGACTGAAGATGGACAATATCCGCTGCTTTGGTCAAGAGGTGACAGAATCATCATCTCTTCTTCATCTTCAGTCCCTGCCTCATCTTGCTTCGTCACGGAAGATGAGGGAGCAGGAAGCGCCAGATTCGTGTATGACAAGAGCGTCTCCGGAAACACCAGACCGAAGAAAGCAGATGAATGGCAGGCGTTCTACCCTGCCTCAGGATATTCTTTTGCCGACGGAAAGCATGTCATGTCGCTTGAATCCACTCAGGAGTATTCCGAGTCAGGATTCGGAAACGAATCAATGCCGATGGCAGCATCTTCCACCACGAAAGAGCTGTCGTTCAAGAACTTGTGCGGCATCTGCAGGCTCAGGATAAGCTCGTTGAAAAAAGACGCTTATGTCAACGAAATAAAGCTTAAAGCCGACAAGAACCTGTACGGCAGCCTGTCCTGCACATCTGCATCGGGCACCTGGATGATGGGGAAAGATGGAGGCAATGTGCTGACACTCAACTGCGGAAGCGGTGTAAAAATCAGCTCAGAGCCGAAAGATTTCTGCATTGTGCTTCCGCCCGAAAGCATAGGCGAACTGAAAATACAGCTGTCTCTTGTTTCCGATGGAACAGATGCGGGCAAAAAGATATATTCCATTCCGGGCAGCATAGACATTGAACGGTCAGGTATCCTGAACATTGACCTGGACCTTGCACAGTTCAGATCAGCCGGCATTGACGACATCATCCGCGAGAATGACGAGTCTGCGATAACCGGTCTTGAGTACAGATTCGAGACGGACAGAAGCAGAGTGGAGTCATTCAGAGACGGGGGTAACGGGAAGATAAACATCACCAGCCTTTCTTCAAGTACATTCAGCGACGGGTCGGGCAAAGACCGGAACGTGTCATGGAAAATGGACTTCAGCATTGACAAGGGCGCGACCTGGAATGCGGAAACGCCTGAAATGTTCGATTCGTTCGTTCTGTCCGGCGATGGCAATTCGGTTGAATACGATATTCCGGAATTCGATACGGACCGCGAGTGTCTGGTGAGATTCACCCAGGAAGAGTCAGGAAAGACACGGACTGTAAGGGTAATACAGCTCAGCAATGCCATTATTGCGGAGTATCTTGTTGCTGAACCGAGTCAGGACGTCCCGATATGCACCTCTCATCTGGACAACCTCAAGGGAATCCTATATGATGACGGCACTGAAATCAGTTTTGAGTATAATGAATATTTAAGTCCCTATAAGAGCTTTTATCACAGATTCCAAACGGAAGGCAAGCACAAAGCGATTCTATGGCTGAACCATGATGCCAAGACACTGGACCGTCTGATGCAGGACAACAGGTATATGGAAACCCACAAATACCTTATAGGAATAGACCTTTCGCATCTGAATCCGATTCCGTTTACAAGCATGGACTGCACATTCGACAATTGCCGGAAACTCGCATATGTAATCTTTCCGGAGAAGAAACTGAACACTGTCAATCTGGTCAACATCCATAAGATGTTCTATGACTGCTCTTCTCTCATCCATCTGGATATAAACAAACTGGAAACTTCGGCAGTAAAGGACATGTCCTATCTGTTCGGATGGGACACAAACCTGACCACAATAGCCCTTGACGGTTTCCGCACGGATTCCGCCGAGGACATGGAGTCCATGTTCAGCTTCTGCAGAAATCTGGAAGCACTGGACGTGACAGGATTTGACACGCGCAATGTCAAGGACATGAACAACATGTTTGGCGGATGTGAGACTATCACGTCGCTGGATGTTTCCGGATTCAAGACGGACAATGTCACCAGTATGGGAGCGATGTTCAATGGATGCAAGCAGCTCAGGTCACTTGACGTCTCGAATTTCTCGACAGAAAAAGTCACAAACTTGAGCTACATGTTCTCAGATTGCAAAGAACTCACACAACTTGATTTGAGAAACTTCAACACCGATGCTTCCCTCTATTTTTCCGGCATGTTCAATGACTGCATCAAGCTTGAATCACTGGACATAAGCAGTTTCCGTACAGACAAGGCAACTACCATGAGCTACATGTTCTACAACTGCAAGAAGCTGAACTCTTTGGATATTTCCAGATTCAGGACGCCTCTTGTCAAGAGTATGGATTTCATGTTTGCCCGTTGTGGGGCCGAGGTTCTGGACTTGTCCGGATTTGATTTTTCAAATCTTGAAAACGGACGTGAGATGTTCCACAACTGCTTCAACGTAAGAGAACTTGCAATCGAAAACATGATATCACCGAAACTCAAGAGCTGTTACTATATGTTCGGGAATTGCGACGCGCTCAAATCTCTGACTATCAGAAAATTCAAATGCGGACCTGACTGCATGCTGCATTCAATGTTTGAACAATGTTATTCTCTCGAGTCCTTTGTCACAGAAGATTTCGACGCAAGCGGGGCAAAAGACATAAGCTATCTGTTTCTCGAATGCTCAAAGCTGAAGACTCTGGATCTGAGCGGATTCCATACGGAAAGCGCTACTGATATGCAGATGATGTTCCAAGGATGCACTTCACTGGAAAGTATAGACGTGTCGTCTTTCTGCACCACGAATGTAGAAAAAATATACTCCATGTTCTGCAATACACGCGTAGTGGATCTTGATTTGAGCAGTTTCGACTTCAGCAAGGTGACGGACATGACCTTTATGTTAGCCAGCTGCATGAATCTGAAAACTCTCCGGATGGATATGACCGGCATCCAGGACGGCATCTCAATGAGCAGGCTGTTCTCCAGTGTACCGGCAGGTCTTACGCTATACGCGAAAGACAATATCGTCCCCGCAAACATCCAGTCACAACTTCCTTCATACACTAATATCATAAGCTACTGATGAAGAGACTATTATCACAATTTGCCCTAGTTCTGCTCCTGCCCGGATGCAGACAAACGGAAACCACACTGGAGGAGGCATCAATGATGTTTTCTGCAGGAATCCGTCTCCCCGCAAGCACGACTAAAGTCTGTCCGGACATGGACTCAGCCGGTGATATTCCGGTTTATTGGGAAAAAGGTGACAGGATCAGGATTATGGATGACAGAGGAGAAAGCATCTATATCACAGAGGATTCCGGAACTGCTTCAGCACGGTTCGCTTTCGACAAGTCCTTAGAAGGGAACCGTCGCTTGAATGCGTCTGACAGTTATCTTGGATTCTATCCTGACAGGAATTGGCTTCATGGTGTGTTCACCATGCCGGAAGAGCAGCGCAACGACAAGTTGCTGTATCCGATGGCCGCACATTCTACAGGCAACTCATTGGAGTTTTCCGGCATCTGCAGCATCGTGAGACTGCGGTTGCACTGCATTGACAAGACTGGCAAGCCGGCGGTCATAAGAAATATAAGTGCCGGAGCCTATAGGGATATAGGCGGGATTACCGGACAGATGGGCGCTGACGGTGTCATAACTTGGGAAAGCACAAAAAGTGACGGATTCAAGATTGGCCGGCCTCTGAAGTTGGAGTGTTCGGAGACAGGTGAGGAAGAAGACTATTATATGGTGATGCCGCCACTTGATTATGAAGGACTTGCATTTCAGATAGAGTCTGGCTCAGGGTGGTACGTTTACGCCGTTCCAGGAAACACTGCCCTGCTGCCGAACCGGATATACACATGGAATCTCCCGATGGAGGCATTTGACAGATACGATGAGCCAGTGCTTGCGGAAGGAAAGGTCGCGCCGCCCCTGACGGATATCAGTTACGGGTTGGCATGTGCGCAAGACAGCATTGCCATAACCTCGTCAAACCAGTATGGTGAGATTGACGTCTCGAGTATAAAATACAGGAAATACTCTGACGGACAAGAGTTTACCTCAGCGATAGGGTTCACCGTAGATATCAGTTCCGATGACGGAGCCACATACCATAAAGAAGCGACAGGGATTGCGGTCACCACGGACAGCACATTCCAGAACATTCGCTATGAGATCAGCATCGCCACGGGAAAGGACATTAACTCAACTGAGATCACGGAAAGCATCGCCAAGTGCAGTTACATTGTAAGACTCACGCAGTTCATAAGCGGCAAACGCCTGTATCTCAGGTTCTCAAGCGGTTAGCCCTTCATTTTCTTGAGATACTTGGCCGTGTAGGTGCGGCCTTTGGCGGCGAGGTCTTCCGGTGTGCCCTGGAATACGACTTCACCTCCGAAGTCACCGGCGTCAGGACCGAGTTCTATTACCCAGTCGGCTGCTTTGATCACATCCATATTGTGCTCCACGACCACTACGGAGTGGCCTTTCGCCAAGAGAGCATCGAATGACTTGAGCAATTTCTCCACATCGAAGAAGTGCAGGCCTGTGGTAGGTTCATCGAATATGAACATTATTTTCTTGGCAGACGGCTTGTCGGAGGCATCGTTCATTGAGAGGAAATAAGCCAATTTGATACGTTGGCTTTCACCGCCTGACAATGTGCTGCTGCTCTGACCGAGTTTTATATAGGAGAGGCCGACGTCCACGAGAGGCTGAAGTTTCTTGGCAATGCTTTTCGCTGCGGCCTCCTTCTGCGCGCCGAAGAACGCTATGGCCTCGTCCACGCTCATATTCAGGATATCGTCGATATTCTTTCCATTGTACCTCACTTCCAGGATTTCAGGCTTGAACCGTTTGCCGCCACAAGCCTCGCAAACCATTGTCACATCAGCCATAAACTGCATTCCGATATGAACAAACCCTTCACCCTGGCACTCCGAGCAGCGTCCACCGTCCTGATTGAATGAGAAATATGACGGCGTGAAGCCATTGACCTTGGCGAACTGCTGCTCGCTCATCAGCTTCCTGATGTCGTCATACACCTTCAGATAGGTGACGGCATTGGAACGGGAACTCTTCCCTATCGGGTTCTGGTCCACATATTCTATCGATGAAATCCGGTCCAGATTGCCGGTGAGATGACGGAATATGCCCGGCTGCTGACCCGTCTGGTTCAGATGCCTGTACACGGCAGGATAGAGCACATCGCCGACAAGCGAAGACTTTCCGCTACCGCTGACACCGGACACTACAGTAAGCACCCCGAGAGGGAACTTGACATTGATATCCTTCAGGTTGTGCTCCATGGCGCCCTCCACGCCTACATAATATGTCCACGGACGTTTGGCCCGGAGAGGCATCTTGCGGCGGCCTGTTATGTACTGCAACGTCATTGACGCGGAAATCTGCTCCTCGGTCAGGTTATCGTCCACAGGTCCGCGGAACACGACCTCACCGCCATTGACTCCTGCCAACGGTCCCATATCGATAAGCATATCGGCCGACCGGATTATCTCCTCATCATGCTCCACGACGACTACGGTATTGCCGATGTCACGGAGACGCTTGATGACGCTTATGAGCCTGTCGGTATCTCTCGGATGCAGGCCGATGCTCGGTTCATCGAGAATATACATTGACCCGACCAGAGAACTTCCGAGCGCAGTTACCAGATTGATACGCTGGCTTTCACCGCCGGAGAGAGTATTGCTTGCACGGTTCAATGTCAGATAACCGAGTCCCACGTCAGAGATGTACTGGAGCCGCGAAGTGACTTCCGAAACCGCCTTCTTCACGATAGAACTCTCATACTCAGTCAGTTTCAAGTTCTTAAAGAAGTCCATCAACTGGTGCACGTTCATACTCAGGAGCTCGTGGATATTCTTTCCGCCCACCTTTACGTACAAGGCATCTTTCCTGAGCCGGCTGCCCTTGCATTCATGGCAGACCGTCCTTCCGGAAAAACGGCTCAGCAGATATTTGTACTGGATTTTATACCGGTTCGCCTCTACCCATTTGAAAAATTCATTGATACCGATGACAGAATCCGCCTCAGTCGCAGCCTTGTACCCGTCCCAGATCAATGCCTTCTCTTTCTCCGTGAGGTTGCAGTACGGTTCGAAAATTCTCAGACCATATTTGCCGGCCACACTGACCAGGTGATCCTTGAACCAGCCCATTTTATCCCCTTTCCAGCAGGCTATAGCCCCGTCGTATATGCTCAATGTCTTGTCAGGCACCACCAGGTCCTCGCTTACGCCAATGATTTTTCCCAATCCGCCGCACACAGGACAGGCCCCCAACGGGCTGTTGAAACTGAACATATATTCGTCCGGCTTGCGGAAAGTCATGCCGTCCGCCTCGAACCGGTCAACAAATTTCTGAAAAGATGATTTGCCGCCGCCCAGGTCGATCTTCACGTACATTGTCCCGTTTCCTTTGCTGAAACAGGTGGCTATAGAAGAATGCAGACGCGTCTTGATATCTTCCCATTCGCTCAGGGACATTGACACGGCTCCTTCAGGGACCGGGACACCGTTCTTGATGGCCGGCAGCTTCATACGGTCTATCATCAGCAACAGACCGGTCGGGAACTCTCCCGCCTCGGCACCACGTATGACATCATCGATCCGCATCTGCCCTTCCGTCTCGGAAAACAGCCTCGAATAGCCTTCCTCCTTCAGGGAAAGCAGCAACTCTGTCTTGTCCGCCCTCGAATCCCAGCCGATTTCCGCCAAAAGATAGACGGCTGACGGTTCGGCGCTGCCCATTATGAAAGCCATGACGTCATTTTCACTATGGCACTTCACCTCTACCCCGCTTATCGGCGAGAACGTCCTTCCGATACGGGCAAATATCACCCTCAGATAATCGTAGATCTCAGTGGTCGTGGCAACCGTGGAGCGCGGGTTCCTCGTATTGACCTTCTGCTCTATCGCGATTGCCGGCGGAATCCCCTCGATAGCCTGCACGTCCGGCTTGCTCATCCTGCCGAGAAACTGTCTCGCATAAGAGGACAGACTCTCCGCAAAACGCCGCTGTCCCTCCGCGAACAATGTGTCGAAGGCCAATGAAGATTTTCCGGAGCCCGAAATTCCGGTAACCACGGTAAACTTGTTGCGCGGAATCTCCACCGTCACATTCTTGAGGTTATTGACCTTGGCCCCCTTAATTATGATATTTCCGTTGTCAGGCATATTCATTCCCGTTTTGAAGCTTCGGTCAATGTCATTGGCACAGCCCTTCGGCACGTGTGCTCCTTCCGACAAACCGAATTTGCAAATATACATCTTTTACTACATATTCCAATTTAAGACAATGCGGCTTTCGGACATTTTGACAATAAATCAATGCCATTTTGTCCATATACGCGACATTTTGTCCCCTTTTGGAACTTTTTTCACAATGGTATGCAGATTGCCATAAACTAAGGCGTCCGGTCGAAAGACCAGACAAAGAACCGGCACAGGATCCGAAAGTGTCCGAGGTCCGGGAAAGTTAAACGAAATTAAAAATAGGAGATTTATATTATGGTACCTTCAAGAAGAACGTATAACCAGAATTGGTTACCAAGCATGTTCAATGATTTCTTTGACAATGACTGGATGGAGAAATCAAATGCTACCGCTCCGGCCATCAACGTATTAGAAAACGAACACAGTTATGACTTGGAGCTCGCCGCTCCTGGCATGACCAAGGATGATTTCAAAGTTTCTCTCGATGAGAACGGAGACCTTGTAATCAATATGGAAAAGAAACAGGAGAACAATGATGAGAAGAAACACGGTCATTACCTCCGTCGCGAATTCTCATACAGCAAATTCCAGCAGACAATGCTTCTGCCGGAGGATGCCGACAGGGAAAAGATCAATGCTCAGGTCGAGCACGGTGTATTAAAGGTCAATATCCCTAAGGTCGTCAAGGTTGAGCCTGAACATACTCATAAAGTAATCGAAATCAAATAATTCCATTTGATAAAGTGCTGGGAAAAGCGGACAGAAGCGATTCTGCCCGCTTTTTTTCGTTTCCGGCAAGTATCGTTTTATATCGAAATTTTTGAAAAATTTTATGCAAAACGCTTGCAGGTCCGGAAAATATACCTATCTTTGCATTCGCGTTTGAGAAAAACCTCAAACACAGCAGAACACGGTGCGGTAGTTCAGCTGGTTAGAATGCGGGCCTGTCACGCCCGAGGTCGTGGGTTCGAGCCCCATCCGCACCGCCTGAAAGCCCTTCACGAAAGTGAGGGGCTTTTTCGTATATGGCACCCTCCGAAGAAACGGCCTGCATCATAGTAGTGAAGATGTCTTCACGCATTGCCGTATGCAAAAGGAAGGAGGTATATTGATGCGGTTGCCCTTTGTAAGATTTTCACAATCGCTAACTGTTGGTATTCAGCGGGAATATTTCCCAATTTATTGGTATTGACCAAAGATTGGTTTGATGATAATTTTGCAGCCTGAAAAAAA
>ERZ1034998.1504-NODE-1504-length-13653-cov-4.402412_pt1 | contig 13653 bp, 9 predicted proteins | sample MGYA00520621_ERZ1034998 | MGnify/ENA primary metagenome ERZ1034998 (study PRJEB33766, sample SAMN09781748) | gut metagenome | biome: gut microbiome | host: Homo sapiens | place: Madagascar | study: EMG produced TPA metagenomics assembly of the PRJNA485056 data...
TTTTCTTTCTTTTTTTGAAACCATTTCATATCTTTCACCATATTTACTGCGGAGTTTGAGACCTATTCTACTCAGAAAGTCTCCTTCCTTAAGTCCAGTATATAAGAAAAACACAGAAAAAACGGGATTCCTTCGTGAAACAACGGTTTTTCTGCATGAAACATACATATGCGCTTTTACGTGCGGGCCATATAGGTAAAGTATTGATTTTTGAGTTCTCCATATGCGCTCTGAGAAACCGGAATACGTTTTCCATTGACCAGCAGCAGCTCACGGCTTGTCAGTCTCCGGATAAAATCCATATTAACCAGATAGGATCTGTGCGGCCGGACAAAGGCCGGATAACCCTTCAGTGCCTCCATAAGCTCCGCCATGGTTACCGAGACCTCCAGCGTGGAACCATCCGATAAGGTACAAATCTGATTATGATTAAAACTTTCCACAAATACCAGTTCACCAACCGGCACGCGTTGAAGTCCGCTTCTGGATTTCAGCATCAGAGACGCATTATGTTCCGGAGACAGCCGGTGAATACAGTCAAGCACCGCATCATCAAAATCCGATTGCTCCACCGGTTTGATCAGATAACCGGACGCCTTCACGCTGAAAGCATCTACTGCATATTCCCTGGAAACCGTCAGAAACAGGATTTCCGCCCTCTCTTTTCTTTCCCGGATTCGTCTGGCCAGCGTAATACCGTTCATATGTGGCATAATGACATCCAACAGATACAGGTCAAACCCTCCTGTTTTTTCGATATCGTCCAGCAGATCATAAGGTGACCGGTACAATTGTATCTGCACAGGCATCTCGGGATGTTCTTCTGAAAAGTGGACGGCCAGCCCTTCCATCCGTTCGATATCCTCCTGATCATCATCACATATCCCTATACGCAGCATATCTCTCACCTCTCTCTACCTACAATGCCACATCAATTTTTCCAATCCTGTCAGACGGAATATCCTTTATTTTCAATGCCAGCATGGTAATGTCATCAAACTGGGATGCATTACCCACAAACATATCAATGTCTTTCTTTACATTCCGGAGAAGCTCTTCGGGATCAGCCCCTTCATTTTGGTTAAGTGCTGCCAGCATCCGTTCTGTACCGTACAAGGTATTTTCCGCATTGGTGGCCTCCGCCACACCATCGGTATACACAAACAGGGTGTCTCCGACTCTCAGATCTATCTCGTACTCTCCGTAGCACATATCCTCCATGGCGGCTAATACAAATCCATGCTTATCTTTATACAGCTCGAATTTTCCGTTCTCGCGCCGGACTGCCGGATATTCGTGGCCTGCATTGGATGCTGTCAGCCTTCCGGTCGAGATTTCCAAAATCCCTATCCATACCGTTACAAACATCTCTGCCTCATTGTTTTCACAAAGCTGCTGGTTAACCTTCTCCAGAACCACTCTGGGAGACAAACCAGTCTGCACCGCATTTTTCAACAGTGTTTTCGCAATGACCATAAACAGTGCCGCCGGAACCCCCTTGCCGGATACATCAGCCATCACTAAAGCCAGATGATCCTCATCCACCAGGAAAAAATCGTAAAAATCTCCACCAACCTCCTTCGCCGGAGTCATGGTTGCATAGACATCAAATTCTTCACGGTCAGGAAAGGCCGGAAAAATGCAGGGCAGCATACTTGCCTGAATTTGGGTAGCTACATTCAATTCTGTAGCAATACGTTCCTTATCCGCCGTTACAGCCGCCAGGTTCACCATGTATTCATCCAGCTCTCCAACCATGTTCCGGAAGGAAACGGCCAGCGCACCAATTTCATCCCCCTGCGGAATCGTATCCGCAAGCTGCTGCAGACTTTTTCCGAGGCTTTCCTCATGCTTATGCTCCTGTCTGGCATACAACTCCGTAAGATCGGAAAGACGCTCCACAGGGGTCGTGATATTTCTCTCCACATACCACAAAAACAGAATGGCGATTCCATAAAGCAGATTAATGGTGATGCCCAGCACCAGATAAATATAATTCCAGATCTCCAGACGATTCAGCTCTCCACCCACCTTTAAGGCGGTATAAGATACTACTCCCAGCAGGATCAGGAAGATCATCGTCACCAGTAAAAAGCCGATGGTCACCTTGGCCTTAATGGAAATTTTAACACTTTCCCTGCGGACAGGTAAGGGTTCTGTCTTCTCTGCCGGACGAAACGCATAAATAAGCAGTCCTGCCACTGCCACACAGAGAAGTCCCCCTGCAAGGGAACGGTTCATCACTGTACCTCCCTGAAAACGGGAATAGAGAAAATAGGAAGCTCCCATGACTGCTATGATGATCAGAGGCAGATCCAGCCAGCGCGCATAACGCTGAAGCTTTGTATCCTCCTGATACTCCGGCACTACAGAACCCAGACGGGTTCTGTCCCAAAAAGACAATGCCGGAATACCCAAAATAATTGCAAAATCAAAATTATTAAAAAAGAGCAACGGAAACGAAGAAGAAAATGACTGGAATCCCGCCGCCTCAAATACCAGAGAAAGCGACACGGTGGTAATCAGGGAATCAATCAGAACCACCACAATATATTTGACAATCTCCTGCACCGTGTTCATGCGGACCGGATGAATGGGCTCCTTTCCAATACGCAGTGTGTACCACAGCTTATACGGAATGTAAGTATAAAAAAAATTGATTATAAACCCTATAATACAGATAAAGGCACCGGATCCGGACAAAAGATCGGAAATCAGGTTTCCGATAGCAATACCCCAGGCAGCCGCAGGACCGAATGGAATTCCAAACACAACCGGAACCATGTTGGCCGGCCGGATCTCCGTTACACCCGGCAAAAGATTGAACAGACTGCGAAACGGCAGTGCGATGGCAAAAAACACCACAGCACTAAGCAGCATATGCGCCCATGCTTCTTTCTTTCGAAAAACAGTAATAATTTCTCTCATGCTTCTCCATCCTTTTTCTCCCATGTGATTCTTCTGAGCTCTGCAGCCAGAGGATGGGGCTGCAGAAATGCTTCCAGTTCTCCCTGATACCAAAACCGGTTTTCCTGAAACCACCAGTTAAGCAGCTCCTTTTCGGAGACTGCACGGGTGATAGGATTATCCTCCCCAAGAATATACAGCTGGGCGGGAAGATCCCGGTTGCTGCATAGGTACAGTGCCATTTTAAGCATCTCTGTGAACACCAGGTCGATCACTCTGTAGGTCAGACTGATTACGCCCTCGCGATAAAAGTTGACCGGCTTTCCCTCTGCCATTACATACACGTTTTTTTCAATGCCATTGTAACGGAACCGGTAACAGGTATGCCTCTTCGCTGTCCGTTGTTCTTCAAGGGAAAGTCCGGAAATCTCTGTCTCTTTTCCCACCAGATAACGCAAAAACCAGGAAAACTCCACTTCCTTTGAAGATCCGCTGGCCAGATAGAGATTGGTTCCCTTCCCGTCAAGAAACGCGCGGAACATCTCTTCCCCAAAAGAGGAGCTGCCCACACATCCGATGACAATGGTATCTTCCGAAAACATTTCCGGAGACGGTCCGGAATAGGTATACAGTCCTTCTTTCTCCGCTGCCTGCAGCACGTATGGATTGGTGTCATACGCAGCTATCCGGCAAAAATGCCCCTCCAGTGCCAGACGGCAGCTTCGCCCTATAATGCCATAACCTATAAGCAGTACGGAGTGGAAGGAAAAAAAGGTATCCGCCTCATAGAGCATCAGTCCCAGCTCCTCCGTAATCCGCTGACCAATAAAAATAGACTCCACATTCATTTTAATATCCGACCGGGCAATGCTGACACAAGGGTAAGCGTAAAGATATCCCTGCCTGTTCATGCTCCGCCGGGTACCTGAAGTGGTCTGCTCCACCACCCCCAGAATCCGGTTCTCCACCTCCGGAAATAACCGCTTCACATGGGACAGCACTTCAAAATGATAGCCTCCATCCTCCATAATCAGCAGTTTTTTCCCCTCACGAAGAAGTGGGATCAGTTCCTGTCGGAAAGCTTCCTCCAACAGGAGCAGAGTAGCATCCAGAAAGTCCGTTGCGCCACCACCGAGCTTCGTCCGGTTCTTCATCAGACAATAGACACCATCCTGCCGTATACCATGATAGCACGATCCCGGATATGCATCCGGAATATCCTGATTGTTATAGGGTGGCGTTACCAGCGTAACATGCCCAAACAAACTCCGCAACACCTCATTAAAGGAAAAGGTATTGTCCATACAGTGGTTAATATGTAAAACGGCAACATCCTCCAGCCATTTTTCCTTCTTTGCCTCCCGGGCAGTCTGTTCCAGCAGTCTCATACTCACCTCCGTAATGATAATAATAGCGACTCCTCTACAGATATCCTCAGTCTTTCTTCTATCTCCTGCGTGGAAATGGGCTGTTCCAGCAATTCAGCCGTTGACACCGGAAATACTCCGTTTCCATGATCCCGCAAAAGATATATCAGTCCCAATGTCATGTAATTTACCTTCGCCTCAATTATATCGGCTTCTTTTTCAAAGATCCTCCGCTCACGCAGGGTTCGTACGATACCATCCCGCATATTTCCCAGATAGGTAGGCTGATAGTATCCTCCGAACACAGTAAAATCCCTGAGAAAATAAATTTCCAGAAAACAAAGGAACAGCCCCGGTAACAGGTTCCGGTTCTCCAGTCCTTCCGTCAGTGCCTGAAGGGTAAATGGCACTGTTACATCCTCCTTCAGAGAATTTCGCCCTGTCAACATAAGACCGTCACCTCCCTCATGCAGCCACAGAGGAAACAGAATAGCCCGTCGATCCACTCCCCAGAAGAAGTGTGTGCCGCCGGTATTGCCGGTCCAGCAGCCGGAGATGCCGTCCAGATTTCTGATCAGCTGAGTACGGATTTCTCCGCAAAACAGTATCTGATAAAGAAATCCAGCCTTTTTCTGAAGGTCCTTGATAAGAAGCCGGGCTGTCAGCGTTTCCAAAGGTATCCAGACATATTGAGGGGCTCGGTCTGTAAAATATCTTTGGGAAAGCATCGCATTGATCACTGTGGTCTGCTCCCGCAAAGTTTTCAACCGCTGAACCTGATCGGAAAGCAGAATCTCCCTGCAGATATTTTCCAATATATCGGCCATAGAAGAAGATATGGCACCATGGCAGACCTCCTGTCCCAATCGATCCATGGTTTTCCTTATCATCTCAGGAGAGATTCCTTCCAACGCAGCTACGCAGGGACGCTTCAGCTTCCAGTGATACAGTGGAAGCCGCAAACGTCCCTCCGGCAAGGTGCAGTCATATACCACCATCCCTCTGGGATAAACGGTATTAGTCAGGTTTACATTGGAAGCAGCAAGAAATGGGATTACATTCCCATCAGCTCCCTGCAGCCGCAGCCACTCATCATAGAGTAACGTATCCTGAACCGTCATATATTCAAAAGCCGGATGGTGATGGTTTGCTGTGGACAGACACCGGTACCGTCCAATAGTTTCAACAGCCTTCCCCGCAGTTTCCTCCCCAAAGAAGGGCACCAGATATTCCCGAACCTCATTGAGCAAATCCTGCTCGGGAAGAATACCGGGCAGGGACCGGTGACAGCAATTCCTCAGGTAATCCCTCAGGGATACATCACCCTGCCGCCGGAGTATATCAGAAATGGCCGGATACTTCTGCGAAAGAAGTGTGAGTTGTTCACGCATTTTCTGCAGCCTCCAGTCGAATGGATAACACGGTATTGTTCATGTTCATAATCCTCGTATACGTTTTCTGGTCTGTAAGCTTTTCCAGCAGTTTGATGTTGTTCATCTGGAGAATGTCCTCCTCGTCCACAAAGCCCAGAGGATCAAAAGGAGCCCCATTATCCCGGATTCGGACAATGAGATTTCCGTCCTCTAAAAGCAGACAGATATCGATCATGTCTACATGCCCGTTATGGTTGATCACGTTCAGAACAGCTTCCTCAAAGGCAATTGCCAGAAGATTTCCCTTGTTACGGGAAATCCCGTTCTGCTGGCAGAAATTGTCAATTTCCCTATGAATATCCGCGACATTTTCCGGTCTACCGGTAATCGAAAAAGTATGGCAATCCGGCTCTGTCTGGTCCCTTCTGCCCAAAATCGCCACATTTCCGTATTTCCATTGTTCCCAAAGCAAAGTAACCGCCGGTGACAAAAATTCTACCAAAAAACACCAGATTGCCACAACCGTCAGACTGCTCAGATTGCACTTTACAATTACTGCAACTCCGGTCAACAGAATCAGGATCTTGAACACCATATTCTGCAATGCCAGCAATATTACGGATAATTCCTGACGCTGAATGCTTGGATAGAACCGGGTGAGCAGATCATTGAGCCAGAGGAATGGCAGACTAAACAGCATGATCCGGAACGCAGACAAGGTATCGGCCGGTGTTGCGGGATCAATGCCGTAAGAACGCAGATATGGCGCGGAAAAAATGAACAATGCCCCAATAATGACGGCAACCATGGTATAGGTATACCGGAACAGAAGGAACATCATTTTCCGGAGTCCGAAGAAGTCCCGTTCCCCATAGAGCAGACTGCCCAGATTGGAAATGGTCTGCAGTGCACCACCTGCCAGAAGACGCAGAATAAATTTCAGTCTGCCGTATACCGCATATAATGCCACGCCGATATTGCCGACAAAATACATCAACAGCATATTAACAATCAGACTGGAAACAACTCTGGAGGCCTTGTCTGCTGCAAAGGAAGAGGAAGATTTCATAAGCTCACGGTACGCTTCCCGCAGATCCCCTGTCGGAAGAGCAAAACGGAATGTGCGCCTTTTGGAAAAAAAGTACGGAAGACCGACCAGGATTCCCGCCACATTTCCCAACAGGGAAGCGGCAGCAGCCCCAGCCACTCCCATATGTAAGAACTTCATAAAGACGATGTCCAAAACGACATTCACTACATTGGATGCCACCACATTGCCCATAGCCAGTCTGGAATGATTATCCATGATTGCAAAGCTGGACAGAACCAGATTGATTCCAACAAACGGCGAAGCAGCTATCGTAAAAAACATATATCGTTCTACATCACCGGAAATGGTGCTGTTATTGGTTAAAATACTGCTAAAAAGCCCACAGAACGGCAGCAGACACCAGCAGAGCAGGCCGCCGGCAATAGTGAGCAAAAAGGACAGTGTGAATACCCCGTTCGCCTGCCGGAATTTTCGTTTGCCCAGTAAAAGTGCTGCCGCAATCGCTCCCGCAGAAGACATGACGAAACCGGGAAATTCCGCTACATCCACAAAACTGTCACAAAGACCGGCAGCTGTCACTGCATCTGCGCCCAATATCCGGCCAATCAGCATAAAATCCACGACAAGAACCAGATAGGTAGAGGCCGTCACAACAGCCCCAATGCCAAAAAACTCCCTGGTTTTACTATGTATGATCGCTTCATTTCTATGATAGGTGTAGCCCATGGATTTCACTTCTCCCTTCATCCTTTGTCCAATTTAGGATGCCAGTCCGGATAAAACTGAAGCATATCCTCCGATACATACCCGGAAGCAATATCCTCTATGGCACATTCCATAATCTGAAATCCTTTCGTCAGATACTCCTTACAGATGGTTAATGGCGGCTGGATCCGGAGGACATTCCCTGATACCGTAATCAACAGCAGTCCTGTTTCAAAGCACCGGAAAGCAATTTTGTACGCAGTAAACGGATCAGGATCCCCTGTCTGTGCGTCCAGTACATGGATACCGTAGGACATTCCCATCCCTGATCTCTTCAACTGTATGTTCCGTTTCCCGCACTTTACCAGCTTAGCGGTATGCTCTGCCAGCTGCCGGCTATTTTCTTCAAGATGCCGCTGAAACTCCTCCCTGCACATATAGTCGAATTGGGCAATACCGGCAGCACAGACCAGATGGGCACCTGCCAGAGTGCAGGCGCAGAGAGAGGCCGGTAAAGATTCCATAATCTCCGTCCTGGCCAGGAAAACACCCAACGGGAACCCGGCACCTGCCGATTTCCCCAGAACAATTCCATCGGGAATGATGCCATAATGCTCGATACTAAACCAATGTCCGCTGCGGAAGAAGCCCTGCTGAACCTCGTCAACAATGAAAAGAATCCCATGCTTTTGACAAAGCCCGTAAAGCTGACGGATAAAGCCTTTTGCCGCCGGACGCATCCCTCCGTCACCCTGAATCGGTTCGATGAATACTGCCGCCACCGTTTCCGGAGGAAGATCTGTTGCAAAGGCCTGTTCTATTTCTTCCATATAGTTTTCGCCGGAAGACTCCGGCTCTTCCTCATAAAAATACTGAAAATACCGGACCTGCTGCACGGAAGAAATGGTACATCCATTCTCACCTGCACAACTGGCAGAAATACCTGAGGTTGCATAGGTGTTTCCATGATACGAATGGGAAAAGCTGATGATGTTCGTTCTTCCTGTATATGCTCTCGCAAATCGGATTGCCAGATCATTTGCATCTGACCCGCTGTTGCTGAAGCAGACCTTTACGGAGATTCCGCCCGGATATACGGAGGCTAAACGCTCCGCATACTCTACCATAGGCTGATTCAGCGTGTAACAGGTACAATACTGAACACATTTTTTCATTTGCGCAATCACAGCCTCGTTCAGATCCGGATGGGAACCGCCCAGGTTCAGAGAGGATGCGCTTGAGAGGAAGTCGATATATGAATTGCCATCCACATCAATAACAACATCCCCATCTGTCCGGTCTACCGCAATCGGGAAATGTAACAGATGCTGTCCTTTAGCAATTACTGCATAATCCCGACGGAGTAAGTCAACGGATTTTTGTATCTTCATGTTATTTTTTCCTTTTCACGTTTTATTCCGTCATTCACATTGATATCATTCAGGAATGGATGGATTAAGAATGTCGGCGAAATTTGTCACATTATCTGCACCGGACATATAGATTTATTATATCGAAAAATCCAATTGATTATTTTTTTTGCGTGAATCAGCAATTTTTCTACGTGAAATACCCTTAAGAATCTCTAAGACATCGAGCGGAATTTAACTGTTCAGAACAACACATGCGGTCACTCTTCCGTCCTCCAGCCGATACCAGACATTTCCATCGTATCGATCAGCTGCCATTAAAATGCTTTCAATGCCCGTTCCCTTGGGCTTGATGATATCATCCTCCAGCACAAGATCCGGCTTACAGGGATTGCTGCACACAATCACAAATTTTTCTTTTTTTGCATGGATATTAACCTCGATTTCACCCTGGGAACCGCATTCCACACATCCGTTTACCGCATTCTCAAGGAGGTTTGAAAGGATTGCAACAAAATCCGGATCCGCAATGACTGTATGCTCCGGCATATCCGCTGTCACAGAAATGGAAATGCCTTCTTTCCGGACTTTGTTGTAAAAGCTGTTCAGAATGGCATTGACCGTAACATGATGACAGAACTCCTGCTGACCTGCTGCGTCGAGACTATTGATGAATTCCTCAATATATTGTACCGCTTCCTGTGTCTTCTCCCATTTCAAAAGCTGGTCAATATATTGCATGTGATGCCGGAAATCGTGGCGCATGGCCTTGGCGGTCATTGCATTCTCTTTAGCCATAATGAGCTGCCTTTGCAGATACTCCACATTTTTAGCAATCAGTTTTCTCTGGCTCTCCCCGCTTATCTGTCGGATCGTGCCAAAAATTACCCACAGCACGGCACAGTAAATCAGCGTCAGGGTAATAAAGAGGGGAATATAGGAAGCCGTATGTGCAGAAGGCACAAGAAGAACAACCACGAATACGGCATAGATTATCAGAAACAAGGCAGAAACCAACGAAATGGAATACCATGTCCGCTTCTGTTCTCCCGGCACAGTGCGCACATAGGGACGAAGAAAACGGAGGTAAATTATCACAATAGGAATATACAACAACGTCCTGATGATATTCCTTGCGTACACCACGCCAATGCCCGGCAGTGTGGGAAACAATACTTTGCAGATCAGTGCAGAAACACAATATAAAATACAGAATATGTTTGAATAGCTGAGGAACAGGAACAGTTTTTTACAGAAGGCATCGGATGACATCCTGATAAACACAAAAAAGGCTGCAATAATTGTACCGGAAAATATAGTTGCAACCATGTACATTGCATTACGGTTCAGTAATGCACAACCTAATAATGACCAGACAATAAAAAAGGCAGCGTATGCTCCATAAATCCATGTAGTTTTCCTGACCGGGTATTTCCGCTCGCTCATAGCTGCAAAACAGAAAATATGCGTAACTGCAAGGAGTATGTATATCACCACCAAATGATTCATCGCACCGATACCTCTCTTTCAGGGATTTTGATGTATCTGCACACTTTTGTACAAAGGTATTCTATCACAGAACCGGTCACAATTCCATCTACACCTATAGCTGCTTTTCCATATAAACACAGATGAATCTCGGATCCCGGATTTCTCTTACCGGATCCGATGGCTTTTTTACTTCCAACGTATCGGGATTCATGTCTTCTCTGGTGATATAACCGAGCTTGTGATAGAATCCTTCTGCCTCTTCCCGGCTGGTGATCACAATATGGGAATATCCCAGTTCCCGGATCCAGTCTTCGGCTGCAAGGATTCCTGCTGCCCCGGCACCAAGTCCTCTTGCCGTGGAGATCGTCGCTACACGCTCGATCTTCACAAGATTTCGTTCCGGAAGCAGATGAATCCGGTTCGTGCTCAACGGCTTCCCGTGATCATCCGTTACCAGAATATATTTTCCATCCGGCGTATCGTCGGCAAATTCTCCTTCCAGGCTTAAGTTAAAACCTAACACCATAGCCTCTGTCCGGACATAATAAACACCTGCCCGCTGCCATTCTTCCTTTACTCTGATCGTTTTCATCTGATTCTCCATTCCTCCGTACAGTGAAGCTGCTGTCTCGCACTAGTTCTCCCACCGGATCACGGTTGCTTCCACTTTATTGACCGCCAGATCAATGAGGGTCGTGATAACACCAACCGTCACAATGCCGGCCAGTACGCACCGGTAATCCGCAAAGCTCTTGTATTTCTCAATAAAATATCCGATACCAAGGTTAATTCCCAGCATTTCTGCACCGGATAAGCACATGAAAGCTCCTCTCAGGCTCTTCGAAATACTCTTGATAATTCCCGGAAGGCAATACGGGAAAATCACCTTAACCAGCATTCCTGCCGTTCCAACACCCATGGTTCTGGCTGCCTCGATGACGGCCTTGTCGATCTGTGCCACTCTCGCCACCATTCCCTGAAAGGTCGGCCAGAACACTGCAAAGAAGATTACGGCAATCGCGGCTTGACGGAAGGTGGAAAAAATCATAATCAAATACGCGGAAAACATCAACGGTGGAATCAGTGTGATCACATTGGATAAGGGAAGCAGCACTTCTCTTACTCTCGGAATCCAGCCTGCAAGAAGTCCTAAAATCGTGCCGGACACAACCGCCAGGAGGAATCCCCAGAACAGAAGCTGCAGGGAACCAAGCACATCTGCACCGATTTCTGCAGGCTTTTCCACGAATACATGGAACAGACCTTCCGGTGAGGGAATCAGCAGATCATTATGGATGAATCCCAGCTTATAGGAAAGCTCCCAAAGGATAAAAAAGGCAAATAACACAACGGCAATATCCGATGCACTCTTCTTCGCGGTCAGATGAATACGGATCACATAAATAACATAAGCCGTAGTTAACACGGTAATGTATGCTGCACTGTCATAATATGCTTTATGTGCGGTAAAATAAGGGAAAAACAGGGTGAGCAGTACATTCACAATATAAAGCAGCGTTGCAATTGCAAATTCCAGATAATAGCTCTTTGGCAGTAATAATTTTTTCATAATGCTACCCCCGCATCAATATTGTCCTGTACCTGTTCGTAAAAGCTGGCGATCAGCTTCCGGTGAAGCTTTTCATAGCCCTGCGTTCCAATCAGGTCATCTCGCTTTCTCGGATGAGGAAGCTCTACCTGAAGAATGCTCCGGATCTTCCCGGGTTCCATTACCACGATCCTGTCTGCAAGCAGAATGGCCTCATCAATATCATGTGTGACAAATACCACGGTTTTCTTATGTGTTGTGCAAAGAGAAGAGACCAGTTCCTGTAATTCCAGGCGAAGCTTCGGGTCAATCGCTCCAAAAGGCTCATCCAAAAGCAGCACATCCGATTCAAGCGCCAGTGCGCGTGCAACCGCAACTCTCTGCTTCATTCCACCGCTTAACTGGTTCGGATATTTATCTCTGGCTGCTGCAAGTCCTACACTGCGGAGATATTCTTCGGCCTTTTCTTCCCGTTCCTTCTTAGAATATTTCTTTCCACTCTGCTTAATGCCAAACAGGATATTTCCCTTTGCGGTCAGCCACGGAAAAAGTGAATACTGCTGGAAGACAACCGCACGGTCCGGTCCCGGTCCTGCAATCGGCTTTCCATCTAACAGAATCTTGCCGGACTTTGCCTTATTCAGGCCATTCAGGAGTCCTAAAAGAGTAGACTTTCCACATCCTGAGGAACCTAAGATGCAGATAAATTCACCCTCTTTGATCGAAAGATTGATATGATCAAGGGCAGCAAAGGAGCTCTTCTTATCCACATAATCAAAGCAGACATCTTTTACCTCTATTTTATTCTGAGTATGTACGGTTTCTTCCTGTATGCTCATTTTCCTGAACTCCTTTATCCTGCTCATTTTGTCTTCATTCTAATTACAAATCGTAACTATTCAGTACACCGGTTCCGATAAGTATTTCTCTCCGCTGTCCGGTATGATAATCACAATCCGCTTTCCCCTGTTTTCCGGACGTTTCGCTAAAACTTCTGCTGCATAGAGCGCTGCACCCGATGAAATTCCTGCAAGAATCGCATCTTCTTTCGCAAGAAGACGGGCGGCATCGTAAGCCTGCTGGGTGGTAACCGGAATGACTTCATCATAAATGTCAATATCCAGTGTCCGCGGTACAAATCCGGCTCCGATTCCCTGTAACTTATGCGATCCGGCTCTTCCTTCGGACAACACCGGCGAATCCTTCGGCTCGACGGCAACCACCTGAATATCGGGGTTCCGTTCCTTCAGATAGCGTCCTGCGCCGGATAGTGTTCCACCGGTTCCGACACCGGCAACCAGGATATCCACATCCCCATCGGTGTCCTTCCAGATTTCCGGTCCGGTTGTTTTATAGTGTGCAAGAGGATTGGCATCATTGGTGAACTGTCCAGGAATAAAGCTATGTGGAATTTCCTCTGCCAGCTCGTTCGCCTTTGCGATAGCTCCCTTCATTCCAAGCTTTCCATCGGTCAGAACAAGCTCTGCACCGTATGCCTTCAGAATGTTTCTCCGCTCAATGCTCATGGTATCCGGCATCACAATGATCGTCCGGATTCCCTTTTCTGCGGCTACTGCGGCAAGTCCGATTCCGGTATTGCCACTGGTCGGTTCAATAATGACGGAATCTCTTTTCAAAAGTCCTTTTTCCTGTGCATCCAGCAGCATGCAAAGCGCTACCCGGTCCTTCACGCTGCCCGCCGGATTAAAATATTCAAGCTTTGCTAAAAGCTCTGCATCCAGTTTCTTTTCTTTCTGATATCCATTCAGCCGCACAAGCGGTGTATTTCCGATTAAATCGGAAGCCTTTTCAAATACCTTCATAGCCTGTTCCTCTTTTT